>Ga0185299_10003158_pt1 | contig 22783 bp, 24 predicted proteins | sample PaiPotPPA55metaG_FD_128002 | JGI IMG/M metagenome (GOLD analysis project Ga0185299, IMG submission 128002) | Iron sulfur acid spring bacterial and archeal communities from Banff, Canada, to study Microbial Dark Matter (Phase II) - Paint Pots PPA... ... | reverse complement strand
GGGGCTGTTCTGAATTGCTCAAACCCAGGTGATGGTTTTATTGTGGTGAGCGCGATGCGCCATTCCCAACCGAATGCGCTACCCTGCTGGTTAGCGGCCACCCAACGTGCAGAGCGCCATGGCCGCGCTAGTCTAGAGACGGAAGCAACGCAAACGGCGAGCAACAGACGCAGGGGAATAGCCCGGGCTGGGGCTGCATCTACTGTCGCCACCGCTGCTGCGTGCCCGTCTAATTTCGCGCCTGCTCTTATGAGGCCACCGAAGCCCCTCATTCGGATATCTCAAGAAACTTTGAATCCCTGCCCAGTTTTGTAATACAGCGTCCCGACGCTTCTAGTTTTATATAGGGTTTTATATAGGCCACTCCCTCGAACTTTGTTTGTAATTCAGTAGGTTTGCTCTGCGTCTTTGATACGTGCCGAGCGGAAACTTCATGAGAACGTTGGGTACCGCGATCTTCGACGCCACACTCAGGGTGCGAGGGACGTATCCGCACCCGTAGCGCAGAGCTTTCAATTCTTCGTGCGTGCATTCCCCAGCGACCGTCGTGACAATTTCTCGCTGCGCCCATGCGTCTGATGTTGACTCTTAAGCCCGGGCGGAGACACCGACTTCCCCACAAGCTGGCAACTGGGCGGGGAGAGACGTTGCACAGAGTGGAACGATTGCTCGCATGCTCGTGCCGCAACCATCCGATTCTAGTTCCAACGTGCCATTCAATTCGTGCAATCGCTCGCGCATCCCAGCCAAACCCACGCCCGATTCCGCGCTCACTCCATGCAGCAAGCGCAAGCGCGCTTTGGGTATACCCTTTCCGAAATCTCGTACCTCCAGAATTACGGCTTCGGTTTCGTGCTGAAAACGGATGCTCGCATCCGAGGTCCCGGAGTGGCGATGTACATTGGTCAAGCTTTCCTGCAATACGCGGAACAGAGCGATCTCGACTTTCTTCGGCAGTCGCTCCCGCGAATTTGCGATGTCCGCTTTTACGTTAATCCCGCTACGCTTGGCGAATCCTTCGATATACCACTCAGCGGCACAAGCAAATCCCACCTCATCCAATAATGGCGGATGCAGCAGGTACGACATGGTTCGAATCTCCTCGACGGCCCGATCGGCCAATTGCGCCACATCGGAAACAAGCGCCAGCGTGGTCGGGTCTTCCTCGCATTTTTCCTGCAGGAACGAAACACTCATCTTTAGCGCGGCCAGAGTCTGGCCGGTACTGTCGTGCAAGTCGCGCGCCAGCCTTCTTCTCTCCTCATCCTGCACCTTAAGCAGACGCTGGGAAAGTTTTCCCAGCTCTGCGGTGCGTTCCAGAATCAACGTTTCAAGTTCGGACTGGGCGTGCGACAACCTCAAATGTTTTGAAATCCACATAAGTCCTCCTTAGGGAGCGGTTTTGGAAAGACAAGCAGGGTCTCTCGTTCAGGTGTCTGCATTGTCCCGTTATGAGAATCAGAAAACTGGTCACTATTACACACACCCGCAGGGACAATCGTGAGATGGAAAATCAACGGACTCTGAGGGGGGTATTACAACCTTTGCGGCGAAAAGCGTAGCTTGTGAGCAGTTCTGCACAGACCGGATCGCACTATTCGGATAGATTCCAGCGTTAATTCTGGAGGAAGCATGGACGCATTTCGCATTTTGCTGGCTGACGGTCATCCAATCTTCCGTTTGGGTCTACGCTCGGTGCTCGACTCTCATAAAAGTTGGGAGGTCTGCGGTGAGGCCGCCGACGGACTGGATGCCGTAGACAAGTGCGTGCAGTTGAGGCCACATCTTGTCATCTTGGACATTTGCATGCCAAGGCTGAATGGCGTGGACGGGGTGCGACAGATTCTGAAACACAACCCGACCCAAAGGATACTGATCCTTACCGACGTGGACTCAGAAAAACTGGTCCGCGATTGTTTTCAAGCAGGGGTTCGTGGGTGGGTTCTTAAATCCGACAGACTCGATGACCTGGCGACAGCGGTGGAAGCCCTGCAACCGCCCAACCACATTTTGGGCATGAAAACGCCTGCTATGCTTGTAGATGGCCGCTGGAAGGGAAACCCTAGTCCAACCCCAGCCAAGGCACCCCAATTGTCGCCTCGGCAACGCAAAGTGTTGCAGCTCTTGGCCGAGGGTAAGAGGTGTAAGGCGGTCGCCGCACTCCTGAACATCACAGTGAAAACGGCGGAAACACATCGAACCAATCTGATGTCCAAGCTTAACCTCCATTCAACCGCCAAGTTAGTGGTCTACGCAGTGAGGAACGAAATCATCCGTGTGCAGTCTCCAGTTGTGGCTGCCCCCGAGCGGAAGAATCGTTTCGCCAACGTTACCGTTCAGAGTGCAACTGAACAAAGATGTTTATCAGGTGCTTTGAATCATTAAGCTGTGGCTCATGGCATGAAATGACGATACGCCGCAAGAAGCGGTGATGCCGGCGTGATAGGTTTCCAATTTTAGTGGGCGGAGACGGAACCGGACCAGCTAAGCGGGCGGTATTCATTGGCTTCGGCGTTCCGGAAAATCCGCTTTGATCCTGCCGTCGAGGCATCGCAAACCCCATTCTTCACAGATGATCTGTCTTGCTCAGACGCGAAAGATCCAGACCTGTCATTCTCACTTCTGTCGAGTGTGTCGAGAGCGCGTTCTATCGGCAACGGTCAACGCGAGACACTAAGCTTCCCTTAGAACGATGATACGACGCTTGCAATACGACGGTACATAACAGTCGATAGAAATATGGAGGCAACACCCATGAAGCTAGCAGTAGTGATTAGCACAGCAGTTTTGTCCTTGACCCTCGGGGCCGCTGCTCCGGTATATGCACAGCAGGACCAGCACGACCAGCAGGAAGAACAGAGAGTCCGGCCCTCCCAGGACGAGAAAAAGACGCAACCCGATAAATCCGTAAAGCCAGAGCAGAAAGGCGCGCAGCAGCCAGAAAGAAACGCGAAGCCCGAAGAGAAGAGCGCTCGGCAGCCAGAAAGGAACGCGAAGCCGGAAGAGAGAAACGCCAAGCAACAGCAGATGGAGGGAAAGCCGGGAGAACCGGCGCAGCGGGCTGGTGGTAATAGAAATGGCCGCATTCCCGACGACCGTTACAAAGCCAATTTTGGAAGCGAACACACGTTCCATGTCAGCCAGGGCGACTACGGTAATCGCAGCTTCCAGTATGGCGGCTATTCGTTCGGATTTGTTGGCGCGTGGCCAACCAACTGGCTCTACACGCAAAACGTTTATGTCATCGAAATTGACGGCGTGTATTACCTGTGCAACCCGATGTACCCAGGCATTAACATTGCCCTCAGCGTCAACCTATAGCGGCTGTTTTCTGTGTGGACTCTGCGTGCGAACTTTATCAGCGTGGGTCCGGCAACTCGAACTCGCGCCGCTTCGTGTTCGTTCGTAATGGGGTTGACATCCAACTGAGCGCGGTCACACGATTCACGAAGGATGCTATTTGCTCAGGCTTCATTTGCTAGATGCGACGAGCACAGAGAATTGAAGGGCTGCGGCCCCGCTGAAGTGCATGAAAAATCCAAAATTGATGGACGTGGCTTGGCTTGGACCAAGGGACGAAATGGATCGCGCTAGTCACTACTTCGGCAGGTGCTCGGAGTGCAATGAGATCATCTGCGTCGCAAAGGCCGTCACCGACGGACCGAGCACTCAGAGAGAAACCAGTGAAATGCTCCATGAAGCGTTTCGCACGCACGCTAAACTTAGACACTCCCAGGACTAGATTCAGACTCTGCACCTACCTGGGAAAAGATTGATAACCAATTTCGGACAGGCTCGGAACACCATCGGTACGGGAGTCTGCAACTGCAATGACAGATTGCGAACTCATGCCAATCGACGAGAAAGCCCCGATAGGCCTCCGGCAGTTAGTAGAAGAGAACGGCCCAGAGGAGAAACTGCCTTTGGGCCATTTTTTCAGAAAGGATAGCTCATTTGCGAAATGTGTTCGTAGAGAAGTGGCCGTCGCTGGTTAAGGTCGTGCTCGCGGCTGGTGCCGTGATATTCGCCATAATTCGCTGGCCCGAACAGGAGCCATTCGATCTCTGCCAAGCGCGTCCGGCTCTACCATGGAAACCGAGCATTGTGCGCAATTGTGCCGCTATTTCGGCAGTGTGCCAATTTATCGGCACTTTGACGTCGCAAGCCGGATTCCATCCTATTGAGTTGTTTGAAGGTAAATCATGGACCCGCATTTGCTAATGGAAAGGGATACGCCGTGTGCTGAGCGAACGCAGGAGTGGGTTTGGATAACGTGCACCTGAACTGCTTTTGTCTCTCGGAGTCCCTTCGTGGCAACATCTAAGAAACGCCGCACATTCGATCCTCAGACATTCCTTTCGACCGTTGACGTTGGCAGGACAATCGCAGTTTTTCCCCAGAAACAGACGATCTTTTCTCAGGGCGAATCCTCTGATGCTGTCTTTTACATACAGAAAGGAAAGGTAAAACTCACCGTGCTGTCAAAGAGCGGGAAGGAAGCCGCAATCGGCATTCTGAGCGAGGGCGACTTCCTCGGAGAAGGTTGTCTTACAGGGCAAGCTTTCCGCATGTGCTCAGCGGCCACAATGATTGATTCCACGGTGATGCGAATCGACAAGAAATCCATGATAGACGCGATTCACAGGGAACATGCATTTTCAGACATGTTCGTCGCCTATCTGCTGGCGCGGAACATTCGATACGAAGAAGACTTGGTTGACCAGCTTTTCAATTCTAGTGAGAAGCGACTGGCTCGCGTTCTTCTGCTGCTGGCTCACCTCGGCAAGGACGGAAAGCCCGAAGTTGCGATTCCCAAAATCAGTCAGGAGAGTCTGGCAGAGATGGTGGGCACAACTCGCGGACGAGTCAATTTCTTCATGAACAGGTTCCGAAAATTGGGGTTCGTTGATTATCAAACGGGCGATGAATTACAGGTCCACAGTTCACTTCTCAGCGTTGTTCTCTACAACTAGATTCTGCGTCGAAATCCCTGTTTCCTTTTTTGCGATCCGTAGTTACCTAGTGAGTCGCCTCAGGACTGTGCACTTTGGATCAGCGGACTCATGCTTTTCTAGCCTATGCTCTAGTAACATACAGATGAAAAGACGAAGCAAGCCCTTCGGGAAATGCACTATGACTCATATTACCAAGCTGAGACCAAGACTGCGCAAAGCTCCGCAACCGCCCCTATCACGCGCTGGAGCACCTGCTGAGGCCGACCGAGCCAAGAGTCCACCACTCGTTCAGCCTTCTTCTCCCGACCCGGAACTGAATCCCGGTGATCGCGTCGAGGGTTTGGGCAACTTCGGAACGCCGACTGGAGACTTCGGAACAGTTGAGGAAGCGAACGAAGACGACGCGATTGTAAAGTGGGACGACGACGGTCGTGTGAGACTGCACCAGCCGTGGCTTAAGAGAGTTTAGCGGTACGGTTCATGGCCTTTGCCAAAGCAGCAAGTGCACAGATGCGCGTCGTGTTCCAACATGGGCAGTCGAAATCAGTCAGGCGCTATTGCCGTAGGAGGATTGCTGGAAGACCTTGTGACCTGCTGGACATAGGGTAAGTGTCAGACCAAACACACGGTTGACAGATTGAATCCGCAGCCAGCTTGACTTCACCACTTCACCGGCAATTTTTGGGGCGGCGGAACCTTGGATTTCGCCAATCATTATATCCCCGTCCAGCGTTTGCAAAACGGTAAAACCAGCTTTCGTTCTGGGCGGATTACTTCCTGTTTGCCCGTCAGACCGGAACTGTGCCAATCGATCCACGCTTCGCGACCAGGCGGGAGCAACACCTCGCGGGCCGTATGGTAACCTTGAAAAAGCGTGAGGGACGCTTCCGGTCCGCGGAAAGGGTAGAAGCCCACCTGCAGGTCCATCTGGTTTCGCGATACTTCTTTCAGCCCGAAATTGCGGACGGCGGGCACTCGATGAAAGGAGTTCGCAATGTCGAATCAGTTCTCCGGCACCGCGCGCGCCCTTCCTGATCGCCCCAACCTCCGTCACTTGAAGGATCAGGCTAAGGACCTATTGAAGGCGGGCAATGCTCGCTCTCTCTCCGATGCACAACTCCAAATCGCCTGTGAATACGGGTTCCCGAGCTGGCCTAAACTGAAAGCGCACATCGATTCGCTTGAAGAAGCTGGACAGCTTAAGGATGCGATCGACCGTAACAATCTGCCCCTAGTCCAATCCATGATGCTGCGAAATCCGGCGTTGCATAAGGCTCCGCTGGGCTATGCCAAGGACGGACCGCTCACCTGGGTAGCCGAGTGCAGCGTGCCTCGGGTACCACCGGACCAGACCCGTTTAGCCATGGCGAAATGGATGATCGAGACCGGGTCAGACGTACATCAGGGAGGCGATGCGCCCCTGATGCGAGCCGCACTCTCCAACGAACGAATTCCGATGATGGAATTGCTCGTGGCCCATGGCGCGGACCTCAACGCAGCCTGGCACGGCGACTATCCCATCCTCTTTGCCGCCTGCGAGGCGCTTAACCTTGGGACTTTACACTGGCTGTTGGAGCATGGTGCGGATCCCAATTGCGGGAGCGAGCCGTTATGGAGGGCACGAGGCATCCCTCACCCGGGTACGGCGCTCGACTATTTGCTGGGCGCCTACGTCCGAGATCCTGAAGTGCTGGGCGCCTGCATTGAAGTCCTTCTTCGCGCCGGCGGAAAATCCAAGCATGAGTCTCCTGCGGTGCTGGCAGTGATTCGCGGCCGCGTGACCGAATTGGCCGAGCTGCTGGACGAAAGTCCAGCTCTGATCCACCAACGATTTCCTGGACTCGATTTTGGTGCAACGGCAGCTCGCATGCTCACCCTGCGCGCTGGAACGCTGCTCCACGTGGCCGCCGAGTTTCAAAGCCTCGATGCGGCACGGCTATTGCTGGATCGTGGTGCTGACGTCAATGCAGCAGCGATGCTGGACGAAGCCGGCGTTGGCGGCCAGACACCCATATTCCACGCGGCGACACAGCGGGAGGACGCTGGGCTTCCGCTTGTCCGATTGTTGGTGGAGCGAGGCGCCGATCTTACGGTCCGCGCAAGACTCCCAGGACACTATGAGGCCCCAGGGGAAGTGGTGGAATGCACGCCCCTTGAGTACGCGCTGCTATTTCCGGGAGGCCAGGGATCAACGGCCGCCTATCTGAGGAGTCGGCACGTAAGGACTCTCGGCGGGGCATCGCGCGAATAACGCCTGACCGACGGCGCATGGTAGAGCAAAGTGGCGCAACCCCGAGTGGTCGGTAATTACCGGCCAATCTCCTGAATCACACCTATAGGAACTGCGAAGAAAAGTGCATGGTTCTCCAGCGGGACCTTCTCTCGAGAAGAAGGGTCTGCGGTTCGACGCCAAGGTCTTGAGAGCAGAAGGTCAGGCAGAACCTCCGTGGGCGATGTTGTCTTGCAGGGGTTGGTCTCTGCGTCAACATTGCATTTGCGCCCAATCCGATCGTGAAGTTCACCGTGCAACTACTTCAGACGGCATCTCCGGCGGACAACCGAATCGTGTTCAGCCGCGAAGAAGTGCGCAGAAGAAAACCACATCACAGTTTACATCGAGTTGCTTTGGGCTTGTGCACGGACATAGCACTCCTCGCGAACGGCCCTGCCGTTTTCGTCAGCGCATAGAGCGACGGTACACGAACACCTTCGTTTTCGCCTTTCTTCGCCCCTCGTTTGGGTGCGATGAACCTGCTTCCGAAATGCAACGGTCCTTTAGACCGCCACACAAGGCGCTCCTCTTTGCGGAATTTCGCAATCGGCTGAGCAATATTGCTCAGCTCGATCTGATTCGTTGTTTGCTTGCTAAGGTTATGGTGGTTCGGACTCCAGCTTCTTTTTCTCCGCCTCGATCCATGCCTCAATTCGTTTCCGAATGCCGCTATCGGAGCATTCTCCGCGGAGCTTTTCGAGTCGCTCAATCTCAGCCTTGATCTGCGTTATCTCTCCCGGTGAGAGCATGGCGGAAGTGTACGATACCGAACAAAAGTGAGCAATATTGATCAGCCATTATTCAGCGTTTCACCCTTTCATCCTACGTGTGACTGTCCGCGGGAGGCATTTATGGGTGGTCACCCATCCCCAGAAATACCCGGTACAATTTGTGGCAAGCCAGTCGATCTAAGCACAGAACTGTGCGCCGATGAACACGGCCGCTAGACGGTTTATGCTCTCCGGACAACGGACATGGGTTGATTGAGCAGAAAGCTGTTGAGAAGAGCGCTATTTATTTGCAAGCCGCCGTTGTATTGGACGAAGCCCTTCTTCTTGAACGCATTCATAAATTTACTTACCCTGGAGCGAGTGGTACCAACCATCTCCGCCAAGGTGGCTTGGCTCACCTTCAGGGGGTGCTCCGGCTTTGACTCCTTGATTATCTGCCCAAACAGCAACAGAACTCGCGCCAGTCGCTTTTCGCTAAAATTGAAGAATTGATCTACCAAGTCTTCTTCGACTCGAATGACGCGGGAAAGCAGATATGCATTAAACAGCGCAGCAAACTGCGGGTCTCGCTTGAGCCTGCGAACCATGCTCTCCTTCTCCAGACGAATGACATTGGATTGTCCGATTGATCTCGCCGTGTACATCCGCACAGCTTGACCTCCTAGACAGCCTTCGCCAAAAAAGCTACCTTTCAGCAGGACGGCGATTATGGCTTTCTTGCGACGCGTGGCGGCCACCGTGAGCTTAACCGTACCGCTCTGAACGTAGAAAACCGCATCGGCAGCATCCCCTTGCAAAAAAGCGACCTCGTTGTTTCGGTAGCTCCGCTCCGTCATACCAGAACGAAACTTTTTGCGGAAAACCGCGGAACTGAAACCGAGAGTTTGCTTCGCCACCTGTCTCCTTGGCACGATTCAATTCCCGCGCGGGGGAAAGCGCTTTCCCCACAGAAAACAGGCTAAATCATATGGCTCAGGAACCTGGCTCGGCTGGTCAATATAGGTCATGCACAATTGCACACGGTACCTAATTGATTATCTCGGAGCCGCCGTGATGGCCATATCGAGTTTGGTGTTTTGGACTGCTTGCAACCGGGCGAGTTCGCGCACGGCATCACAAAGTTGCTGCATCTGCGGCGTGACTCCTGCGGCCACTGATCTGCTGGGGTCCTAAGAAGTCGGCGAGCAGCGCAGGAAGATGGTCTCGACCTCTCGACCAGCGTCCGGCTCGGCAGATTTGGGAGACCGGACGAGGTCGCCAAGGCGGCGATGTATCTCGCTTCTGATGACCGCTATTACGTCACCGGGAGCGGAACTATTTATCGATGGCGGCTTCGCTCAGGTTTAGGACGAGCCGAAGGCTACGGTGCCGACCATTCTCAGGAAGCTAAGACCTTCTGCTAATGAAGTTCTTTGGACGAGCCGCACTTCACGTTGCACAATCCCCTTCAACCCTTCAACCCACGCTCTGCGTGGAGCGCAAACGTTGTGAGGAGAGTTGAGATGGCAACATTGGCGAGTCGGGCGTCGGCTACTGTTGATAAATAGTTCCTTCCTTCCCTTCGCGAATACCTAGACGCTCTAAGAGAGATTGGGGTACTGGTTGACGTGAGGGACTATGCAAGGAACATTTGGCGCCGCTGATCCATTTCGGGGATGGCGGGCGTTGCTTCGCGTGTTTAAGCCTTTACCGCCGTATGCACAACCTTCTGCACTTCCGCCCAAGCCCTCGACCTTGGATCGACAATGTCGAAATGCTCCGCATCCGGAATCATCACCAATTTCGTATCTTCCTTAACCTTCGCGCTCACATAATCTTTACTGAGACTCGGCGGCACAATGTCATCAGCTCCTCCGTGCACCAGCCACTGCCGCGCACGAATCTTTAGCTTTATCGGATCCGCTTCCCGGTAATGGTCCGCTACCTCCGCTGGTGTCCCTCCCAGGAATTCCACCACCGCATCATTGCTTAAATGCAGTTCGTATGCCCGCTGCAAATCCACAACGCCCGCCAGTGAAATCGTTGCCTTGAGTCCCGCCTCGCGCGCCGCCAAACAAAGCGCCAACTGACCTCCCGCAGAATGTCCCAGTACCACCAGTCGTTCCGGATCGAACCTGTACCGCGCCGCACTCTGCGTCAAAAACCGATAGGCCGCCCGAATGTCAGCAAACGTCCCCGGCCATCCGCCACCCGCATTTCCCACTCGTCTGTATTCCAGATTCGCAGTCGCCAGCCCCTTCGCAGTCAACACCGCGCACGCATGCCCGAAATATTCGAGATCGTATTTCGCTCGCCAGAATCCGCCGTGAATGCACATCGCCAACGGATGCGGCCCCTTCCCCTTCGGCATGCGCAAATCCACAAACTGATTCTCATCGCTCCCATACGCCGCGCGCGCATCCGGCCTCGGCGCCGCCAAGCTCAAAATGTCATCGCCCAATCAGATTTACCCCGTGTTCTCCTGCGACCTCTGTTTTTAAGTGTTTGATCTGTGAAAATCTGAGTCAATCCGAAACCAAAGTTTCCCTACTCATACCGGAGGGCCTCAATCGGATCCAGTCTCGCTGCGCGCATCGCCGGCACCATACCACTCACCACGCCCACCACCGCTAATATCCCCGTCGCCACCAACAGAATCATCGGCGAAACAATCAGCCTTACGTCTCCCGCCTCCGCATGTTTCGCCATCGCGCTATATAACGTCAGGCGCCCCACCGAAACTGACACCACATACGACAGCGCAATCCCCAGCACGCCGCCCACCGCCGTAATGGCCATCGCCTCCGCCAAAAATTGAAACAATATGTCCCGCCGACGCGCTCCCAGCGCCTTCTCCACTCCAATCTCCCGCGTGCGCTGTGTCACCGAAACTAACATCATGTTCATCAGCCCTACACCGCCGATCCCCAGCGTCAGCGTTCCAATAAATGCCAGCAGAACCTTCAAGGCCAACGAAATAATTCCGAATTGCGAGAGCTGCTTCTGCGCGTCGAACACCGAAATCGCCCGCTTGTCATCCACTTTAAAATTGTGTGCCGCCGCCAGCGTGGCCCGCACGGTTTGGTCCAGCTTGTCGTGATCCAGGCCCTGTGAATCGAGCCAGATCCCATCCAGATAATGATTGTCCTTCAAGACATTCATCGAGTTATACGGAATGTAAATGGTGCGGTTATCGTCGCTGTCCCCCTCCTGCATCCGCGGCTTCACGATACCCACCACCTGAAATTCCACCCCATCGATCCGGATATTTTCGCCCATCGCGGGCGCCCCGGAAAATAACTTGTCCTTAGCCTCCGAGCCAATCACCGCAATCAAGCCGTGTCGGGCATTATCGGCGTCATCCAGGAAACGCCCCTCGCCAATGTCCAAATTCCATATTTCTTCGATCGCCGCATCCATCCCCACCACCGGCATCGTGAAGGTACGGTTTCCATTCTGTACCGACGAATCTTTCTGCGACATCCGCACCACGTGCTTGCACAGGGGCACATTATTCCGCATCAGTTCAATGTCGTCATTGGTGAACCTGACTTGCACTCCCGCCTTATTTCCGCCCGCCTGTTGCGACGTGCGCCCCGGAAATATCCCCACCGCCGTGGCCCCAAAGCTTTGAAAAATGTTCTCGATCGCGGTTCCGAACCCATTCCCGTACGCCAACAGCAGCACCACCGTCGCAATGCCCCAAGCCATCCCCGCCATAGTCAGCATGGTCTTGCGCAGATCATGCCGCATCGCCGCAAACGCCTGTCCCAACAAATCTCGATGCATAAATGGATGGGGTAAGACAGGGCTTCAGCCGTGTCGTTGAAGCCCCCGACAAGACAGGGGCTTTAGCCCTGCGGGAGCGCCCACCTACCTCCTTCTCCTTATGAAATTTCTTCTAAGACCTTACTCCTTCCGCAGCGCCTCGACCGGTTGCAGCAAAGCCGCCCGACGCGCCGGATAGAGTCCCGCCACCACTCCCGCCACTGCCAGCGACACCACCGCCAATGCCGCCGTTCGTGCCACCAGCTTCGGTGGATCAAATCCCTCCCCCAATGACACTCCCGACAGGGCCGCCATCATTCCCGCGGCCGCAGCGATTCCAACCATGCCGCTGAGCAATGTTAGAAACGCGCCCTCCACGAAAAACTGAAACATAATACTGGTGTTCGTAGCACCCAGGGCCTTCCGCAGGCCTATCTCCTGTGTGCGGTCCGCCACTGCAACCAACATGATGTTGATGATCCCAATGGCCCCCAGTCCCAGCGTCACCAACCCCACACTCCCTAAAAAAGTATTCATCGCGTCGAAAATCTTTCCTACCTGGTCCACCGTGTTCACCGTATCCCACTCGTCGAACGAATCAGCATTGTTGGGATCGAATCCGTGATTCCGCGCAACAACCTTATGCACTTCCTGCCGCGCCGTTTCATGCAGCGCCCGCGACTTCGGTTGATACTCGATCAGCGAAATCACATTCTCCCCCTCGCCCACATTGAGCGGACGGAAATATTCCCGCATCGTGCTGTAGGGTATGAAGCACTTCAAATTTTGGTTGTTATTATCTCCGTGCCCAATGCGCTGCAGCGTTCCGATCACCTCAAACCGCACTCCATTCAGCAGGATCGTGCTGCCCACCGCGGGCCGCCCAGAAAACAAAGTCCGTCGCGCCTCATCGCCCAGCACAATCACCGGACGCTTTTGCACGTCATCCATTTCATCCAGCCAGCGCCCATTCTGAATCGGCAGATAGCGGATCTGGTTGAACATCGCGAGCACGCCATTGATCTGTCCGCTCGCCTGATAGAAATCACTCACCGCCCGAATGTCATTCCGCGCGATCACCGGCGCCGCCGCCCCCACGCTTCGGCACTCTCGCAAAATATCCAGATAGTCGCGGTAGGTCAGATAGTACTGCCGCAGCGCAGTGAAACTTCCCTGCACCGCCGGGGCCCGCCCCGACCAAATGAACATGACGTTCTCACCCAGCGTATCGAACTGCTTCTTGTTTCCCGACCGAAATCCCTCCCCCAGTCCGACCAACAGCAGCAGCGAAAACACTCCCCAGGCAATTCCAAACATGGTCAGAAATGACCGCAGCTTGTGACTCCACAGTGTGCCCAAGGTCTGCCCGAAGATGTCGAAGATCAGCCGCATGCCCACTGATTATACGGGGAGCGAAATGCGCGCAGTTCCATTCCCGGGCCATGGCTACGCGAAATGTTGCGGAAAGCGAGACCTCACCGACCTTGGGCGCAAACTGCATAACGCAAGCATCAGGATTCTTTCTCGCGCGGTGATAAAGAAATTCGAACAGAGCGTCTAGTCGCGTGGCCCAAGATTGTCTAACGCCTCAGCGACTCGCCGCCCCTGCCCAATAACTGCCTCTCGACAGCACACTCGTTCCTGGCACCGTTTGTTTCAAATGCACCTGAATCCGGTGAAACCCGGGATGAGGTTCTTTCGGTGCGAAGCTCAGCACGTAGCGGCTGTGGAGGTGATTATTAAAATCCACCATCTGCGTCTCAAATCCTTTTCGCGTAGAGAACAATTCATACTCGCCCCCGGTCATCTCGGCGATCGCCCTGGTGATATTTTTCTTCATCGCATTTCGCGCCATGAGCAGGGTGCCGATGATGTCCGGCGGAGCGTCCCAGTACGCCTCATCCCGGTTCGTCCCTCGCTCTGTGTCCAACACCTGCGAAAGCGATGGCGAGAACGCCAGCGCATAGATAACAGTGTTGCTGTTTCCGAGCGCGGCGACCACATCATCGGTCTTCGTGACATGGCTTCCATGGTCCCGATTTTCGCTGATCAACAGCAGCACGCGCTGGCGGTCGGCTGGCTCTTTTTCAAGCAATCGCACCGAAAAATCCACGACGTCGCGGATTGCTGCTCCGTTATCCCCGGGTTGTAACTTCTTCAAGTCGTTGTAAATGGGCGCTGCATCCTCGCTGAAATCCTCGATCAACTGGACATGACTGTCAAACTCAACCAGCGCAACCCGGGAGTGAAGTTGGTCGAAAACCGGCGTCAGCATCGGCCCAATGCCGCGCATTCTCGAATATTCCCTCCACGCCCTGCGCCCGGTCTGAACGGCCACTACCACCGAGGTCGGCGTGGACTCGGCAGCCTCGTCCAGACGAACGGCCTGCTCTACACCGTCGTCGTCGATCACGAAATCGTTTTCAGTTAAGCCGTAGACGATATGGCCTTCTGCATCCTTCACCAGCGCCGGCACAATCACCACATTCGACTGCACCCGGACATTGGGAGGTTGCTGGCCGGAGAGTCCACTCACCAGCAACAGCAGCAAAACGCAAATTCTGCCAAACAGGAAAAAAATGATAACTCAACCCCGAAGTCCGCCCTCTGTGATCCCTCTGTGCCCCCCTGTGGTTAAAGGTTTACGTTTTTAATCCGTTTGAATCCGCGAAGATTCGTATCTGAACGCTTTTTCATCTCACTCGGCACAATTTCCTTTCTCTCCCCCGCAAATTTCCGCTATTCTCAACCCGGGATGACGACCCTACCTCTTTCCGAGCTTCTCGGCGCCACCGTTTTTGATCGGTCAGGCGCGCCGACAGGCCGGGTGCGCGAAGTCACGCTCGCTCCTCAGGAAGACCGTACTCGCATCGCTTCGCTGATTGTCAAAACCAAATCCGGCAATCGCGTTCTTCCATTTTCCGCCATCGCCTCCATCGACGCCAACATTCACACATCTACCAATCCAAGCGACTGGCCCGTCGCCAACGGCGCCGAAGGATTATTCCTGCTCGAACGCGATCTCCTCGATCAGCAAGTCATCGACGTTCACGGACGCAAAGTCGTCCGCGTGAATGACGTCGAACTCCAGATCGATTCCGTCACCGAGTCTGGACACTCTCATACCACACTGCGCGTCACCTCCGTCGACATCGGTGCCCGGGGCGCTGTTCGCCGCCTTCTACGCGGACTCGCACCTCGCGCCGCGCTCAACGTGTTGTTGCAAAAGATTCCCCTCCGCGCCATCCCCTGGACTTTCGTCGACCTCATCGAAACCGATCCGGCGCGCCGCATTAAACTGAAAATCTCCCACGAAGGCCTCGCAACACTTCATCCCGCCGACATCGCCGACATCGTCGAAGATCTCGCTCCCGACGAGCGCGAGGCCGTCTTCCGCACCCTCGACGAAGACGTCGCCGCGGAAACCCTCGAAGAAGTCGACCCCAAGGTTCAGCGATCCATCGTGGAATCTCTCGACTCTGAGCGCGCCGCCGACATCGTCGAGGAAATGGATCCCGATGCCGCGGCCGACCTTCTCGCCGATCTTTCTCAGGATCACAGCGAACAAATCCTCGTCCAGATGGAGCCCCAGGCCAGCCAGGAAGTTGTCGAACTTCTCGAACACCGCGAAGAAACCGCTGCTGGACGCATGACCACCGAGTTCCTCGCACTCCCTGTCTCCGCCACCGTCGAGAACGCCATCGGCGTCCTCCGCGAATTCGAGGGCGGTGTCGAAACCGTCGGCACTATCTATCTGGTCGACTCTCATGGCACCCTCGCCGGCGCCGTCCCACTGGCAAAACTGGTACTCGCGCAGCAAGATACTCCGCTGCTCTCCCTCACTTCCGAGCCGCTCGTCTCCACGCACGAAGCCACCAGCGATAACGAAGTCGCCGAACTTTTCGACAAATACAACCTCGTCACCCTTCCCGTCATTAACGAACACAGCAAGCTCGTCGGCGTAATCACCGCTGATGACGTAATCACCATGCTCCGCTCCAAACTCTGATTTGCCCTGTGTTCCCCCGCGCCCTCTGTGTTTAAGCCTCTGACTTTGACCTCGCGCAAATCGGCGCAAGGTCGCGGCCCTCGGTATAATCATCAGTTCCCTGGAGACCCACTTGCCTTTCGATGACCTCCGCCAATGGATCGCGGCCCTCGACCGCACCGGCGAGCTAAAACGCATCCAAACAGAAGTCGACCCCATCCTCGAAATCGCAGAAATAACCGACCGCGTGAGCAAAGGCGTAAGCACTACCCCAGGCGATGTGGGAACAGCCGCCTCGGCTGTCCCGCCAAGCGAAGCGAGGCGGAACTCTGCACAAAAGCCCGGCGGCCCGGCTCTTCTCTTCCAAAACATAAAAAACCACCCCGGCTCCCAGGTTCTCATCAACCAATTCGGCTCCGAAGCCCGGATGAAGCTCGCTCTTGGCGTGAACTCCTTCGATGAATTCGCCGACCGCATGCGCGTATTCATGGATCTCAAATCTCCGCAAGGCTTCCTCGAAAAACTCAAAATGCTTCCGCTTCTCACCGAAGCCGGCAAATTTTTTCCCAAGTCCGTCGCTACCGGTCCCTGCAAAGAAGTGATCAAGCGCGAGAACTTCTCCCTGCTCGACTTCCCCATTCTTCAATGCTGGCCACAAGACGCTGGACGCTTTATCACTCTCCCTTGCGTCGTCACCCGCGACCCCAAATCCGGCAAACGAAATGTCGGGATGTATCGCCTGCAGGTCTACGACGCCACCACCACCGGCGCGCACTGGCAAAGACAGAAGGTTGCCGCCGAACACGCCCGCCAGCGCATGCGCTCCGCCGCCAGGGACCATGTGGGAACGGGCACTCCAGCCCGTTCCGCAGGCGAAGCGCGCGCAGCCGTCGACATCATGGCGAGGACCTCAGGCGGTCAGGTCCTCGCGGACGCTAATCGTCCTTCCGGCCGCATGGAAGTCGCGGTCGCTATCGGCACCGACCCTGCCGTGACTTTCTCCGCCATCGTCCCCGCTCCCCCCGACGTCGAAGAATATCTAATCGCCGGATTCCTTCGCGCCGCTCCCGTCGAACTCGTCAAATGCGAAACCGTCGATCTGGAAGTTCCGGCGACCAGCGAAATCGTCCTCGAAGGCTACGTCAACCTCGACGAACTTCGCAGCGAAGGTCCCTTCGGAGACCACACCGGCTTCTACTCCCTCGAAGATCTCTACCCTGTCTTCCACGTCACCTGCATCACACATCGCAAAGATCCCATCTATTCGACCACCATCGTAGGCAAGCCGCCGATGGAGGACGCCTACATGGGCAAAGCCGTCGAGCGAGTTTTCCTCCCGCTGATGCGCCTCACTATCCCCGAATTGGTTGACATCAATCTTCCCATCGAAGGCGTCTTCCACAACCTGATGATCGTCTCCATTCGCAAGTCCTATCCCGGGCAGGCCCGCAAGGTGATGAACGCCATCTGGTCGCTCGGCCAAGCGATGTTCACCAAGGTCATCATCGTGGTCGACGAAGACGTCGATGTGCAGGACCTCGCCGACGTCACCCTGAAAGTTCTCAACCACATCGATCCCGAGCGCGATATCCAATTCACTCTCGGCCCCATTGACTCCCTAGACCACGCCTCCCGCCTCGCCAACTACGGTTCGAAGATGGGCATCGACGCCACTCGCAAATGGCCCGCCGAAGGCTTCACCCGCCCGTGGCCCGATGAAATTGTGATGGATTCAAAGACAAGAGCGTTGGTGGACGGCAAATGGAAGGCCCTCGCTAAAGAACTGGGGATTGAGTGACGGGTTGGGTTAGCGCAGATTGGATAGGTACTCGATCTGGGGACGAGCGTTCATGGTTCAGAGCCGCATCCCCAAAATCTTTCTCGATGTGCAACGCCGCCTCGGCGGCTGAAGCCGCTGTTGATTTTTCGCTACTTACGGCGCGGCTCGAAGCCGCGCCCTTTCAAAGCGGGTCGCAGTACGAGTCTTTCCGCAGACTCTCTTCAGGCCGAGCCGCAGCAATTCGCCGGCTTCAACTGCTAAGGGACGTCCTCAATCACGGGCTGCCAGGAACCCATGCACCGAGCTGGTGATTCGGAAAATGCTCAGGCTCCTGTCGACCTCCTCAACTCACCTACTTCTGTGTTTCTCCTTGCGATGCGCCTCCCGTTCGTCGTCGTCTCTCTCTCGCTTCTCTTTGTGCTCCTTCGTGATCTCTTTTTTCTCGTGAACGTCTTCCCTCTGCACCATCGAAGCCAGCCGATGAACGCTGTTTTGCAATCTCCTCATTTCTTCTTTAATTTCGCGCATCTCGGCATCCTCCCGATCACCATCCCCGCTGCTGCAGGCTTGGCAGCAGCAAGGTTGCCAGCAAGGTTGGCAACAACGTTGTTCTCCTTTTTCCTCGTGTTCGTGCCGTTTCTCGCGATGATGTGGGAAATCCACGCAGTGCGAACTGATTCCATTCGCCACCACACACAGGTCATAGGAGCCGTGCGGAAGGCTGGGCACCCGAAAACGCACCGACTCCAGCGCCCCGCCCGTTGCCACCCCCATTGTGCTGAAATCATAGGTGCGGCAGTAATAGACCTTGTGGGTCGCATCATTCTTGAGGCGGACTAGCGGATAGTTAGTCGCTGGATAACAGTCATCCCCGTAGATATTAGCTTGCGACAATCCGTTCAATTGCGTGCCCTTGAGGCGGTAATGGCCACCGCCCAGCGGGGCAATCGCATGGATGTGTGGCCGCCACGCATCGTGCGGTCCTCCATGTGGGGTATAGCACTGGATATTCTTTCCTCCAACCCCAAACAACACCTGCCCGCTCGGCAGCAACATCATCCTGCTCATGTAAATAATGTTGCCGTTGTTGCTCGGGGCAGGCGCCGCCGCAATGCTGTTGCTGACGGGATCGTACTCAAAAAATGACACAGGCTGTCCCCAGTAGTTATTCTGGAAAGGTGACGATGTGAATAACACACGTCCGTTCGGCAAGAGCGACGCCGGGCAGTCGTTACTGACCATTGTCTGGCCCGCCACCTGAGGAACGTCCGGTCCCGCCGCCCATGTGCCTATGCCGCTCGGGATTCCAGGCGGATCGTAAATCACCGTTTTTCCGTTGCCCCCGTCGTTGGCCGCACCGAAGAAAATAACCTTCCCGTTGTACATCAACATCCCCGGACCCATCTCATGCATCACCTGGTCGACAATCGCAACCGGCAGCGCCCCTTCGTTTTGCCAGGTATTCGCGGCGATAATATACTTCTCGGTCTGATACGGGGCCCAGCACTGTGTCGTCACGATGGTGTGATCGGGCAACTGGATCCACGTCTCTTCATTGGACGAAGTGGCTTTGCTGGCTGCCGCGGACCACGAATTTGTGGTTGGATCGTAAATCGCGCACTCCGTTGACGGCCACAATGCTCCGATCATCAACCTGCCGTCGGGCAGGATGTTGCACGCTGCGTCGCCCACCGTTGTCCAACCCGGCGGCGACGGCATCGGACTCCATGTGTCCGACACCGGGTCATAAATTTCGCCCTGCGTCGTATCGCTGCCCGCGCCGCTTTGCTCCCCTCCGATCACCACAATACGACCGTCTTTCAGCATTCCCGAGGCGTAGTAGCGCCGCCAGATACTCATATCTTTCAGCGTCGACCAAGCCCCGTTGACATAGCTGCCGGTGTCGTCCGGCGTCAAAGCATGCCAATGGGGTGTAGCTTCTTCCTGCACCATCACTCTGCCGTCGGACAGCAGCAGCATCGTGCTCACTTGAAATGTGGGTTGATGAACCAGACCGTGCCACGCTCCTGCCATAAGAATCTCCTTCTTTCATTCCTATAGTGCAGTGGGTCTTGCTGCCGTTACACTGAGTCCGGAAATATCTCCGGAGGGTTGCGACGGCCGGTCGATTCGCAAACAAGACAGTTGCCTGGTAGCGCTTAAAGCTGTGCCCTTCTGGTCACAATTCAAGATCAAAGTCAAAAGAAACGGACAGGAGTGTCCGCCCACACGAGCAAAATACTCGCCTTCGAGCAGTGAAGATCAAAATCAAACTAAGGGCGAGGGGCAGGAGTTTCCGTCCGACGCTTTGATCCCGATTAAAACCCACTGTACATGAGCAATACGAGACATCTATCGCCTCGTCCCCGGCGCACACTCATGCCTGCCGCCCTCCGAAAAGCGGACACCTTATTCTTGGAGACCATATGCACGGTTCACGTAGTTACGTCACTTCGCTATTTCTCACCGCCGCTCTTGCCGCCCCGCTGTCCCTCATGGCCGCGCCCCGACCGCAGGAGTCCGGCGTCCAGGTCCGCGTCTACGATAAACAGCACAAGGATTATCACAACTGGGACGACAACGAAAATCGCGCCTGGGGTCAATACCTCACCGAAAACCACAGGGACTCCCACGAATATTCAAAGTCCAATAGGCGGGAGCAATCGCAATACTGGAACTGGCGCCACGCCCATCCCGACGATCGCGATCATCAAGATAGACACTAGCCTGATCCCGAGCATCCCGTCCGCAACCTTGGTGGACGGGATGCCGGCGCCTCGAATCAGAGTGCGGACTTCAAGCCCACGGCAAACTCGCAGTTGTCGCCCAGACTCACTCATTGATTTTCCGGCAATCTAATTTCAGATTTGCCGGCGAGACGTTTTTCCCGAGCCTCGAAGAGACGGTTAATCTCGCTGACTAATTGCAGAAGTTTTTTCGGGTCTTGTTCGACCGCAGCCCGTTCGCAGAGTTCGATCCAAGTCTCTCCGCTTTTTACCTTCTCCTCGAGGGCTGCTCTTAGTTCGGAGAGAATAGGTTCTATCTCCCGCGTATCCGTCACCGCTAGGGCCTTGGAGCATAAGTCTTGGATCCGGCTTCTTGGGTTCGAGAGCATTTAGTTCAGATGCGGACCGGTTAAAGTTATCCGTGGGGGAGTTCCTGTAAAAACGCTCGCGCCGTGCACCAGACGGTAAGGGAGGGATTGTCTTAATTAAGCAATTAAGCACTAATAAATTGTGTATATCGGCAAGAAGAGGTAGCCGATACCGAATATCGCTGTAGAAAGAACGTTCTAACGGTGATAGCGCTCGCGCGGCGTGCACGTCCCAAGTCGCGGAGCGTTTAGCCGAGTAGGTGTTGCGCTGCAAATGTGTTCAGAGCGATCAAGAGGAAGACCGATAAGATCGGTACGCCCTGAAACGAGACTCATTGAATCTCAGGCTTGCGCCAGGAGCGAAGGTTGATGGCGTACAGGGCAATGCAAAACAGATTCGCCGGGATGAAGCCGAATTGTGATGTGCGGAAGCCGATCAGACAAATGACTATGCTATTGACGCCCGCCAGAATCCAACCCTCCCAGCAACGCCGTCCCACCAGAATCGTGGAAACGATGGTCAGTACGCACGACAAGTAATCAAGCCGTAACACAACCAAACTCCTCATTGAACACAATCGAGTATGACGCAGAAGCGGGGAAATTTCCCATGATTCTTCGCCCAGCGGGGTAACGGAAGTAAGCGTCCTAAAGATTGACTGTCTTGGTTGAACCTCCCCGCCCTGAAGGGCGGGGATTCCTAGACTACGCACAGCGCTACTCCGCTCACGTTAGCGTCTAGCGGCTCATTCCGAGCCGATATGTTGACGGCTGCATTGTGGTCTGCATTGTCCTGATACCCACAGGACAGGCAGGCAAAATCTGCCTGGGTCTTGCGGTTATCGGGATGCTTGAATCCACACTGCGAGCAAATTTGACTTGTATACTTGGGGTCTACAGCAACCAACCGTCTACCAGCTTCTGCCGCTTTGTATCGGAGTTGCTGAAACCATTCTGACCAACTGCAATCTAAAATCTGTTTGGCTAGGTGGCCACGAGACATTGCTGAAACATTGAACCCTTCCACCTTAACCGTTCCATACTTTCGGATGACTGCGGTGGAATGCTGGTGCAAGAAATCACTCCTGCGATTGCTGATGCCCTGGTGAACCTTTTCGAGCAGCAGGACTGCCCTGCGTCTCCGGTGGCTGCCCTTCTTGCGCCTGGCTACACGACGCTGCGCTCGGCGGAGTTCCGCCTGCGTATTCTGGTAGATTCGTGGGTTCTGAATCTCAGTGCCATCAGAGAACTTCGCAAAGCTGGTGACCCCTACGTCTATGCCAACCGCCAAATCATTGGCCGGCAGGGGCACCGGTTGATGCTCAAAGACAAGGGTGGCAAACCAGCCATGGACGGAGCGTTTCATGGTGCAAGTCTTTACCATGGCCCTGTGTGGCAGTGGCCTGCTCAACCGTAGTTTGACATTGCCAATCTTGGCCAGACTGAGTTGACGGCCGCCTAAAGAGAATCCCGTCTGGGGATAGGTGAAGGAATCGTACCGCTTCGCTCCCTTGAATCGTGGAAATCCAAAATCCGAGCGGAAGAAATTCTTGAATGCCTTGTCCAATCTACCCAGAACGTGTTGCAAGACTTGGGAATAGACGTTCTTGTAGACCGGGAACTCGGCCTTGAGTTGGGTGAGTTGTTTTGACTGTTCGTAACGACTGATTGGCTGCAACTTCCGCTGAAACAGACAGTCGTTATACAACTCTCGGCAAACATCCAGAGTGCAGGCCAGGGCATAGCGTTGGGATTGGTTGGGCTCCAGTTTGTAGCGATACGCTTTTAGCATGGACCCTCCTCTCCCAAAGCGGACATCCGGGGGACGCCAGTCGTGTTCGTCTTTTGTTCGCCTAGCCTAGCATATCCCTATTGCCTGCGCAAGATTTAGTGGTTCGTCTTGTTCGTCTGTCAAAGCTCGATAGAAATGTCCCCTTTTTGCTGTTGTTGTATCGTTGGAGTGTTGGAGTGTGCATTCCAACGAGCAGCGATATCACGGGATGCGAATGGTTGGGCCTGATCCCTTGATAGCCTTGGCGCCAGGCATGATCCTATCTGGGCCTTTCGGCTCACGATGGGATGGCAACGGCCTGACCTTCCAAGGAACTCCTACGTGCTGAGCCGGTAAGTTATGCAGCCTGGGGTTCAATGGGAACAAGTTCGTAGCCCAGTTGTTTCGCTTGCCGTTTGAGTTTTGCTTCCAACCTTTTCTCCCT
>Ga0185299_10003157_pt1 | contig 22786 bp, 14 predicted proteins | sample PaiPotPPA55metaG_FD_128002 | JGI IMG/M metagenome (GOLD analysis project Ga0185299, IMG submission 128002) | Iron sulfur acid spring bacterial and archeal communities from Banff, Canada, to study Microbial Dark Matter (Phase II) - Paint Pots PPA... ... | reverse complement strand
ATGGGCATCCAGGATTTTCATCCCGAGGTGCAAAAGGCCATTAACAGGAATCAGCCATTCGAATTGACGCGCGACTTGCTGCTCGACGCGCGGGAGTTGCGGTTCGATAGCATTAATGTCGATCTCATTTACGGTTTGCCGTATCAGTCGCCGGAACGTTTCAGTCACACCGTCGATCAAATTCTTGAGCTGCAACCTGACCGCATCGCGCTATTCAGCTATGCGCATGTCCCGTGGCTCAAAAAGCAGCAAGGCGCTTTCGCCACTCATTTGCCGGAAGGCATGCAAAAATTCGAAATTTTTCGCTCAGGACTGATGAAGTTTATTGAAGCCGGGTACCTTTACATTGGCATGGACCATTTCGCCAAGCCTGGGGATGAGTTGGCTGTTTCGCAGCAGCAACGCACCTTGCACCGCAATTTTCAAGGCTACACCACCAAAGCTGGAGCCGATCTCTACGGCATGGGCGTTACGGCCATCAGCGCGTTTCAGAATGCTTATGCGCAAAATCATCGCGACCTGGCGAGTTGGCAAAAGGCTGTGCAGGATCGCGGCATCGCCACTATGCGCGGCTATCGACTCTCAGGCGAGGATCGCTTGCGACGCGCAGTCATCAATCGGCTCCTTTGCCACACGGTAATCGTGAAGGACGAAATTTCTACTGAATTCGGCGTCGACTTCGATCAATATTTCGAAGTTGAACTGAATCAGCTTGAGGGCCCGCGCGAAGATGGCCTGGTGCTGCTGGACAATAAAGAAGTGCGCGCCACTTGGCTCGGCAGAATCTTCATCCGCAACCTTGCGATGATTTTCGATCCGTATCTCGAAAAGCAGCACTTGAACACCATACCGTTATTTTCAAAAACTCTGTAGCATCAAGCCGCATGCGCGCACCATTTCTGTGACCGCTCACGTCCCAACCTTGGTTGTTGGCGCGGGAATATCCGGCTTGGTGTGCGCGTACGCACTGCGCAACGCGGGCATCGACGCACAGGTCGTTGAATCCAGCGTCACGCCGGGTGGCGTGATTCGCAGCGAACGTCGAGATGGCTATTTGCTGGAATTTGGCCCGCAAAGCTTTAACGCTACTTCCGGGCTGCTCAACTTGTGCCGCGAATTGCATATCGATGATCAACTACTCCCGGCGCCGGCAAATGCTCCTCGTTACGTGCTCGTGAAAGCCACGTTGCGGACCGTTCCGCTTAGCCCACCGGCATTTATCGCGTCACCGCTGTTCAGCCCGTTAACCAAGCTGCGAATCCTGCGCGATATTCTCGGTCTCTCCGCACCGCCTACGAGCGACGAATCCGTGGCGGCGTTCACCCGCCGCAAATTTTCGCGTGAACTTCTCGATAAGCTTGTGGGGCCGTTCGCATCCGGGATTTATGCTGGCGATCCGGAGAAGTTAAGTCTGCGAAGCGCGTTTCCTCAGTTATATGAAGCGGAGAAAGCGGCTGGTAGCGTTATTCGGGGTTTACTGTTCGCTGCAAAGAAGCGCGTCCCGTCCGCAGAAAAACTTACGTTGCAAACCTTTCGCGATGGCAATCAAACATTCGTCCAGGCACTGGCTGCGAATCTGGGATCCAAATTACGTTGCAGCGTGACAGCTCAACGCGTCCGGCTTACAACGTCATCCCACCACACCGGGATTAACGCTCCGGCGTTCGAAGTAACGCTCCTGGCAAACGGCCGAGAAGAACTTCTCACCACCAATCGTGTGATCATGGCGACACCAGCTCAGCAAGCCGCCAGATTGCTGCGCGAGGTTGATCCGCAATTCGAATCCACGCTATCGGCGATCGTTTACGCACCGGTTGCGGTAGCCTCACTGGGCTACCCCAAAAGTGCGGTCCGTCACTCGCTCGACGGGTTTGGTTTCCTCGTGCCGCGTTCGTCTGGACTAAGAATCTTGGGTACCGTTTGGAATTCCTCGCTCTTTCCCAACCGCGCACCAAACGGGTATGTTTTGTTCACCAGTTTCGTGGGTGGCGCCACCGATCCAAGTGCCGTCACCCTCCCCGAATCCGAAATTGTCTCCACCGTACATCGCGAGCTCGCATCCGTACTTGGCATCTTACAGCCACCGTCGTTTTCGCACGTGCAGGCCTGGCCAAGCGCCATACCGCAATACAATCTCGGCCACATTCAATATATGAATCAGCTAGCCCAAATGCAGAACAACTACCCGTCTATTCGGCTAATCGGCAATTATCTTCGTGGCCCTGCATTGGGTGCTTGTGTCGAACAAGCCTTGACCGTCGCCGCGGAAGCGATTAAAAACTAACGTGCAACGTGATGAGGACCCGCATTGCACGCGCACTCATCCAGTTAACCGGGTATTTCGTATTCTTACTTAGGAGAAGAAGCTAGACCTCGTGTTCCTTGCGGCATTCAGCCCAAAGGATGATCGTGCGGCGTCTCTCGACGCTGCGCTCGTGCGTCTGCTTCTTCAAAACGATGTGGGCGCTTTCGAAAAACTTTACGATAAATATTCCCGCATCGTTTACTCGCTCGTTCTAAGAATCGTGCAGCAGTCAGGGCCTGCCGAAGAAGTTGTGCAGGACGTTTTTTTACAACTGTGGCGGAATTCCGCGCAGTACGACGCCGCTCGCGGTCCGTTCGTGCCCTGGCTGCTCACGCTGGCGCGAAATCGCGCACTCGATACGCTTAGACTTAAGAGTGAGCGCCAGCGGCGTCTGGAGAATCAGACCGACGAATTATTTTCCGTCGTGGTAGCGCCGCAATACGAAAAAGAGCTGGACGAAAAGCGGCGCGCCGAACGCGTACGCACGCTCGTCGGCGAATTGAATCCCCAGCAGAAACGCGCTATTGAACTAGCTTACTTTCAGGGTCTGAGTCACAGCGAAATCGCCGCGGAACTAAAAGAACCACTCGGCACCATAAAAAGCTGGATCCGCAACGGATTGATACGGCTGAAGGAAGGATTGCGCACCGCGTCGTGAGCAATTGCGACCAATTCCGGGAGATGTACGAAGCTTACGCGCTGGGCGCGCTCGATCCGCCTGAGCGCGTGGCGCTGGAAGCTCATCTCGCGACCGGCTGCGCGGAATGCGCAAAGGCGGTGGCGGAGGCGCGTTGGCTCGTCGCCCAGTTGGCATACTTGGCGCCCGAGGCTTCCACTTCTGAGACGCTGAAGGGCCGGCTGATGCAAACCGTGCGCTCAGAGGCAAAATCAAAATCATCATCGCCTGTTGCGACTGCATCGACAATGACACCGTCAGGCATTCCCTACTGGTTGTCAGCAGGAATCGCTGCGTTGTTGCTGTTGACTTTTTACTTCGCTTGGGATGCGCACCACCTCAAGCAGGAACTGCGCGCAGCCAACGAACGGAATCAACAAAACGAACAAATGATCGCCAGCACACAGAACCAGGGCGCCGCGTCGCAACAAGAGTTAACCGCTATGCAAGAGCAAATGGCTAAAATGCGCAGGGAAAATGCCATTTTGACCGACCCTGCCTCGGTCAAAATAACGCTGGCGGCGCAAAAGATTCAGGCCCCTCAGATGGTGGCGATGTGGCACGCCAAGTACGGTATTGTGCTGACCGGACAAAAAGTCCCCATGCCGTCCAGCAACCGCGTTCTGCAATTGTGGCTGATTCCAAAGACGCCCGGCGGCAAACCTATTCCTTCCGTAACCGTGCGACCGGACGTCAACGGGAACTTCGTAATTCTGGTTTCCAATCCGCCCGGTGCCAGCAAAGATACCAAAGCGCTGGCCATCACGGAAGAGCCGGCTGGCGGCAGCGCCGCGCCCACTACCACGCCAAAGTGGGTCGGAGCCATGAGTTAGTAAAGCTCTCCTCCGCCGGAGTTATTTTCCGAAGCGCAGCCGCAAGCGCGTTTTTCTTCTCTCGGCTGCTTCTCGAAAGCGTTGCCTTTCTTCGGCTGTTTTTAACAGCAGCGGCCGGACCGTCTTAGGCTGCTTGGTGTATTCGTCGATGGCCACGAACGTCACATAAGCCGTGGTGGTGTGCTTGCGCTGCCCGGTCAGAATTTGCTCGGAAAAAACTTCCACGCCTACTTCCATTGAGGTGTTGAACACGCGGTTTACTTGTGATTTCAAGATCACCAGCTCACCCAGGTTCACCGCGTTGCGAAAATCGATGTAGTCCACGGAAGCGGTGACCACATAGCTGTTCGAATGGCGGCTGGCGGCCATCGCCGCCGCCATATCCACCAAGTGCATTACTTGCCCGCCCAAAAGCTTACCCAACGGGTTCGTCTGTGCCGGCAGCACCACTTCCGCCATCTCCGACCGCGAAGCGCTCACCGGCTTCGGTTTCAGTGTAGAATTCGGTACCAAATTTATCGTCTTATTTTTCTCTCGCTTCATTCGTCACCGCACACCGCAATTTTGGAACGTAGCGTTCCATCCGTATACTACGGTAGCCATCATGACAGACCAAAAGAAAACCCGCAGGCAAGTGCTGGAAGAATTTTTGCAGAAATCGCCGGGTGACGCCTTTTCGCGCTACGGGCTCGCCATGGAATGTATAAGTACTGGGGATGCCGCCGCTGCTATTCTCAACTTCGATGCCCTGCTCAAGCAACACGCCGACTATATTCCAGCGTACTTGATGTACGGTCAACTGCTGGTCCGCGCGTCCCGACCTGAGGAAGCTAAACAGATCCTTACGACCGGCATTGCCGCCGCCGGCAGAAAGGGCGATCAGCACGCAGTGTCGGAAATGGAAGCCTTGCTGGCCGATATTAGCTAAACAAGCTATCGCATAGAAAATTAAGCTTTAAACAGCTCAATAGGTGTACAAGTCTGCACGTCATCAGCAACGCTTGACCCGCTCTGGTATCATCACCTATGGTGCTTGTGCGGCCAGATCGCATCCCGCTTTTCCCGCTTAACGTCGTCCTTCTCCCCGGCGCTGAACTGCCTCTGCATATTTTTGAGCCGCGCTACCGCAAAATGGTCAATAAATGCATGAGCGAGCGGTCTGAGTTTGGCATGCTGCTTTCCATGCCCAATGGCGTCGCACGAGTCGGTTGCACCGCCGAGATTATGGAAGTGCTCGCACGCTATCCCGACGGCAGAATGGATATTATCTCTGTTGGACGCATTCCTTTCCGCGCTGTCGAACTTTTCACCGAGAATCCGCTGCTCGAAGGCCAGGTTGACTATCTGGAAGACCGCGAAGTTTCCAATCAACCTCCCAAGCCCGAGCTGATCGAGCTTTACGAAACTTGCCATACCCTGATCTTCGGGGATTACCCGAAAAATCTTGCCGCCGATTCAGCGGCGTCGTTTTCTTTTCAGGTAGCCGCGGCGTTGCCCATGGATTTGATGTGGAAGCAGCAACTCCTGGAGCTTCGCACCGAAACCGAACGCCAGGAGCGATTGATAGGCTACCTTCGCGGGTGGGCCCCGCATCTACAGAAAGTAGAGTCTGTGCGCACCCAATCGGCTGGGAACGGGCACGGATTGAATTGATCGTGGTGGAGAACTTTTCGCCACTTCCAAGCCGAACCGATTTACATACAGTAGTAACAATCGTAACGTAATCCATTTTGGGGACCTATGACCGCTAGCACGATGAAGTCTCACTCGCAACACCCCAAGCCGCGTACCCTTGGCGAACTAAAGAGTATTCCCGATTTTGACGCCGCAAGTGTCTCGCGCTCGGTAAAAGATGAAATTCGCGGTAACCTTTTGCGCTTGATCGAACGCGACGAGCCGCTCTTCCCTGGCATTCATGGCTATGAAGACACGGTTGTGCCGCAGATCGTGAACGCGCTGCTCTCTCGTCACAATTTTATTCTGCTGGGATTGCGGGGACAGGCCAAGAGCCGCATTTTGCGTGGCCTGATCAATTTGCTCGACGCGGAAATTCCGGTGGTGGTGGGTTGCGAAATTAACGATGATCCGCTGAAACCTATCTGCCGCGCGTGCCGCGAGAAAATCGCTGCTGAGGGCGACAACACACCCATCGCCTGGATGCCGCGCGATAACCGCTACGTGGAAAAACTGGCCACACCTGACGTCACCATGGCCGATATCATCGGCGACGTAGATCCCATTCGCGCCGCACGTGGTGGCCGCGATCTCTCCGACGAATTGACTATTCACTACGGTTTGCTTCCCCGCGCCAATCGCGGAATTTTTGGCATTAACGAGCTGCCCGACTTAGCGGGGAAAATTCAAGTTGGACTTTTCAACATCATGCAGGAAGGCGACATTCAGATTAAGGGCTACCCGCTGCGTTTGCCGCTCGACGTGCTGCTGGTTTTCACTGCCAATCCCGAAGACTACACAGCGCGCGGAAAAATTATTACGCCGCTGAAAGACCGTATCGGCGCGGAAATTCGTACTCACTACCCTGCCAATGTCAAGGAAGGCATGGTCATCACCACACAGGAAGCCTGGGTGCGCCGCACAGCGGGCCGGGCCATCGAAGTACCCTCGTACCTTCGCGAGACCGTGGAGGAAATCGCTTTTCAGGCGCGTGAAGACAAGCGCGTCGACCGCCGCTCGGGTGTGAGCCAGCGTCTGCCGATCACCACGCTGGAAAGTGTGGTCAGCAGCGCCGAACAGCGTGCCGCTCGCACGGGAGAAAATAGCTGCTACGCCAGCGTCGCGGACATTTATGCCGCGCTTCCGGCCATCACCGGCAAAATGGAGTTGGAATACGAAGGCGAATTGAAAGGTGCCGACACCATTGCGCGTGAATTGATTCGCACGGCGGTCGGTCGTGTCTTCACCAGGTATTTTGGCGAAGTAAACTTTCAGCCGGTGATTCAGTGGTTCGAACTGGGCGGTGAATTAAAACTTCCAGAGCTCGCGACCACGGACGAACGCCACCGCCAATTATCGAAAATCCAGGGGCTGAGCGAACACGTTGGCCGAATCGGCGCGACGGATAGCAAAAACCATGGCGCCGTGGCTGCCGCTTCTGAAATGATCCTGGAAGGACTGTGGGCCCATCGGCGCATCGGCCGCAGCGAAGAGCGCGGCTATTACGCCGAGAAACAAAAGCCGCAGGAGCCACGCGAAACTCCGTCGTCGCGTGGGCCGCGCCGCCAGTTCAATTAACATAGACACGCAACAAAAGTAGTCAGTCGGGCCCGGGGAATATTATGAAAGTAATTCGCTACGGAAGGTATGTTGGTGAGCCGGCGGACGCCGTCGATCTCGACGAACTCGTGAAGCGCATGGGCGACTTCTTCCTGCAGAGCGGCTTTGAGTCCCAATATTACGGCGTCTCCGAAATGGACAACCAGCGCTCCATGGAAGCGCTGAAGGAAGCCATCTTGCGGGCCCTGCAGGAAGGCGACTTGTTGCCGGACGACGCCATGAGCGAAGAGTTGCGCAAGATGCTGCAAAGTCCGCAAGCGCAAAACAGCCAGGCGGTAAAAGATTTGCTGGAAAAATTGATGGAGCGTCTCGCACAAGAGGGTTTCATCAACCCGCAGCAGCCTCCGCAAGTCACACCGCCGCATCAGAATACTGCCCGCGGCAGCCTGGGCCAGCCGCCGGAGCGGCAAACCGAAGCACGTTTTGAAATCACCGACAAGACCATCGATTTTCTGGGCTTCAAAACGTTGCAGGATTTGATGGGCTCCGTGGGGCGCAGCAGCTTTGGCCGTCACGACACCCGCGATCTATCGACCGGCGTGGAATCCGGCGGCGTCTCGCGCCCTTACGAATTCGGCGACACGTTAAATATGGACGTCAGCGAAACGCTATTCAACGCCGTGCGTCGCGAAGGCGTCAAAGTACCCATCGAGATGACCTACTCGGATCTGATGGTTCATCAGTGCGAATATCACAGCTCCTGCGCCACAGTGCTGCTGCTCGATTGCAGCCACAGCATGATTCTTTACGGGGAAGATCGCTTCACGCCGGCCAAGCGCGTGGCCTTGGCGCTGTCGCACTTGATTCGCACACAATACCCGGGGGACACGTTAAGCCTCGTCCTTTTCCACGACAGCGCCGAGGAAGTACCACTCGGCGAGCTCGCTCGCGTACAGGTCGGTCCCTACTACACCAACACCCGCGAAGGTCTGCGCATGGCGCAACGCATTTTGCTCCGCCAGAAAAAAGATATGCGCCAGATCATCATGATCACCGATGGAAAGCCTTCGGCGCTCACGCTCGAAGACGGCCGCATTTATAAAAATGCCTTCGGCCTTGATCCGTTCGTAGTCGGGCAGACGCTCGAAGAAGTAAACAAATGCAAACGCGCCGGGATCCTGATCAACACTTTCATGCTCGCCACCGATTACAGCCTGGTGCACTTCGTGCAAAAAATCACCGCAATGTGCCGCGGCAAAGCCTATTTCACCACGCCGTATACGCTTGGGCAGTACCTGCTGATGGACTACATGCAGCGCAAAACCAAACAAATCCACTAAATTTCTACTAAACGGGGCACCTCGCACCTTCGCACTTGCGATAAACTATACGCATGGGAATCTTGCAGCGGCTTTCGCGCTGGGTAGGTTCAAGCGAAGAAATGAATACTATTGTTGCCGGCCAGACAGCGCCGGAGTTTTCACTGAAATCGATCGCCGGAACAGAATATTCGCTGCAAAAACTTTTAGCACGGGGCCCGGTTTTCGCCTCGTTCTTTAAAGTTTCCTGCCCGGTGTGCCAATTCACCTTCCCGTTTCTGGAGCGCCTGTACAAACGCTACGGCGGCAAAGATGTAACGTTCCTCGGAATTTCCCAAGACAACGCGCGCGCCACCAAGGAATTCGCCGACGAGTACGGGGTCACCTTTCCGATGCTGCTGGACGCCGAAGGCTATCCCGCTTCCAATGCCTACGGTTTGACCAATGTGCCCACCAGCTTGCTGATCGAAACCGATGGCTCCTTAAAAATTGCCAGCCTGGGTTTTAATAAGAAAGATCTGGAGGTGATCGCTGCGGAACTTTCCCAGCGCCAGAAAATACCACTCTCAGCGCTTTTTCGTCCAGATGAATCCGTCCCCGACCATCGCCCTGGTTGAGGATCCAAAAACTAGGTTCGGTCGAACCTATCAAAATAAACATTTACGAGTGTGCATGAAGACCCGGGTATATACTTCAACAGTGAACCCGGGCACCCGGCGCGGCTAAGGAAGTACTTCCACTACTTCCTTCTCCAGCCATTTCTTTTTGTGCTTCGGCGGACGCTTCCTCTTATCTTCAATCACGCGCGTGTTCGCCGGAACGATACCCGATTTCCGCGCCACTCGTCGCGCTTCTGTGCCCTTGTTAAATTTCTTCTTGCCCTTCTTTCTCATCTGATCCGCCTCGCAACGCGCATCATATTACGGTTGCGTTCCATGCCCTTCACTTCGTAAGCTCTTGCCGGTCGATTCTACGATCCCGGAGTCCATGTGAACATCGGTTTAAAATTTTCAATCCTTGTTAGCGCATTTTTTCTGGCCACGCTCCTCGCCACCGGTGCGCGTTCACAGTCGGCGCCGGCACCGTCGGCTGCAGAGAAATCCAATTCTGCCTCGCCGGTCGCGATCCTGGCAGGGCGCCTCATCGATGTGCGCACCGGCCGCGTAACAACCAACGCGTATATTGTCGTCGAAAAAGATCGCATAGCGCGCATCGACACCGCGGCTCCGGCGGGCATGAAACTCATCGACCTGTCCAAATACACGGTCGTCCCCGGATTGATTGATTGCCACGCGCATTTGCTCGGCAATCCGAAGGATCAGTCCGCCATGGGTGGGCTGCGCATGTCCTCCGGGCAAGCGGCCATCTGGGGTGTGCACAACGTGACCATCTGGCTCGACCACGGGTTCACCGCGCTGCGGGATGCGGGCGAGTCCGATATCGGTTACAGCCAACTGGCGCTGCGCAACAGCATTGAGCGAGGACTGATTCGGGGCCCACGCATCGTTTCCGCCGGGAACTTTGTCTCGCTTACCGGCGGCCACGGCGATGCCGATTTACTAGCGCCCGACAAATCTCTCCCGCGCGCGCCGAATATAGCTGACACGGTCGATCAAGTCAGCGTAGCCGTTCGCCGCGACATTAAATTTGGCGCGGACTGGATCAAGCTGATGGCCAGCGGCGGCGTCATGGATCCCATCAGCGATTTCACGGTGCAGGAATTGAGCCAGGAACAAATGACTAAGGCCGTCGAGATTGCGCATCGCGCCGGGAAAAAAGTTATGGCGCACGCCGAAGGCTCGGAAGGCATCAAAGCCGCTGTTCGCGCGGGCGTGGATTCCATCGAGCACGGCACCGTGCTAGATGAAGAAGGCGCCAAGCTCATGGAGCAACGCGGCACCTGGCTCGTGCCCACGCTGTTTTGCTTTCAACACGACTTGGAGACCGGCCTGTCGCAGGGCCGCGATCCCGCGAGCTTCGCGAAAGGTGTCGCCATAATCAAGGAGCAAGGTCCGGCGTTCAAGCGCGCGCTCGATCATCATCTGAAAATCGCTTACGGCCTGGATGACGACCCGGATTTTGTTTCCAAAGAATTTGGCGCCCTGGTTCGCAGAGGGATGACTCCCATAGAGGCGTTGAGAGCCGCAACCATCAACGGAGCTGAATTAATGGGACGCTCCAAAGACATCGGCTCCATTGAGCCCGGAAAATACGCGGACATTGTGGCTGTCGACGGCGATCCACTTTCCGACATCACCGTAATGGAAAAAGTTACGTTTGTGATGAAAGGCGGAGAAGTTTACAAGGCCGTCGCACAGTAGTCTCGGCCAGAATTAATTTTAGAAATTAAAAGACACCTGCAAATCGATCTTTCGATTGGCCGCTGCCCCGCCACCACCAGCACCGCCACCACCTCCACCCCCGCCCGGGCCAAACCCGGTCGCTATTCCATTCGATTGTCCGAATAACGGCGAGCCCAAATTACCGATGGGCGTAGTGAGATTCACATTGTTAAAAATATTGCGTGCGGCCACGCTAAAGGTGAGGCTATAGCGATGATTCGTCGCACCCGCGTCTGGTCCGCCTCCGCCGCGACCGCCAAATCCGCCGCCACCGCCACCGCGGCCACCCGGTCCACCCGGGCCGCGTCCAAACGTTCCTCCCGCGCCGCCAGGAGCACCCAGAGTATTTGTGGCTTCGGTCTTTTTGCCGAATCCAAAACTCTTGCTCAATCGCAAATTCAGCGAAAACCGCCCGGGCCCGGTCAAATAATTAACCGGAACACGGGGATCACCGGGTTGTGGAACTACATCGAAAGATCCGAAGCGGTTGGTCACCACGTTAGCAGAAATCGAATTCGGACTCGCAAATGACGGGCGGTCGTTAAAAATGGAATCGCCATTCAGATCCTGCCCGGTCGTAACGTTGTAGGGTGTGCCGGAACTCGCCATCATGATTGGACTCAAACGAAAGGCGTATGGGAGGCCGATCGTTCCACCAAAAAAGAAACGGTGCCGGATATCGAAAGCCGACCGCCCGTAATCGAGGCTGATATTGTTGTTGATGGATGGAAAGCTCCCAGCTCCGGCTCCAGTATCGCTGTTGGCATAATTCAACGTGTAATAGCCGAAAAGCGAAAGCTTTGCGCCCATGCGAATACTGCTATTCACAATCAGCTGATTCTGCTTAAAAACGCCCTCCGATTGGTACTGGTAAATATTGTCCGGCGAGCCCAGCGGCCGCGGAGCGGTGGCCGCATCGCAAGGAAATGCGGAGCATTCCGGTGCATTAATGTTTTCCGTGAAGAATTCGTGCACGCCCCGAGAAGTCAGATAGGTCACGGCCAGGTTGGCGTTTTTAGTGAGCTGCCGCTCCACACTGATTCCTGTTTGCATGATGGAAGGGGTTCTTAAGTTCGGATTCGTGCGATATATCGTAGGAGCAGTGGCGCTGTTCGTCAGCGCGCTGGGATCGGGAATGTTAGTAAGAAAGAACTCCGGATTGGTGACCAGGAATTGCTGTTGCGTCAGGCCATTCAATCTTTCCTGCTGCAATGCCAGATCGTAAGTGAAGCGCTCGTAGAATATTCCGAAGCCCGCGCGCAGCACAATTTTTGGGGCACTATTTTTTGCGGCCGCCCCCAATCCCCATGCGAATCCCAGTCGCGGCGCGAGGTCAGCATGATCGCCAAGGTTATTTTGGCTTTCAAATCGCAAACCGTAACTTAGCGTCATGTTCGGCCGCAAATGGAAATCATCTTGCACATAAAGCCCCGCATCGAAATACGTAACGTCGGCGCTGGCGCTTCCGGCGGTCACCGAGTATTGGCTCGCGCCGCCGCCCATGGCCACAATTTGCGGGAAGCTAAGCCCGGCGGCCAATCCTTGTTGCGTGATTCGATAAGCCTGCAGGCCACTGATAAACGGGCAAGTCGCGGGCGTGGCGTTAGCCGGGCAGGCGGGATTCTGCCGCGAACCAAATGTGAAGTTGCCGTTGAAATCCGAAGTTGCCACGTTTGCATCGCGGCTGGCGCGCAGCCGCACTCCAAATTTCAGGAAATGTTTGCCCAGGGCCATGGACGTGTAGTTTTGAAATTCATAGCGATCTAGCACGTCCTGCAACGTTCCTTGCGTACTACCCCCATTTGTAAACGCTGCTTGCACGTTTATTGTCGGCGCGGTGCTTAGCGGGGCCTGGTTGCTCGTCTCGCGTATGAACTGAAAACGCGTCTCGTTAATAATTTTGGGGCTTAGGATCTGCGTGTCGCTTACCTGCAGAGTTTGCTCTGTTTCCAGACTGTTATATCCGGTAGAAGGAAGATTAAAGAGCCCAATGCCGTTGTTGTCCTGGCGATTGTGCTCATACTGGTAGCGCACTGTGAGAGTGTTATTTTTATTGACTTGGTAGTCGAATCGCGGGCCCAAATTCATGCGCACGCGAGGATTTGCGACCGCGTCGCTGAAATTAATAATATTAAAATTGGGGTCAAGAATTTTTGCGCTTATGATGGACAGGTCGTTGATGTCCCGTCGCTCGAAATTAAAGAAAAACGAGGCCTTTTTTGTTATTGGCCCACCGATGCTTCCGCTGAATTGCGTGGACTCGTAACCGGGAGGCTGCATGCCCGGCGGAGTCACTTCGAAGGGGTTGCGCGAATTGAATCCCGCGGTGTTTCCCGTCAGAAATAACTGTCCGTGAAATTTGTCCGTGCCTGGCTTGGTAAAAATCTCGATGCGCCCGTAGCCCAGCTTGTCGTACTCCGCCGAAAACGGATTCTGGTTAATGCGAATTTCGCGAATGGAAGCTTTTGGCGGAAGTTGCCCGCCGGTAAATCCGTCAATGTAAATTTGGCCGCCGTTAGGCCCGGCGGACGGGCCCGCCAAAGCTTGCAGCTCTTCCTGCAATTCGTCCGGATCATCCGACAACGCTTCCAGATCTTTATCTTTCAAAATAATGGCGCCCGCGTTGTTTTCGGGATTCACATCCAGTTGTGTCGGAGAGTCCTCGACATGTATCTCCAATTTTTGCTCTTCCAGCGTCAAGGCAATCTTCAGCGTTTGGACCTGCCCCGGTTTTACCGGAATATTCTGCGCCGTGAATAAGCCGAAACCTTCAGCTACAACTTTTACCGTGTACGTTCCCGGCGCCAACCCGGTTACTTCATAAAAGCCGTCCTTATTGGTGACCGAGTCCGCTGAATTCCCATTTGGCGCGGTCAGCAACACCGCCGCGCCGCTAACCGTCGAGCCGGAAGGATCGATCACCTGCCCGCGCAGCGTCCCCGTCGTGGGCACCTGTGCGCCGGCGGTAAAATTCACGCAGAGTAATAACGCGAAAAAAAATAAAATACCTAGGCATAGACTTCGAACGTTCATCAACTCTCCAGGAAAAAGTGGCAGGCGAGCTTGCGTCGCCGCCAAGCTCTAGGGCGTTCCCGTTTCTCCGCTGGGCGCTCCGCTCAGGCTCCAGGGCGAGAGAATTGACGATGCCCCACCATTTGGCGAGCCTTGCAAAATAGGTTCAACTCCGGCAAGCAGCGTGATGGCCGTCACCGCATTGCTACCAATTGTTTCCGTGCCCACCAGCATCACCGCGTCGTCCTTCTGTAAATCTGCAATTGTGGATGCCGGCATGCGACTGATCATTTGCTGCAAATCCATCGCGCCGCCACCGCCGGGGCCGCCCGCTCCGGTCCCCATGCCTCGTCCGCGTCCGCCAAAATCACGTTGACGTCCATCTTCGGCGCCAGATGCTGGCGCTTGTCCGGAACCTGCAGCCGGTTCCTTGGCTGTCGGCGCAGCCGCCGCACCGGATCTTGTCGAAGGCGTCTGGCCAGAACCGGCTTGACCTCCCTTCGCGCCGCCATTACCGCCACCCGATCCATTCAATCGTTGAGCGATGCGTTGCGCCATCGGCGCGGGTAATTTGCGGAGTTGCGATTCAGAAGTGATCTTCACCGTAATGTTTTTTTTCGTGGCCAGGTCATGCACCGTGATGGTGCTCTGCGCGCTATCCAGCGACGAAATCGTTCCAGAAATATTTCGGAAGCTGCCAGAGACAATTTCCTGCGCGGTCAACTCGCTGCCATCCGCGTTTTTCTGGCCTCGCGCTCGCAATTGATCGCCGGGCCGGATTTCTCCCAGCGGCCCGGGCTTGGCATCGTCGAATTTTACGGAGCCCGGTGCGTAGCGCCGCAAGATGGTATCTTTCGTTACGTGCACCACGACAGTTTTCTTTTCTCGCAACGACGGCGTGGTAATGCTGATTAGCTCGCCTGCCGCATCCACGCTATTTACCAACCCGCCGACTCCGGATTTTTGCCATTCATCACGCTCGTGGCTCTGTTTGTCCGCGATGTCCGCCTTCTTCATCGCGATAATAGAGGCCGCCGCGAAAGTCTTATTGTCATCCCCTGGCTTTCCGCGCACCAGAATGCGGTCACCAACCTGAAGATCCTTCAGTGCGATGGGCTGCGCGTCCTTCAAATCTTTTTGACCAGGGGCGATGCGGACGATTTTTGTGGAGTCCCGAACGTCGACATTCATTTCTACGCCCGCATCGCTGGTCAATATCAGGCTATTCCCCGAAATCGATTTAATAGTTCCCAACGCCGGCGGTGATTTAGCCGTTCCCTGATTAATTTGTGCCGGCTCTTCTGCCGCCGCTTCCACCGCAACCAGACCACCAATCCACGCCCCCAGCGCTGCCGCCACGGCCACAACGTATAAATACAGCAGCCCCGCGTGCAATATTCGCTTCCGGAAAACGTAATGTTCCGGGACCTTCATGACTGCTTCCTCGATCTCATAATTCCATCCGACGGCATGCCTATATCTTTATCGATTAGACGTGTCATTTCCCGAAAATCGGTTCACAAGTTCCTCAACATCGCACAAAAAGGCGTTACGGCACAGGAATGTTCCTATCTTCTGCCAATCCCAAGTTTTTCGAGTGATTTATTGTCTTCGGTTTCTGCGGTCGAAACCGGTGGTGCAGGTTGCGAAGAGTCCGGCGAACGTTACGAGCGAGAACCGCGCAGAGAAGCTTGCGTAGCTCGGCCTTCCGAATCGCCCACCTTTAGGGGGATTGTCACTTCGATCAGCGTCCCCGGGTCCGCGTTTTTCAATCGCAATTCGCCGCCGAATTCTTTAGCGCGCTGACGCATCCCGCCGAGTCCGATCCCCACACTGCCCGGACGCAACTCCACAATGTGCCCGGCGATTCCCTTTCCAAAATCGCGCACGCTCACTTCCACCTGATGCTCGTTTTTCGTCAAGGTAATGCAGGCCTTCATCGCCCCCGAATGACGAAAAACATTTGTCAGCGCTTCCTGCACGATACGGAAAACCGCAGTCTCCACTTCTGGCGCCAATCGCGGAAATTCCTGCGGGTGCACGTCGAAAACGGTTTCAATCCCGCTCCGTTCGGTTAAGCCATCCAGATACCAGCGAAGCGCCGATTGCAAACCAATCTCATCCAGCAACGGCGGATGCAGGAGATGCGAAATGCTGCGCACTTGCTGCATCACCCGTTCCAGCAAACTGCTGGCTTGCAGCGCGGCCTGATTTTTCGCCTCTGAGGACTGCTGGCCCATGTGAATTCCGTCTACCAGCATTTTGGCCGCGCTCAGCTCCTGGCCAAGCCCGTCATGCAGATCGCGCGCGATGCGCCGTCGTTCCTCGTCCTGCGTGCTCAGTAATCTCCCCGAGAGCCCGCGCAGCTCCGTGTTCAGGAGCTCCAGTTGCTGTGCGTTGCGATGCAACTCCGCAAACACGCTTACCTTCGCACGCAGCAGCTCCGGCACTACCGGCACGGACAAATAATCTACCGCGCCGCGCTGGTAACCTTTCAATCTATCCAGATCCGTCAAATGCACTGCCGAAATAAAAATTATGGCGGTCTTTTGAAATCGCGGATGCTGGCGGATGATTGCAGCCAGTTCGAACCCATCCAGCTCCGGCATGCTGACGTCCATCAGCACCACCGCGATGTCTGTCTTCAACAGCAATTCCAGAGCTTCGCGCCCGGAGTTGGCCTTGATCAGATTTTCGCCGAGTTCGGCAAGGATGGCTTCGTAGGTGAGAAGCTTGGATGGCTGATCGTCCACCATCAAAATATTTACTTTGTCCGGTACGATCATATTTTATCTGCCAGCCCCAGGAATTTATACCTCAACCGTGTCCCCGCGCCAAAAGTTCCGAGCACGATCGTTATCGAGTGGCTCATAAATGATTTCACAAGTCTACCGGTGCAGCCACATACGCAACGCGGAAAGCAGTTGATCGGTATTTACAGGCTTGGCCAGATATTCCGATGCGCCCGCTTCGAGACACTTCTCGCGGTCGCCTTTCATAGCCTTGGCGGTTAGGGCGATGATCGGCAAGCGTCGCAGCCTGGGGTTTTGCCTGATGACCTGCATGGTTTCATACCCGTCCATTTCGGGCATCATAATGTCCATCAAAACGATGGCCACGTCTTTTGTGGATTCCAGCGTCTTGATGGCTTCTCGTCCGGTGCCCGCCGTCAGCACGGTCATGCCGCGCCGTTCCAAAACGCTGCTCAGTGCGAAAATATTTCGCACGTCGTCGTCCACGACCAGCACTTTCTTACCGACCAGCGCTTCGTCCGAGCGGTGCAACTTCTCCAGCATGCGCTGTTTATCAGGTGGCAGATCGGTCACCACTCGGTGCAGGAATAGCGCCGTTTCGTCCAGCAGCCGCTCCGGAGATTCCACGTCCTTGACGACCACGCTGCGTGCGAGGGTATGCAGTCGCGCGTCCTCTTCCGAGGACAAGTCTTTGCCGGTAAACACCACTACCGGCAAATCGCTTAACGTCGGGCTGTTTCCGATGCGCTCCAACACATCGAAGCCGGACATATCCGGCAACTTCAGATCCAGAACCACGCAATCAAAATTGCCGTCATGCACGCTCATCAGCGCCTCTGTGCCGGTCTCCGCCACCGTAACGTCAATGTCCGTGTGCGTAAGCAATTCGCGAATGCTCAATTGCTCCGCGGGATTGTCTTCCACCACCAGCAACCTTCGGCGGCGTGGCGCGGAATACGTTTTGATTTTTTCCAGCGCCGATTCCAATCCTTCCGGCGTGGTCGGCTTGGTCACGAAAGAAAACGCACCGCGCGCCAATCCGTGATGGCGATCCTCATCCATGGTTAGCATCTGCACCGGGATGTGCCGCGTGGCGGGATCCTGTTTCAAGTGATTGAGCACCGTCCAGCCCAGCATGTCTGGCAGAAAAACGTCCAGGGACACCGCGGTCGGATGGTACTCGCGCGCCAACGCCAGCGCTTCCGCACCGCGCGAGGCCACCAGCACCTTGAACCCTTTGTCGCGCGACAGATCAGTCAGAACACGCGCATAATGCGGATCGTCCTCCACGATCAGCAACACGTTATCGCCTGGCTCGAGTCTCTCGCGATCATCGGGAATTATCTGTATCGGGTGCTCCAGCATGGTCGCACCCGCGAGATGCATGGCCTTCGCGCTTGACAACGCTTGGCGCTCATTTATCGTGCCCAGCGGGTTCGAAGGTCCAACGTAGGTCTTCGGCAAGTACAGCGTGAACGTGCTGCCCTTGTCCGGCTGGCTGCGCAGCTGAATTTCTCCGCCCAGCAAACTGGCCAATTCGCGGCTGATGGCCAACCCCAAACCGGTTCCGCCGTACTTGCGGCTCGTGCCCGCGTCTGCTTGTTGGAAGGCCTCGAAAATAATCCTCTGTTTTTCGCTTGGTATGCCGATGCCGGTGTCCGAAACTTCAAAGGCGATTACCGACGCAGCCCCATTCAAAATAGGATGATTTTCGCTCCATCCGCTGTCCACCGCGGCGACTGACAATCGCACGCCACCGTGCTCCGTAAACTTGAACGCGTTGGACAGCAAGTTTTTCAACACTTGCTGCAGTCGCTTCGAATCCGTAACCAGGCTGCGTGTCAGGTGGGGATCGGCCGATATTTCAAACGACAACCTGCGATTCTCTGCTTCGTGTTTGAAAGGCCGGCCAATCATTTCCAGCAGACTTGTGAAAAATACTTCTTCTGCTTCCACGGAAACCGTGCCGGACTCGATCTTTGACAGATCCAGAATGTCGCTGATCAGGTTCAGCAAGTCCGTGCCCGCGCCGTGAATGGTGCGCGCGAACTCCACCTGCTTGGGCGTCAAGTTGCTCTCGGGGTTATCGCTCAACTGCTGACCCAGAACCAGAATGCTGTTCAACGGGGTGCGCAGCTCGTGAGACATGTTGGCCAGGAATTCCGATTTGTACTTGGAAGTGAGCGCCAGCTCCTTGGCCTTTTCTTCCAGTGCGCGGCGCGCTTGCTCGATTTCCTGGTTTTTGCGTTCGACTTCAACGTTTTGTTCCGCGAGTTGCTGCGCTTTCTGCGCGAGTTGCTCGTTAGTCTGCTGCAATTCCTTCTGCTGCGTTTGCAGTTCGGTTGCTAATTGCTGCGATTGTTTCAGCAAGCCTTCCGTCTGCATGGTGGCTTCAATACTGTTCAGCACGATGCCGATGCTGGCCGTCAATTGCTCGAGGAACGCCAGGTGCGATGCGGTGAAAGCGCTCAACGAAGCCAATTCGATGACCGCTTTGACGCGATCTTCGAACAAAACCGGCAGCACGATCACATTCTTTGGCACCGCTTCAAATAATCCGGAGCGCACCGGCACGGCATTCCTGGGCACGTCCGAAATCAACATGCGCCGTTTTTCCGCGGCACACTGTCCCACAAGTCCTTCACCAACTCGCAGATGTTGCCGGTGTCCATTCTCGCCATCGTCGGCGAACGCCGATAGAAGCACCATGCCCGCGGAATTTTCTGTCTCCATCTGGTAGATCACGCCTTGCTGCGCATTCACCAGCGGAGCCAGCTCAGAAAGCATCATGCGTCCCACTGACGTCAAATCGCGTTGCCCCTGCAACATGCCTGTAAAGCGCGCCAGGTTCGTTTTCAGCCAGTCCTGCTCGGCGTTGCGGTCCGTCGTCAAGCGCAGGTTGTCAATCATGGTGTTGATGTTGTCTTTCAGTTCCGCGACTTCGCCGCTGGCTTCCACCTGAATCGAACGCGTCAAGTCGCCCTTGGTTACCGCCGTCGCCACTTCCGCGATAGCGCGCACCTGGTTGGTCAAGTTGTCTGCCAGCAGGTTTACGTTGCCGGTCAAGTCCTTCCACGTTCCGGCGGCGCCCGGCACGTTAGCTTGTCCACCCAAGCGCCCCTCCACGCCAACTTCGCGCGCCACAGTGGTCACCTGGTCGGCGAACGTCGCCAATGTATCCGTCATGTTGTTGATGGTTTCAGCCAGCGCGGCCACTTCGCCCTTCGCGTTCACCGTGAGCTTCTGCGTCAATTCACCGTTGGCGACCGCGGTCACCACTTTCACGATACCGCGCACCTGTTCGGTCAAGTTGCTGGCCATGAAGTTCACGTTGTCGGTCAAATCTTTCCACGTGCCGGCGACTCCCGGCACTTTGGCTTGGCCTCCCAGTTTTCCTTCGGTGCCCACGTCGCGCGCCACACGCGTCACTTCGCCGGCGAACGCGTTCAACTGATCCACCATGGTGTTGATGGTGTTCTTCAACTCCAGAATTTCGCCTTTCACGTCTACCGTGATTTTGCGCGACAAGTCGCCGCGCGCCACGGCGGTTGTCACTTCCGCGATGTTTCGCACCTGGCCGGTCAAGTTCCCGGCCATGGAATTGACCGAGTCCGTCAAATCCTTCCACGTTCCCGCCACTCCAGGCACGTTGGCTTGTCCTCCCAGGCGCCCTTCGCTGCCGACCTCGCGCGCCACGCGCGTTACTTCCGCGGCGAACGATCGCAGCTGCTCCACCATGGTGTTGAGCGTTTCTTTCAACTGCAAAATTTCCCCGCGCACGTCCACGGTGATTTTGCGCGAAAGGTCGCCGCTCGCAATAGCCGTCGCCACTTCGGCGATGTTTCGCACCTGGCCCGTCAGGTTGCTGGCCATGAAGTTCACGTTGTCAGTCAAATCTTTCCACGTGCCGCCGACTCCAGGAACCTGCGCCTGCCCTCCCAACTTCCCTTCCGTGCCAACTTCGCGTGCCACGCGCGTTACTTCGCCCGCGAACGCGTTCAACTGGTCCACCATGGTGTTGATGGTGTTCTTCAACTCCAGAATTTCGCCCTTCACGTCCACCGTGATTTTGCGCGACAAGTCGCCGCGCGCCACGGCGGTGGTGACTTCCGCGATATTTCTCACCTGGCCGGTCAAGTTCCCGGCCATGGAGTTCACCGAGTCCGTCAAATCTTTCCACGTCCCGGCCACTCCAGGCACGTTCGCCTGTCCGCCCAGGCGCCCTTCGCTGCCGACCTCGCGCGCCACGCGCGTCACTTCGCCCGCGAACGCGTTCAACTGGTCCACCATGGTGTTGATGGTGTCTTTTAGCAGCAGGATTTCGCCGCTGACGTTTACCGTGATTTTCTTTGAAAGGTCGCCGCTCGCAATAGCGGTCGCCACTTCCGCGATGTTGCGCACCTGGCCCGTCAAGTTGCTGGCCATGGAGTTCACGGAGTCGGTGAGGTCCTTCCACGTTCCCGCCACTCCAGGCACGAGCGCTTGTCCGCCCAATTTACCGTCAGTTCCAACTTCGCGCGCCACGCGTGTGACTTCCGAAGCGAACGACCTCAGTTGGTCCACCATCGTATTGATGGTGTCTTTCAACTCCAGAATTTCGCCTTTCACGTCCACGGTGATTTTGCGCGACAGGTCGCCGCGCGCCACGGCCGTCGATACTTCCGCAATGTTTCGCACCTGGCCCGTCAAGTTACTGGCCATGAAGTTCACGTTGTCGGTCAAATCCTTCCACGTGCCGGCGACACCAGGAACCTGCGCCTGTCCTCCCAGCTTTCCTTCCGTGCCAACTTCGCGCGCCACGCGCGTTACTTCGCCCGCGAAAGCATTCAACTGATCCACCATCGTATTGATGGTGTTCTTCAACTCCAGAATTTCGCCCTTCACGTCAACCGTGATTTTGCGCGACAAGTCCCCGCGCGCCACGGCGGTAGTCACTTCCGCGATGTTTCGCACCTGGCCGGTCAAGTTCCCGGCCATGGAATTGACCGAGTCCGTCAAATCTTTCCACGTCCCAGCCACTCCAGGCACGTTCGCCTGTCCTCCCAAGCGCCCTTCGCTGCCGACCTCTCGCGCCACGCGTGTCACTTCGCCCGCGAACCGGTTGAGCTGGTCCACCATGGTGTTGAGCGTTTCTTTCAGCTGCAAAATTTCTCCGCGCACGTCCACGGTGATCTTGCGGGAAAGGTCGCCACTCGCAATAGCGGTCGCCACTTCCGCGATGTTACGTACCTGGCCCGTCAAGTTGCTGGCCATGAAGTTCACGTTGTCGGTCAAATCTTTCCATGTGCCGCCGACGCCAGGAACCTGAGCCTGCCCTCCCAACTTCCCTTCGGTACCGACCTCGCGCGCCACGCGCGTTACTTCGCCCGCGAACGCGTTCAACTGGTCAACCATGGTGTTAATGGTGTCCTTCAACTCCAAAATTTCACCCTTCACGTCCACCGTAATTTTGCGCGACAAGTCGCCGCGCGCCACGGCCGTAGTAACCTCCGCAATGTTGCGCACCTGCGCGGTTAAGTTTCCGGCCATCGCATTTACCGAGTCGGTCAAGTCCTTCCACGTTCCCGCCACGCCCGGCACCACGGCCTGCCCGCCCAACTTTCCGTCCGTTCCTACTTCGCGCGCCACACGCGTCACTTCCGACGCGAACGACCGCAACTGGTCCACCATCGTGTTGATGGCTTCTTTCAACTGCAAAATTTCGCCGCGCACGTCCACCGTAATTTTGCGCGACAAGTCGCCGCTCGCTACTGCCGTCGCCACCTCCGCGATATTGCGCACCTGTCCAGTCAGGTTGCTGGCCATGGAATTCACTGAGTCGGTCAAATCTTTCCACGTGCCCGCCACGCCGGGCACTTGCGCCTGCCCTCCCAACTTTCCGTCCGTGCCGACTTCTCGCGCCACGCGCGTCACTTCCGCGGTGAATACGCCTAACTGTTGAATCATGGTGTTCACGATCGTCGCCGACCGCAAGAACTCGCCTTCCAGAGGCCGCCCATCCACGTCCAACCGCACCGTCTGCGTCAAATTGCCTTGCGCCACGGCCGCGATCGCGCGCGTCACTTCCGTCGTCGGCCGCAGCAGATCTTCCACCAGCGTGTTAACCGACCCCTCCATCTCGCCCCACGCGCCCTTCGATTCATGGAAGCGCGTGCGCTCCCTGGTTCGCCCTTCCTTACCGACCACTTGTCCGACGCGCTTAAGTTCATTGGCCATGTGCTGATTGGCTGCCACAATTTCGTTGAACGTGTCCGCAATCTTCCCAGGCAAGCCCGTCCAAGCCCCAGGTAATCTCACGGAAAAATCCCCGTC
>Ga0185299_10003156_pt1 | contig 22789 bp, 15 predicted proteins | sample PaiPotPPA55metaG_FD_128002 | JGI IMG/M metagenome (GOLD analysis project Ga0185299, IMG submission 128002) | Iron sulfur acid spring bacterial and archeal communities from Banff, Canada, to study Microbial Dark Matter (Phase II) - Paint Pots PPA... ... | reverse complement strand
GAAAATCGACCAGTATGCTGAAACTTCCAACGACCACGCGCAGCCTTTCGTCTGGACAGCCACGGCGGATTCGATCTTCTCTAAAATCCAGCGACTATGTGAACGTATTTCCGGGACGGCACACTAGCTAGATGGGCGGAAGTGGAGAGGGTTGGCAGATCTGACTGGCTCGATGGGCGGAATTGTGCAGAAAATCAAAGGCGACGGAGTGACCCACCGTTTGTAGGAAACAAAACCACAAACGGTAGGCCACCCGGAAAAAACAAAGTCAAAATCAACTCGGCGCGTTAAGAGTCGCCCACCCGCCAGTTCTCCGGTTTCGTCCTGTGCCATGGCGACCTGCTGATAGCGTGAGTGAAGATCGCAACCTATAAACAACATTGCTCGGCTCCTTTCCTCCGAGCCTTGGTCGTTTGAATGCAACCAAGTCTACTCGGTTGGAGGAGCCGACGCCGTCAGCCAATCAAGGAATGAGATAAAACAGAATCATCTCTGCATATAAAGGGTCGCCCACGTGCCCGCCCAGGAGTTAAGAGACGGCCACCTACCAATGATCCGAGAATGAGTACTCACTTGCTAGTTTGTCCGAATGGTGTCCAAATGGTCTCCACAATGGCCAACTATTAAGAGCTTTTCCTTTGGATGCGCGTAGTAATGCACCCGCAGCGTATTGCCGGGTGAAGTGCCGTGTTTTGCATGGGAGCTAACATCGATTTCCTCACCCTTATAGACATCCCTGCGCATTGCCCTCAGCTTCTTGTTCTTTTTGGTGGTTTCTGATTCTCCTACTGCCAGTTCAAATCCGGTCGAGTCTCTAAATCGCTGAGCTATGTCACGAAAAGGAATCACCTGCTGGAAATGAAGGTCATATAAGGTCGTCGCCATGGATCGGAGGCATTTCCACGCGACATTCAGATTCCTAAGTGTAGCGTCCTTGGCTGACTCTAAAGCCTTTTCCGTGAAGATGATCCTATCTGGATAGATTTTTCCTATAAGTCCCACGACTTCCAACACGGAATCTGGCAGGTGATCGAGGTTCCTCAGCAACGATGCCTGCGCTGCCAACGCGGAGCGAATGCTCTCTGCTTCTTGGGCCCTGCCCACGGCTTGTTCATGTTCGTACTTAAGCCGCGCAACCTCGTCGCGAAGTTCATCAGCGTCTTCGCCGTATTCCTGTAAGAGGGCGATTTCTTCATCTTTTGCCGTTACGCTTGTTGCCAATCTCTCGTTCTCCTGTTCCACAAGAGAGGTCCATTCTTGGCTGCCACGAACCGCCTTTTTCAGTTCTTCTCCGAACTTTGTTTGAGCTTGTTTCGCGTGTACGTCTTCGATCGTCGCGACTCCTAGTAGGCCCGTTGACCTTGACCTGCGCACAATGCCGCCCACGAGAAGTTCTTCCACCTTAGCGACTCCAAGAGTCTCGATATGGCCGCGGTCGAAGTACCTATGTCTTCTCGCGTCCTGCGGAGAGCCAAGACTGACCTTGGGTTGGTAAGCCCTGACCATGCCGTTCCAGCAACTAAAGGCTCTGCCAAGGAGCTGCTCTAGTTCCTTATCAACCCAGCTCGACTCTGACTCCCATACCACCGCTGCTCCGGCCAAGAGACGCGCTAGTCTTCTCGGGTCTACGAGCGCTTCGCCGGTCGCAAAGTCCTTTGCGATCAAGACTAACGGGCACCTGCGGTTTGTGTCTTCGAGGTGATTCACCAAAGCCTTGGCATTACCATCCCGGAGAAGGAACGGAATTGTCTCTAATTTCTCGGAACCTGAACGCACCTCCCAGGATTTGCTGTTAAGTACGTCCGATACAATTCGCGGCGCAGATGGCACTGGATCAGCAGGTTCCTGGCCAATGTATCCCGCCAAAAGCCAGTGAATTACGGAGAGAGAAAAGATGATGCGCTTATCGTCACTTACACTGATTCCAAGATCGGTTCTCCAGTGCCTTACGTTTACTTGGGCATCGGAGTGTTCTAGTCGAACAGCCCAACACTGTGGGGCAAGATCACTGCCTTGCCCGATGCATCCTTCGGTTTTGACCAGCGCCCTGGCTTGCTTGGGCGGATGCCATTCTCCCCCGACATAAAACCACTTGCCTCCAAGGGCTGTGAATGCCTGACTCGATGGGAACTTGCTTGCAATCCACGAGCGCACTAAGCGGACTATTTCGCCCCACGTCTGCTCCGTAGTCTTGGTCGAAGTCAACTCAAAGGTGCATCGGTAGTGGAGTTCGTGCTCGTGAAGTAGGGCCACTGGTTTGCTCCTCTAACCGATGCCTCTCGTCGGTTTACACGAATTTAATCGGGGACTAGGCGGACGCCCCAGAAGCTTGGCGATGCTTTCTTGATATGCGGACACGCAGAGAGCATACCACTTCTGTAATTCACCGGAGAGTTCTGATGCGAGGGCACAGGGTAGCAATCCACAAGAATTTGAAAGAGACATTAGCGACGGAGGCGGCGCATCCAGTCGCCCCAGCTTAGGCCGACGCGGGTCATTAGGATGGCGGCGGCTAGGGCTAGGAGCATGCGCAGCGCGAATTGAAACGGGGTGGATTCGGTGGGGAGCCAGGCGTAGCTTCCCCAAGGCGTTGTGGGTGGAACGAAGTAGGGGAGGTTGTTGGTGGCGAAGAACCAGTTGCGGGAGGCGGGGGACATTAGGAAGGTGGCGAAGGGCCATTGGACGGCGAAGAAACTTATCAGGGAGGCTGCGCCGAGGATGGCGGCTTGGGTCCAGCGGTTTAGCGTGGTGATGCGTCGGCGCACCAGGTCAAAAACTATCGCGGGAACGATCAGCAGGAGCGGAAAATCGGGCGGGACCAGGTGCGTGATGTTTTGATAGACAGGGCCGAGCTTGGGCACTGCCGGCACGAGCTGCAGAATTTGCATGAAGAAGATATGCAGGAGGGCGTACGCACCCGTCATGATGGTGGCGGCCCAGCGATTTTCTGACGCGCGCGAGACGGCGGCAAACCAAATCGGCGCGGCAAGCATAACGACTAGATAGAACTTGGCACCGTGCATGAAGAAATGGAAGGTGTCTTCCTGCATGATGCCTACGGTCATTGCGAGCAGGAACACGAAACAAAAGAAGAGGACGCGCTCGAGGCGGGCGCGGTACTCGGCGGTGGCGCGATTGACCTCGGCTAGGACCAGGACTAGGGTGCCGAAGCGGATGCCGGTCATGCCGAGGGCTAGCAGGATGTGCGGGGGGCTGAGGATTTTTACGTCGAGGCCGTAGGCGTTGTGCCACCAGTTGTCGAAGGGGCGGAGGTGATCATGCCGACGGCGCCCCAGGCGCAGATGAAAGCGCCTAGCGGGCCGCGGAATCCCCAGACGGAAACGGAATGGGCGCGGAGGGGTGCATCTTTGCGGAAGGTGGTGGAAAGGATGAGATAGCCGCAGCCAAAGCCGGCGAGAATGCCGCAGAGTTGGATTAGGAGATGCGCGGGAGTCCAGAAAGTGTCGCGGCCGACGCTTTCGTGCCAGGAAATGTCCCAGACGCCGCCGACTACGCTACAGGCTACGGCGAGGATGTTGCACCAGATGTACCAGGGGATGGAGAGAGTTTTGGCGGAGACGCGGGCGGCGGTGCGGGATTGGAGTGTTGCGGGGAGTGGGAGGGTGCCGGCCATTGCGTGCGCTCCGAAGAGATTTGTGAATGCCGAATTGTGCAGCGCAAACCGCGCAATTACAAGTTTACAACGGAAGGTAGTTCCGAAAAAGAGGCTTGCAGAGCACAGCCAAGATTCATTGCATGCAAAAGGCGCATGCGATGTAAATGCGCTTGGCTGTGCCACCGGTGCGCGTCAGTTGAAGCGGGTGACGCGCCAGAGGGCGACGGCGCAGGCTAGTAGAAAAATAAGCATGGCAGCGGTGAGCTCGATTAAGGCTGGCCAGTTTAGCGCCATGCTCGGAGCGCGGGCTAGTAGGGCTAGCGTGATGAAAATTGTTGTGGCGGCGATTACGAGGAGATAGTCGAGCCACGATCTGGAGGACTGAGGGGATCGCTGGCTGCTTGGATTGCTCGCGTCGTTGATCGGAGCGCGGCCGGAAAAAGCTGCTTGGACGTAGTTGGCGTCGACTTTGTAGCGCTGGCCCTCGCGATCGGCGGCTTGCTTCCAGCGGGCGTGTTCTTTGCCGGTGACGCTGGAGAGAGCGATGGCTCCTGCGCCTGCGGCCATTAGCAAAGAGCCGCCGATGACTTGGGCGTAGAGCGATGGGCTAAGGCCGCGGAGTTCTCCGAAAACAAGAATGCCCCAGAGTAGGCCCCAGAGTTGATTCGTGTTGGAGAGAGGGATGCCGCGGCTGATGCCGATGTATTTTGCGGCGTATTGCTGGAAGAGATCGCCGATGACCCAGACGAAGCCGCCGAGCATTAGCCAGAAGAGGACGGGCTTGGCGAGTTCGAGTTGATGAAACAGAGCGTCGGGGCCACCGCCGTAGATGAGGGCGAGAGTCAGCATCATGCCGAGTTCGCCGATGGTGAAGAAGGCGATGAAGGAGAGAGGATTCATGCCGGTTAGGTAGGCTTTGCGGTAGGGGACGTACATGGTGCCCCAGAGGACGCCGGCACCTAGTGCGGCTAGGATTCCGCGCATGGGATGTTCGGCGGGGCTTTGTGCGGAGGAGGCGATGGCTAGAAGCGTTGCGCCGGTGAACATAAGGAGAGCGCCGCCGAGGACGGTGAGCCAGCGGAGTTTGCCGGCGTCGCGCAGTTCGTTGAAGAGGAGATAGCCCCAGAAGATGCCGAGGAGACTGTTGATGTTCCAGAGAGGGAAGGCGATGCTGAGGCCGATGTCGCGGATGGCGAAAATGGTTAGCGTGTTGGCGACGGCCCAGAGACAGCCGGCTAGGATGCCCCAGACGATCAGATGAGGGGCTTGGCGAATGTCAGCGCGCATTTGACCTGTGCCGCGGATTAGGGCGGGGAGGCTCCAGCGAGCTAGGAAGACGCCGACAACCATTAAGAGTGAAACTACGAGGGGTGAGACGCCGAGTTTTACTAATTTTGTCGGGGCTTCGGCGGCGCCTAGCCAGGCGCCAGCGCCGAAGCCGCAGAGGACGCCGACGAGCTGCAATTTGCGAAGACGCACGGACTCGATTGTCGACGGGAGCATTATTGTGTTTGGGGCGAAGGGTTCCATGCGAGAGTTCAGCGGATCCAATGGAGCACTGCGAGTCCGGCGAGCAAGACGGTGGCAGGGACCCAGAAGTGAACATCTGTAAGAACCAAGGTCCACACGCCGACGGATTTTTCTGCGAAGTGTTCGTCAGGCATGGGTGGGCCTCCGTGCTGACCGAATACATGACTTGATGATTGATCTTTGTGGATGCATCACGGGACCTTCTTATCACAAATCAGGCGAGTTGGTGGAAAGTCGGCGAGTCGGTTTCATCCTGAGCGCTGTGGCTGTAAGATTGTGCCGCATCTGCGGGTTCGGTGAGGCCTGGGAGGATACGGAAATGCTGCGAATGGCCGTGAGCGCGTTTGCGCTGTTGGTGGCGAGTGTTTGTTTTGCGGATGAAAATCCGCCGTTGCTTTTGCATCACCCTACGATTAGCGCGACGCAGATTGTTTTTGTGTATGCGGGGGATTTGTGGAGCGTGCCGCGGGCGGGCGGCGTGGCGCAGCGGCTGACGGCGGGGGCAGGAACGGCGTCCCTGCCGGTGTTTTCGCCGGATGGAAACGAGATTGCCTTTACGGGTGAGTACGACGGCAATGCGGACGTCTATGTGATTCCCGCGAGCGGAGGCACGCCGCGGCGGCTCACGTATCATCCGGCGCCGGATGAAGTGATCGGATGGACGCGCGACGGCAAATCTGTGCTGTTTGCTTCGGGGCGGAACAGTTACTCGCGTTTCAGCCGGTTGTTTACGATTTCGCGCGAAGGCGGGTTTCCTACTGAGCTGCCGCTGCCCATTGGGGCTGAGGGATCGTACTCGCCGGACGGTGAGGAACTCGCGTATGTGCCGCTGGATCATGCGTTTGAAATTTGGAAACGGTACCGCGGCGGACGAACTTCGCCGGTGTGGATCGCGCGGCTTGCAGATTCGAGCGTGACGCCAGTGCCGCGGGAGAATTCGAACGACTTCAATCCGATGTGGGTGGATCAGCGAGTGTTTTTTCTTTCGGATCGAAATGGGCCGATGTCGCTCTTCAGCTATGACACGAAGACGAAAGGCGTGACGGTTGCGCTGAAAAACGAGGGACTCGATTTCAAGTGCGCGAGCGCGGGGCCGGATGCGATTGCGATCGAGCAATTCGGAGCGATTTGGATCTACGACCTGAAGGCTGGAGCGGCGCACAAAGTTGACATTCATATCGCGGGAGACCTGCCGCACTTGAGGCCTCGATATGAAAATGTGGCGAATCGAATTCGCAACGCGGACATTTCTCCGACTGGGCTGAGAGTGGTGTTCGAGGCGCGAGGGGAAATACTCACGGCGCCTGCCGAGAAAGGCGACATCCACAACTTGACGAATACGCCGGGCGCGGACGAACGATATCCGGCATGGTCGCCGGATGGGAAGAGCATCGCGTATTTTTCGGATGAGTCGGGCGAAGTGGCGCTGTACGTCAAGAACCAGAATGGGCAGGGGGAAGCGCAAAAGTTCGATTTGGGCACGCCGGGGTCGTTTTTCTTTTTTCCGACATGGTCGCCGGACAGCAAGAAGATTGCGTACACGGACAAGCGATTGAACCTTTGGTATGTGGACCTCGAAAAGAAAACTCCGGTGAAAGTGTTTCACGACCGGTTCACGGGGCCGGAGCAAATTTTCCAGGCGGCTTGGTCTCCGGACAGCAAATGGCTGGCGTACACGCAGCAGGAAGTAAGCCACATGCGGTCGGTGTTTCTCTATTCGCTGGAAACGGGGAAGAGTGACCGCGTGACGGATGCAATGAGCGATTCGGTTTCGCCGGTCTTCGATAAAGGCGGAAAGTATCTTTATTTTCTGTCCAGCACGGATGCCGGGCCGACGAAGGATACATCGATGTTGAGCTACGACCGGCCCGTAACAAGTAACGTTTACATCGTCGTGCTGCGCAAGGATTTGCCATCGCCGCTTGCGCCGTTGAGCGATGAGGAAGGGGAAGCGAAGTCTGACGCGGCAAAGACCGATGCAGCTAAAGCGGTGGCCGCGGAGAAAGAGAAGGAAAAACCGCCCGCGGTTGTAAAAGTAGATTTTGAAAAGATCGGGCAGCGGATTTTGGCGGTGCCGATTCCGGCAAGGAACTACACGGAATTGAAGACTGGGAAAGAAGGAGTGTTGTTTCTCGTGGAAGGGCCACTGGTCGAGCCTTTGAATGGGCCGAGCACTCTCACGGCGCACCGTTTTGAGCTGAAGACTCGAAGGACTGACAAATTGCTCGAAAACATTCTGGCCTTCTATGTTTCCGCCGACGGAGAAAAGCTTCTTTACCGGAATGCGAGCGCGGCACAACCTGGAGCAACAGCTCCGGCACAGGTATGGGCGATTGCGCCTCTTCCGTCGGCGCCATTGCCGGGAACGCCGGGTATAGGTGGTTCTTCCGCGGGAGGCGGCACACCTCCGGGGGCGAAGACGCTGAATCTCGCGGCGATGGACGTGCGCATCGAGCCGGCCGTTGAGTGGAAAGAGATGTATCACGAGGCATTCCGGCTGGAGCGCGATTTCTTTTATGACCCGGGATTCCACGGTCTGGATTGGGCGGCCACGGAGAAAAAATTCGCGGCGTACTTGCCGGGGGTCGCTTCGCGCGATGACTTGAACTACATCTTCAGGGAGACGATGGGCGACCTCACCGTTGGGCATCTGTTTGTCCGGGGTGGCGATGGTCCGGAAGCGAAGCGCATTCCTGTTGGGCTCCTCGGCGCGGATTACAAGATCGAGAATGGGCGGTATCGATTTTCACGCGTTTATGACGGTGAGAATTGGAATCCGCAGCTGCATGCGCCGCTGACGCAACCTGGCGTGAATGTTGTGGAAGGCGAATACCTGCTGGCCGTGAATGGCAAAGAAGTGCACGGCAGCGACAACGTTTACAGCTTTTTCGAAGCGACGGCAGGGAAATCTGTGATGCTGCGCGTCGGGCCAAATTCGGACGGCACGGGCTCGCGGGAAGTGAGCGTAGTTCCCATTGAGAACGAGCAAGGGCTGCGCAATCTGGCGTGGATCGAAGGTAACCGGCGCAAGGTGGATCAACTCAGCAAAGGGAAGCTGGCGTACATCTATCTGCCAGATACGGCGAGTGGCGGCTACACCTATTTCAACCGCTATTTCTTTTCGCAGGCGGGCAAGGATGGCGCGGTTGTCGATGAACGCTTCAATGGAGGTGGGACGAACACGGACTACATTCTCGATTATTTGCGGCGCACGCTGATGAATTATCGCACGACGCGAGACGGCGAAGATATGACCACGCCAGTGAGCCTCATTCAGGGGCCGAAGGCCATGATCATCAATGAATACGCCGGTTCAGGCGGAGACGCTATGCCGTGGCATTTCCGGCAGGCGAAAGTCGGCGTTCTGGTGGGGAAGCGGACCTGGGGCGGGCTCGTGGGATTTTTTGGTCCCGGAGAATCGCTGATGGATGGAGGAATCGTGACGGCGCCGAGCCGAGGATTCTGGACACCGAACAACGATTGGGAAGTGGAGAACCACGGCATTGCTCCCGATGTGGACGTTGAGCAGGATCCTAAAGCGGTGCGGGAAGGGCGCGATCCACAGCTCGAAAAAGCGGTTCAGCTTCTGCTCGCGGATTTGGAGAAGAATCCGCTACCGAAGCACAAGAAGCCGCCCTATCCGAACTACCATAGCAACAGCGGAGCTGCGACATCGAATCCGAGCAACTAATGCTGTCGGCGGGGCGCCTGAACTCCAATTCCCGCCGGCAAGATCTGAAACTTTCTGCCCTTGTGCACCGTAGGACCAGCAAGGAGCGGTGTTGATGAAGCGGCGAATGCCCCTGCGAGAACCCGTCGGCGTCGCGCTCGAGACACTGCGCGCGCACAAGATGCGTTCCTTTCTGATGTTGTTGGGAATCATTCTTTCGGTGACGACCCTGATCGTGGTCATCGCTTTGATTTCCGGCGTTAATCAGTACATCGCCAACAAGGTCGCCAATCTGGGCTCGAATGCGTTTACGGTGATGCGGTTTCCCATCATTACGGAGATGGAAGAGCTGGTCAAAGCCCTGCGCAGGAACAAACTCGTCACCTGGGACGACTATGAAGCGCTGCGCGAGAACTTGAAGCTGCCGCAGCAAGTGGGCGCGGAGGTATGGACTTCAGGAAAGGCGCGCGTCGGCTCGCTTACCGTGCAGGACACCAGCATTCGAGGCGTGTCGGCAAATATGGCCGATATTGATGCACAGGAAATGACTGACGGGCGGTACATCACCGAGGCGGATGAAAACAGCCGGGCGATGGTGGCGATGATCGGGTCCGAATTGGCCAACAAACTTTTTCCGAGTTTGGACCCGGTGGGACACGAAGTGATGTTGGATAGCCGGCCGTTTATTGTGGTTGGAGTGGCCAAACCGATTGGTACCGTCCTTGGACAGTCGCAGGACAACTTTGCTTACATTCCTGTGGAGACTTACATAAAAATTTACGGAGCGTACGAGGGACTCTGGATCAACGTCCAGGCGCGCGGAGCGGAATGGATGGAGCGGACGCAGGACGAAGCGCGTGTGCTGATGCGCGCACGGCGTCATCTGGGGCCGAATGAAACCGATTCGTTTGGGATTCTCGATTCGGCAACGCTGATGAAGCTGTGGAATCAGCTCACTGGTGTTATCGCCATGGCCATGGTCGGGGTGGTTTCGGTTTTTCTGGTGATCGGCGGAGTGGTGATCATGAACGTGATGCTGGCCACAGTCACGGAGCGCACGCGAGAGATCGGGATTCGTAAGGCGCTCGGAGCGAGCCGACGTGACATCTTGCTGCAGTTTTTGGTGGAGGCGTGCGTAATGTCAGCAATGGGCGGAGCTATCGGCGTACTGATCGCCTACGGGATTTGCCTGCTGGCAAGAGCCACGACTTCCATTCCGATGAATGTGCCCATTTCCGCGGTGATCGTCGCGGAACTCATCTCCGCAGCAGTGGGGATTTTCTTCGGTGTTTATCCAGCGCGAAAAGCGGCGATGCTGGAGCCGATCGAAGCGTTGCGGACAGAGATTTAGCGGGAGAGTAAATCGCCATGCGAATGTCAATCGGCGAAAACGCTCACATGGCTCTCACGACGTTGCGTGAGAACAAGATGCGGTCTTTTCTGACCGTGCTAGGCGTGGTGATTGGAATCACCGCGCTGCTGTCCGTTGTCGCGGTTTTGATGGGCGTCTACAACGACGTAAACGCTTTTCTGAGTGACTTCGGTTCGGATACTCTGTTCATTTTCAAATTTGATCCCGGCATCCACACCTCGGGACGGCTCACTCCAGAAGAACGCACACGCAAGCCTCTTACTCTTGAAGATGCCGAGGCCATTGGAGAGCTTTGCCCAGACGTGAAAGCGGTCTCGGCTGCGGTAATGCCCCGGGTTCAGGAGGATTCGCCTGGTGGGCGTCCGCTGATGAGCGCGCGCTACAAGAATAAGGAAGTAGCTGGAGTGGACTACCACGGAATAATGCCGGCGGATGAGATCGTGTTCAATTCCAAAGCGGAGCGTGGAAGATACATATCCGAGGGGGAGAACTTGCACCGCAGAGACGTCGCGCTCATCGGTCCAGATATAGCCAAAGCTTTGTATCCAGACGAAGATCCGCTTGGCAAACCGATCCTTGTTGACGGGGTGTCGTACGAAGTCATCGGCGTGATGGCAGCACGCAAAGGACAACTGATGAAAGACCAGGCCGCCGACAAAGCGATTCTTGTTCCTTATCGCACCTATCAGAAGCATCGGCCAGGGGATGATGAGAATTTGATTGGCGCTGCCGCTTACCCGGGCCGCATGGCGGAGGCTGAAGACGAAATTCGCGGCGTGTTGCGCCGGCGGCGAAACGTTCCTTACAACAAGCCTGACAATTTTGGCGTATCTAGTGCGAAAGAGATTGCCGACCAGTTCCGTCAGATCACGGCATCGGTGGCGCTGCTGATTTCTGTGGTCAGTTCCATCGGACTACTTGTGGGTGGCGTCGGCGTGATGAACATCATGCTGATGTCCGTAACGCAGCGGACGCGTGAAATTGGAGTGCGCAAAGCAATTGGAGCCCGGCGTCGCGACGTCATCTGGCAGTTTTTAACGGAAGCAGTCGTGCTGACGGGGGCCGGTGGAGTGATTGGAGTGTTGCTGGGCTTGGGAATCAGCCTGCTTATTCACCTTTTCGTGCCGAGCCTTCCCTCCGCTGTTCCGTTGTGGTCGATTATTTTGGCAGTGACGGTGTCGATGAGCGTAGGCTTATTTTTTGGAATGTACCCCGCGGTGAAAGCTTCACGGCTCGATCCAGTGGAAGCTTTGCGTTATGAGTAGTGCGCTTCACTCATAGCGAAGCGCTTTCATGGGATCGTAGCGGGTGGCTCGGTAAGCAGGCCAAAAACTTGCGGCCAGGGCGACGAAACTGAGGAAAAACGCCGCGCCGATCAGGCTGAAGGGGTCCGTAGGCTGCAGTCCATAAAGAAGCGATCGTGCGCCGCTTGTTGCGGCAACCGTCAGCACCAGCCCAATTCCGACGCCAATAGCCAGCAGCACCAAGGTCTGGCGAAGAACAATTCCCACTACATTTTGCCGGCTCGCACCCAGAGCCATACGTATTCCAATTTCATTCCTGCGCATGGCGATGATGTAGGAGATCACTCCGTAGAGGCCGATCATGGCCAGCAGCGCCGCCAACGCCCCGAAGAATCCTGAAAGCAAGGCCATCAATCGTTCGCGCACAAGCCCGCTTTGAATTTCCGCCTGGTAGAGGTGAAAATCCATCCTCATTCCCGGGTAAAGTTGGCTGAGCTTTTCGCGCGTGGCAGAGATTACCGCCGGGGGAGGCGACGAAAACCGGATGAACACGTTCGTATAATAGAATTTGTCTGGAAATTGTTGCGCCGGCGCATAGGCTTCCGGGGGAATTTCCTCTCGCAGTCCGCCGTACTTTGTATCTTTCACCATCCCGACAATTTCGTATTCCGTCTCCGGGTAGTGGGGCTCCGGATTCGTGCGAATCGTTTTTCCCAGGGGATTTCCTCCACCCAGGAACTGCCGGACAAAAGTTTCATTCACGATGAGAACCGGCGGCGATTGCGCTGTGTCGCGGACGGTGAAATCGCGACCGGCAACGAAGGGGATTTGCAAGGTTCGGAAATAGCCGGGACTCACCCAGTCGAACTTGGAGCTGCCTTCCGCGCTGCCGATACGAACCCCCAGAGACCAGGAGGTGCCATCCAAGGGAACATGTGTGGTAGTAGCCGCGGCCTCGACCAACGGAATGGATTGAATCTGTTCCAATACGTCGCGCTTAAACATTTCGTAGCGGTCGGGAGGGATATCGAGCCGCCGGAAGCTCACATAAGCCCGCAGAATACCGCTCTCGCGAAAGCCTGGATCGAGCGTTTTCAAGTTCCAGAAGCTCCGCACAAAAAGCAGCGCGCCAGCCAGCAACACCAGCGAAAACGCGATTTGAGAAACGACCAGAGTCTGCTGGAACGAGAACCTTTGGCGTCCGGCGGTCATTCCGCGGCCGCCTGATTTCAGAACTGCGCCGGGTTGCGTTTGCGAGGAGCGAAACGCGGGGGCAAGGCCGAACAGCAGGCACGTGGACACGGCCAGAAACGCAGTGAAGGACAGGACCCGCCAGTCAATGTTCGTGACCAGATAGATTGGGTCTTGTTCTGTGCTGAGAAGCTTGACCACGGTCCGGCTGAAGAACGAAGCCAAGCCCGTTCCCAAGATAGAACCGGCCACCGCCAGCACCAAACTTTCCAAAAGCAATTGCTGCCTAATCCTTCCAACACTGGCCCCGAGCGCCAGGCGGACGGCCATCTCTTTCTCGCGCGAGCTGGCCCTCGCGAGCAGGAGGTTTGCCAGATTTGCGCAGGCGATGAGAAGCACCAATGCCGTGGTCCCAAGAAGCAGCCAGAGAGAGGTGTCGTAAGTCTCGCCGGGCGCGCTCATACCGCCTCTGCCTGGATAAGCGGTTAGCCTGAAATTCTGATAGGAATTCAGCAACGAAGCGCGATATCCGCTTGGCACCGTCGCCTCGAAAATCCCAGGACTTGCCGCATCCAGTTGCGCCGATGCTTGTTCGAGCGACCTGCCCGGCTTCAGACGCCCCATAACCTCCAGCCAGAAAACGTCGCGCCTCACGAGAGTGGTATCTCCGGGAATGAAACTGGGGACCGAGCATGTAGGAAGAGCAACCTCGAATTCTTTTCCGATGTCGAGGCCGAAAAAGCTCGGCGGAGTTACTCCAATCACCTGGGTCGGCTGGCTGTAGATGACGATTCTGCTTCCAATCACCGAGTCCTTGCCGCCAAACTCACTCTGCCAAAGCGAATAGCTGATGACTGCGCCGGATATTCCACATCCCGGCCGGTCATCTTCCGGCGTAAACAGCCGGCCTCGAATCGGAACGATCCCGAGCAACGGGAACATTTCCCCACTGACCCAAAGGCCCTGTGCCAGCCTCTCCTGATCTCTTTCTCCGATCCCAAAGGGGGCACTGCGCCAGGCGAGAAATCCGGAGAATGCCTCCCGCTGCGTTCGGATTTGTTCCCAGAGCGCTGTGCTGAGCGCTGTGCCGCTTGTGCTCCAGCCGAAGTCATGCAATCCACCCTTGATTTGCACCTTCACCAAGGACGCCGGGTCCGCTACGGGAAGACTTCGCAATCGGACGGCATCCAGCAATTGAAAGATGGAGGTGTTCGCGCCGATGCCTAGCGCGAGCGTGAGGATGGCAGTGGCTGCGAATGCCGGGCTCTTGCGCAAAGTGCGAAGGGCAAACCGCAAGTCCTGAAGCGCGGTCTGGAGCCACAGCGGGCCACGGGCGTTGCGCGCAATATCAGGCTGACTGTCGGCCGACGCGACGTGTTCGCTGATAGATTTCTTCAACACATCATCCCACCCACTCGTTGAGTCGCTCGCTGTGGAAGGCGGCTCTCAATTTTTTGGTTCCACACGGGCGCGTCTCGCATCTGCAGTATTCAGAGGCGTAAGTCTGCGACCGGCAACGGCGAGACTTCGACGCAAACCCGTCTCTGACCCTGCCAGGCAGAAACGTGAGTCCCTTGTGTTCTAACGTGTGCCGGAGAGAATAAATCGATACGTGTAGAAGATGCAACTGGATTCGGCGGATTTGTTCGATGTCTAAACCGGGGCCGGGCTACAGCCTGTCGGGGAAGAGAAAGACGCTCTTCGCGAGTTCGGAGGTTAAGGTTTCCGGGCGGTAGTATTTTTTCAGAATATTGTCGTCCCAGCGCAGGAGATCTGCATTGGCGGCGGAAAATTCTGCCCACGTTTGCGGGGAATTGGTCCGGGCGATGCGTTCTCGAATGAGCAGCAGGAAAGCCCAGGTGATCGTCTCATGATAAAGATTCGGCTTTCCGTGTGCCGTGGCGAAGCGCGTTAGGGCGGAAGAAAAGCGGCCCAGTGCTTCGAGCGGCGGGTATTTCTGCAAGTACAAAAAGGCCATCTTAACGTGCTCTGCGTGATGAAGAGTGTCGTTTGGCAACGTACCGCCTTCAAATGCTTCCATCCATTCAGATTCGTTCATGGCTTGTCTCGGCTGTTCTGTTCTCCGTATAGGCCATCCAGACGAGCACGGCCACCGCGTATACAAGCAGTTCTTCCACCCCATACGGACCATGCAAGATATGCACCAGAGCGGCCAGTCCGAAAATGACGAGCAAGAGATAGCCGCCGATCGTAGCGGTGAAGGGCGCCAGGAATAAAACCGCGGCGATGATTTCAGCGCCGCCGAGAACAGGGCGGAGCCAGGCGGGCATGCCCGCCTTGGCGAGGAAATGGGCAACTGAAGTGGCAAAAACAAATTCAAAAGACTGCAACATGACCACCACGCCCAGGGTCCAGCGCAGCAGCGGGATAGAGACTCTTGTGAAGTTCGCGTTCATTTTCCGTGCTTGCCCTTCCTGAGAGGATGACTCGCCCTCGATTCGGTAAGGCGGTGGCTCGCGCGGGAATCCAGGTCGAGCCCGTAGAATTTTTTCAAATCCTTAATGCGCTTCAGGCTTTCTGCGCCGAAGGGGCATTTGCCATCGAAGGCGTGGAGCACGATACCTTCCAAGATATCCCCAAGGGTCATATCGTGATATTCGGCGAACGCCTTGAGCACTTTCAAGATTCGCTTTTCCATGCGAACGCCGGTTTGCATGCGTTCCACGCTAAACCTCTTATCATCCGCCATTGTGACCTCATTTTTTTTTCTGTTGGTACCAATGTACCAAGGTACTTGAATAATGGCAAGCGGCACGCCTAGGAAGCCAAGCCCAAAATACGAGGCACAAATACAGAAACGAGAAGAACATGCCATCCGCAATTCCATTACAAGAGGGTGAAGAAATCCGCTGGTAAATTGAGCTTTCCACGGCACCGGATTTCAGCTATAAAACGTGGCGTTCCACCGGCCATCCATCCGAGTCAAGGGACGCCATGCCTCTCCATAAGTACCTGCTGGCCGGTTTTATGCTTTTTGCGTTTATCCTTACCCATCCGCCGGGCGAGTTGCGTGCCCAAACCGCACCATCCGCTGCGAGCCGTACCAGCGCGATTGACGAGTCTTCACTCGTGGTTTTGACGGGCGATCGCCATCCGTTGGCGATTCCGGCCTACGATCGCGGAGAAGTCTCCACCGATCTCCCCATGGAACGAATGCTGCTGGTTTTGACTCGCGACGGCGCGGCGGAATCTGCGCTTCAAAAACTTCTCGCCGCCCAGCAAGACAAATCCTCGCCGGACTTTCACGCGTGGCTTTTGCCCGCGCAGTTCGGCGAGCGATTTGGCGCGTCAAAAGCCGATCTTCAAAAGCTGACGGCGTGGCTGGCGTCTCACGGTTTTCGGGTCAATCGCGTGGGACAGGGCGCCATGACCATCGAGTTCAGCGGTACCGCCGGCCAGGTGAAGGAAGCCTTTCACACGCCGATTCATTCCTATTTTGTTAATGGGGAGAAGCACTACGCAAACGCATCCGATCCGCAAATCCCCGCAGCGCTTGCGCCGGTCGTCGTGGGAATAAACACCTTGCACGATTTCCGAAAAAAACCGGCCATTCACATATTAGGCAAGGCCAGCCGTGTCGCCAACACCAGCCTTTGGCAGCCGGATTTCACTTTTAGCGGTCCGGCCGGCGTGGAACATTTTCTTGCGCCGGGTGACTTCGCGAAAATCTACAACACGACCCCACTCTACAAAAATGGCATCGACGGAACCGGGCAAAGCGTCGCCATCGTGGCACGAAATAATATCAATCTCTCGGACGTGCAAATTTTCCGCATCGCCTTCGGACTCCCGGTAAACGATCCGCAGATCATTCTCGACGGCCCCGATCCTGGAAACCTCGCCGGTCCCGAAGAGTCGGAAGCCGACCTGGATGTGGAATGGTCGGGCGCCATTGCTCCGAAGGCCACAATCAAGTTCGTTGTTTCCGCGAGCACCAACTCGACGGACGGCGTCGATCTCTCTTCTCTCTACATCGTGGACAACAATCTTGCTCCCGTTCTCAGCGCCAGTTTCGGCCAGTGCGAGCAGACTCTCGGCCAGGCAGAGAACACTTTTTTCAACAATCTATGGGAGCAGGCCGCCGCGCAGGGTATTACCGCCGTGATTTCGAGCGGCGACAATGGCCCCGCAGGTTGTGACAACGCCAATGAATTCACTCCTGCCAGCCAGGGACTTGCTGTGAACGGCCTTGCTTCCACGCCATTCAACAGTGCCGTCGGCGGCACGCAGTTCAATGAAAACGGCGCGGACAGCACCTACTGGTCGGCAACAAATGGGCCGAACCAATCTTCCGCGCTCGGCTATATTCCGGAAAACGTGTGGAACGAGAGTTGCGCCGACCCGAACGTATGCGGCGTTGCTTCGCTGTTTGCGAGCAGCGGGGGCGCCAGCACTCTTTACAGCAAGCCGTCCTGGCAAGTTGGACCTGGCGTGCCGAACGATGGGAAGCGCGACCTCCCGGACGTTTCGTTCGATGCCGCTGCCGGCCACGACGGATATTTGTTGTGCCAGGACGGTATTTGCACGACCAACGCGAATGGCCAGCTGGTCAACGCGGAGCTCGTGGGCGGCACATCCGCCGCCGCTCCCGCTTTTGCCGCCATCATGGCGCTCGTCGCACAGAAAACCAATTCCCGCCAAGGTCAGGCAAATTTTGTTCTTTATCCTCTTGCTGCCGGTCAAATTGCTGCGAACTGCAACTCCAGCACTCCGCCGCAATCGCAATGTATTTTTAACGACATCACTCAGGGAAATAACAATGTGCCTGGTCAAGTCGGTAGCCCCGCGACAGCCGGTTACGATTTGGCGACAGGTTGGGGCTCCGTCAACGCCGCGAGTCTTGCCGCGAATTGGCAGAACGTAACATTCCGCTCGACATTGACCAAGCTGCAGCTTTCGTCCACAAATCTGACGCACGGTCAGCCGGTAACGGCTTCTGTGACCGTGGCTCCGGGTGTTGGCGCAGGAACGCCCACGGGGGATGTGTCCCTTCTCGCCGCAGGTTCCGAGGGAGTGAATCTTGGCAATCTGAGCAACGGGACGGTATCCGCAAGTGTCGAAACCTTGCCGGGAGGAACGTACTCCGTCACCGCCAGTTACGGCGGAGACGCCACGTTTGGCGCGAGCATTTCAACGGGCGTGCCCATCACGATTAATCCAGAAGCCAGCACCACGACATTCTCCGCATTCCTCGCTGGTCAGGCGGGAAAGCAGTCTTCCCCGGTCAACACGACTTATGGCAACTTCCTCGATCTCCAGGTAAGCGTCGCGGGAGCTTCCCAGCACGGAACACCCACGGGGACACTCACTTTCTCGGATACTTTCAACGGAAATACAACCACGCTGCTAAGCGTTTCTCTTAATAGCCAAGGCAACGCCCTGGTTTCGGAAACCAAGCTCGCTCTCGGAAACCATACCCTCAACGTCGGCTATTCCGGTGACGCGAGTTTTTCCGCAAGCAGTGCTGGTCCGGTTAGCGTCGCCGTCGCCAAAGGGCCGACGCAGACAATTCTGTTTGTTCCCACCGGAGCTTTGCCGAATACTTCCGTTGTTCTCCAGGCCATTGTACTTCCCAACGGCGCGATTGATCCCACCGGGACCGTCCAGTTTTTCACGGGGAAAACAGCATTGGGGAATCCTGTCCAGGTGAGGAATTTGATCGCTACGCTGACGACCTCCCAGCTCACAAAGGGGTCGAACAGCATCACCGCGGTATATTCGGGCGATGCGAACTTCATCGGTTCTACTTCCGGCGTGACCACTATCGTCGTTGGCAATCCCGACTTTCAGATTTCCGCCAATCCAGGAAACGTAATTATCTCTGGGAGCGGGCCCGGCGCCACAAACCTTCTGCTCACTTTCGGCCCCGGCCTGGGCTTTGTTGGCGCTATTGCGCTCACTTGCTCCGGACTCCCCCTCGGATCCTCATGCACTTTCCTGCCCGCGCAGCCCACCCTCGACGGTTTTAGCCCGTTGATGGTCGCGCTCAACATCAGCAAACCGCCTGCCCAGGCTTCTGCACTCCGAATGGCGCTTCACAGCGGCGCTCAGCTGTGGGCCAGTTCGCTCGGAGGCGCGACGCTAGCTGCTTGCGCAGTGCTTTTGGTTTGGCCCCGGAAGAGATGTTCTTGGCAGCTGGGTACGTTCTTGCTTCTCGGCGGATTTTTAGGGGCGATAACCGGGTGCAGTGGCAACAAGAGCGTGTCCAGCGCGCCAAGCGGGCCAAGCACAAGTTCTTTCGTTGCGACGGTGACCGCCAACGGAGGAACCGGAGCGCAAGCGGTTAGCCACACCGTCACCCTCGCGGTAACCGTTCAATAGCACGCTACGCCGTTCGCCCATGCGTGAAGCACACGCGCCAGCATCGGCCTCGGTCATTATCGTCGCTAGAAGCGCAAATCTCGGCCTCGCCTCTGCTTGGCATATTTTTCAGTGCTTCACCAGAGCAATTTCAGCCCGAATTGCACCTGGCGCGTCATGGTCGAAGTACTTGTGATTGCGCCTGCCGTGCCCGAAAGACCTGTTAGATTTGTTGCGGTCGGTGGCGTGAACACAATCAGGTTAGGAGTGTTGAAATTGGCCCGGTCCAAAATGTTGAAAATCTCCGCGCGGAATTGCAGGCTCAGCCGCTCGCGGATTGCTGTGTCTTTGAGAACGGAAAAATCCCAGGTGGCCAGCCCCGGCCCGATATAGGTGTCCCTTCCCGCGTTGCCAAAGAATCCGCTGGCGGAAGGCGGCGCGATAAACGCGGCCGGGTTAAACCACTGATTGGGATTTGCCGTGACTACACTGCCCTTGAAGTTCGGATTTAAAAATGGTCTCACGGGATTTCGCGTGTCGCCGTTATTCGATGGGTTGTAGCTCAATTGCGGCGTGAATGGGAAACCCGACTGCGCCGTAACAATGCTTGCCACCAACCAGCCGCCCACCAACCCGTTTTTCCATCTTTCCAGAGCGCTGGCATACATTTTTCCGTGGCCGAATGGCAATTCATAAATCGCGTTGATGACGCCGACGTTCCTCACGTCAAATGTCGCAAGCCCTTTGTCCGCGGCCAGGTTGAACGGATTGGAAACCAGCCCGGGTGCGTTTCCTGCCGCGGTCTGATTCAAAGAATCCCCGTCGTCCAGCGTTTTCGACCAAGTATAGACTCCGCGCACGGAGAGCCCCCGGCTGATGCGGCGCGTCACGTCCAATTGCAGGGCGTTGTAAGAACTATCTCCCCGCGAAAACCAGGTCCAGGTATTCGCAAGCGACGCGTTCGGCTTTGGCGTTCCGGCGGGAATGTAATAGCTCCCTACAGGCACGGGCGCTCCCGCCAAAGGGGAACCGATCGGGAAGCCGATCGTGGGAGAGTTGGTCGCTGTAGTCGGTTGCGATGGGTTATACGTCGGAAACACGGCCGGGCAGGGCGACGCCGGACAAATTACCGGAGTAGGCTCGTTGGCGTCGACGCCGACGATTTCATGATAGCCATGCGAACCCACATACCCAACCGTCAGCGAGGTGTTGGGGGAGAGTTGCTGCTCGACGCGAAGAGACCACGAGACCAGCGTCGGAGTTTGCATATTAGGTTGCACTCCGCCAGGCACTAGCTTCGCCGTCGCCGGTATCGGCGCCGCAGGATTGATGGGGAGCTTTGAAACGGCAAGCGAAGGAATGCTATACGTCGGATTGAACGGTGCGTCTTGGTCCGTACGATATCCCAGCGCGTCCTGCAAGTCGTTGTAGATCCCGAAACCTGCGCGCAGAACGGTTTTTGTGCTGAACGGACTCCACGCAACGCCGATCCGCGGCTGCGGCAGAAACTTTGCGTTGTTCGTCGTGAAAACGGAACTGCCCACCTGCGGCTGCGAGGAGATCACGCCGCCGTTATATACATAGTTCGCCGCACGGCCGTGAGCTTCATTCCAGCCCGTCGAAAATTCATATCGAAAACCCAGCGTCACCGTCAGCTTTCTGCCAAGGCGGACGGTGTCCTCCGCGTACCACGCCCCGAAAAGCGACCGCCAATTCATCTCCGTGGGAGTTGGATCGAACAGAAACGTTCCGATAGTCCCCTGCAGAAATGTCGTGAGACTGGCAAAGGTGGCTTGCCCATACTGGCTCAGCGCAATGGCCTCATTCGACTGGAATGGCTGGAACCACGCCCCAAAGCTGAGCTGTTGCCGCCCGTGCATGAGCGTCACGCGGTCCTCAAACGTATAAAGATTTCTGTGGATTCGCAGATTGCTTCCGTTGTTGCTGCCTGCCAATCCCAATTGCGCTTGCGGATTCGAGGCCGCACTTCCGCCTACCACGACCGCGCCGACGGGCAGTCCAGTAAGAAATCCCGGAACGCTGGCTGCCGGAGTACCGGGCGTTGGTTCTCCCGTGAAGAAGTAGCCCGCGCGTGTATAGCCGAATCTCGCGGAGTTCAGCAGTGTTGGCGAAAAAATGTGTGTCTCTTCGATACTCAGCACTTGCTCTCGCAAGCCGACGATGTCGGCGCTGAAAGGATCCAGTGGTGTCGCCGTTGCGTCGTCGCCGTCATCTATCGTATAAATCGCCGCCAGCGAATCTTTCTGCGAAAAAATATGGTCGAGCCGCACGGTTCCAAAATCTTCGCGTATCGTTTGCAGCGGGCTGCTGAACGCTTCGGCGATTCCGTTGAAATCGGGCGCGCCGGCTTGCGCTGTAGGCCACAAATTCAGCAGAGGCTGCACACTGGCCACAGCCGCCGCCCGCGACGCAGCATCGGGAACAAACGCCACGGATGTCTGGTGCAGGTTTTGCCGGAAGCCTTCGTAGTTGCCAAACAGAAACGTCTTGTCCCTGCGCACTGGACCGCCCATCGACGTTCCAAACTGGTTGCGCTGAAAGGGCGGCGCTGATCCTTGATCGAAGAAGTTCGCGGCGTCGAGCGCGTTGTTTCGCAGAAATTCATATACGGAGCCGTGCCACTGATTGCTTCCCGATCGCGTCACGAGAATCACCTGACCGCCCGGGTGTTTGCCAAGCTCCGCGCTATACGTGTCGCGCTGAACGTTAAATTCGCGCACGGCGTCGACGCCCAGCAGCATCCCGCTTGCTCCGCCCGGTTGCATGTTGTTCTCCGCGGCGCCTGAATACTCCACACCATTCAGCAGAAAGATGTTTTGCTGCGGCCGGTTGCCGGAAACGGCGAAGTTATTGGCCGTCGTCGAATTCGAAATCCCCGTCCCGCCCGTCTTCTGCGAAGTAAAGTCCACTATCCCCGGATTCAGCTGCAGCAATAGATCGTAGCTGCGTCCGTTCAAGGGAAGTTCCTTGACCTGCCGCTCTCCGACCACTCCGGAGACATCTCTCGTCGTGGTGTTGACGATCGGCGCTTCTCCCTCCACGCTGACTTGCTGTTTCACCTCACCAACACTCAGCGTCAAGTTCACTCCGGCCTCTTGTCCCACGGCCAGATGAATCCCGCTTCGGATCTGTTCCTGAAAGCCGGTCTTCGACACCCGAATCTCGTACTCACCCACGGGCAACGCCAGCACCTGATAGCGTCCAGAATCGTCCGACACCGTGTTCCGGATCGCGCTGGTCTCCACGTTCCTCACGGTGACGGTTGCAGACGGGACCCGCGCGCCGGACGCGTCGGTGATGACCCCAGTGAGGCTCGCTGATACCTGCGCTTGCAGGTTCGGTACACCGGTCAGGAGGAGTAAAAGAAGAGTGCAAAACTTGTTCGCGCGCATGCGGAATCCCTCCGAACGAAGAGTGCAAACCGATAATTCAATACGCTTTATAACGTGATGTCAAACCGTATTAATACGGATACGCCATAGGCGGATTCATGCGGATTGCAGGCGGAAAAATCACATCGCTGGATCGAACAGCCCGAAGCGTTCCTTTTTCAAGTCCGGTTAAAACATCTCGCGCCGGTCCGTAATCCCGGGCGCGCCAGGCAACCGCACCGGCGTTGCGCAACGGCTTGGAAGGAAAGGAGCGCCGCACTCCCCTCAGGGGAGGGAGGAGCGGCGCTCTTGGGGGTTCTGGCTACTGTGCTGTCCCATAAATAAGTGGCAATAGTATTGCTGGGAATATAGGCATCTTCCGTGCAGAATGGGGGTGCTTATGGCCATGGGACGACCGAAGGCGGCGTTGATTTTGAGTGCGCGACAGCGTGA
>Ga0185299_10003155_pt1 | contig 22791 bp, 20 predicted proteins | sample PaiPotPPA55metaG_FD_128002 | JGI IMG/M metagenome (GOLD analysis project Ga0185299, IMG submission 128002) | Iron sulfur acid spring bacterial and archeal communities from Banff, Canada, to study Microbial Dark Matter (Phase II) - Paint Pots PPA... ... | reverse complement strand
GAATCCATCTGCATCCTATGTTCCATCTCACTGAAGACCAGCAAGCGATCGTCGACTCGGTACGCCGGATGGTCGCTCAAGAAATCACGCCGGAGCTCGTATCTCATCCCGGTGATCAGCCGTTGCCCAAGGCCGCGATGCTGAAGATCTTCGCGGCCTTGGCACGCTTCGGTATCACGGCTCCGCGCCTGCCCGAGTCGGTGGGAGGTGCGGGATTAAGCATGGTCGACTATGGCCTGATCGTCGAACAACTGCCACCCGTGATTGCCTTGTCTCTGCTCTCACACGAGGGCACCGTGGCGCGTTTGCATGCGGGCTGCCCACCCGAGATCGCAGAGACCTATCTGGCCGATTTGATCGCGGGACGCAAGATCTGTTGCACGGCCAATACCGAGCCGGAAGCCGGGTCGGACTCACGGGCGATCCGCACGAAGGTGACCATCGAAGGCGAACACGCGGTCATCAATGGCAGCAAGATCTGGATCACCAACGCGTCGGTAGCTGATGTGTTCAACGTGTCCTGTACGGACGGCATGGATGCGCATGGCCGTCCGGTGACCCGGCGAGTGCTCGTTGACCGTACGGTATCGCCGTTCTCGGTTCGCGAGATCCCGGTCATGGGATTGCAACAAGGCCACCTCGGGGAATTGAACTTCGAGGATTGCCGGGTGCCGGTTGGGCACATCATCGGCGAACAAGGCGACGCGGCGAAGTATTTGACACTGGGCTGGAATGTGAATCGCCCGTTGATCGGCCTGATGACCGTCCATCTGGCGCAGCGCGCGTTTGAACTGGCCGCGCGGCATGCGGCCGATCGCAAGCAATTCGGCAAGGCTTTGGCAGCGCATCAACTTGTGCAGCAAGACCTTGCCGACATCGAAACCGCGATTGTCACCTCGCGTCTGCTGTGCCTGCATGCGCTCGAAGCAGTCGATCGCGGCGTGCGTGCCAATGGAATCTCAGCGATGGCCAAACGCTACGCCACGCGGGCGTGCGAGCGAGCGATTCTCTTGGCGATGCAGATTCATGGCGGTATGGGCATTAGCCAGGAAATGGGCATCGACCGGCTGTGGCTCGATGCGCGTATGTTTCAAGTCCCTGATGGAACCAACGGTACGTTGGCGCTGATTCATGGCCGTGAGCTCACGGGCATCGCCGCGTTTCGGTAAGAGTAATCCGTTGGCCGAATCAAACATTGCTTATCCCAGGAACAGATTATGAGAAAGGTCGTTATCGCTGGCGTGAGTATGACCCCGTTCGGCAAGTTTCTTTCCAGGAACCTGAAGTCGCTGTCGGAGGAAGCAGTCTCCGCGGCGCTCGCGGATGCGGGTGTGGGACCCGACGCGGTTGATCAGGTCTACTTCGGCAATGCCGCGGCCGGCGTAGTGACCGGGCAGGAGATGATCCGCGCTCAGTCTTCCTTGCGCAACACCGGGCTGGACGGCAAACCGATGTTCAATGTCGAGAACGCTTGCGCTTCGAGCAGCACCGCCTTGCACCTCGCGTGGATGGCGGTGGCCTCGGGTGCGTGTGAGACCGCGTTGGCAATTGGCGCAGAGAAGCTCACCCACGAAGTCAAAGCGGTCTCGTTCGGTGCGTTCGCGCGCGCCGTCGATCTGGAAGAGCCACTGCCCGAGGGATATCAGGCCGGGACGGGTTCACTGTTCATGGACTTGTATGCGGCGAAGGCACGTGAGTGGATGCGCAAAACCGGCTGCAAGGTGGAGGACTTTGCACGCGTCGTGGTCAAGAGCCGTCATGCAGGTTCGCTTAATCAGCACGCGCAGTTCCGGCAACCGACTTCTATCGAGGAGGTGCTTGGCAGCCGGATGATCAGCGATCCGTTGACGTTGTTCATGTGTTCATCGATTGGCGATGGCGCGGCAGCCATATTCATCTGCTCTGAAGAGTACGCGGCGCGACTCGATACGCCCAAGGTCCTTATTCGCGCTAGCGCCGTGGTGTCCGCGAAGGCGTCGGGAGACCGTGAACCGGTAGCACGAGTGGCCTCAGGCCGGGCCTACGAGATCGCGGGAATTGGCCCTGAAGACGTGCACGTGGTCGAACTGCATGACGCATCGGCGCCGGCCGAGTTGATCCACTACGAGAATCTGGGATTTTGCGAGCCAGGCGGTGGCGCGATCGAGTTGCTGCGATCGGGGGCGACTGGCATCGGCGGACGCCTGTCTGTCAATCCAAGCGGCGGTTTGTTAAGCCGCGGACATCCGATAGGCGCGACCGGCGCCGCCCAGATCGTCGAGTTGACGCAGCAACTGCGTGGACGAGCGGGCGCACGCCAACGTCCGGCTGCGAAGGTGGCGCTGGCCGAGAACAACGGCGGTCAACTGGCAGGGGATTCGGCCGCTGCCGTCGTCACGATTCTTTCGATTTGAAATAGCTGAGCGGCAGTAAGTCCGATTGAAACAAAGGAATTCCGATGAATGAACAAGTGGCAGTGGTGACCGGCGGCGCAAGCGGAATTGGATTGGGAATAGCGCGGGCGCTCCTGACGGCGGGCTATCGTGTTGCCGTGTGGGATCTGAACCAGCAGGCACTGGACAGCCTGCATGGTGTCTTGGGAGCGGGCCGCGACCGATTGCTGACGGCGCAGGTGGACGTGACCTCGCGCGCCAGTATAGAGGCTGCGCGGGACACGCTCGCCGAGCAGTGGAAGTGTGCGGACATCCTGGTCAACAACGCGGGATTGAGTCGTGACAAACGATTTGTGCGCATGACTGAGGAGGATTGGGACTTTGTGATCAACGTCAATCTCAAATCGCAGTTCTTGTGTGCACACGCATTGGTACCAGCAATGATCGGGCAGCACTTCGGGCGATTGGTGAATATCTCTTCGCGCGCGTGGCTCGGGGGCTTTGGGCAGGCGAACTATTCGTCGGCGAAGGGTGGTGTGGTGAGCCTGACGAGATCGCTGGCGATCGAACTGGCAGGCGAGGGCATCACCGTCAACGCGATCGCGCCGGGGATCATTGCGACCCCGTTGCTCAACGGCTATACGCAGGAGATTCGCGACAAGCTCAAGGCAAGCGTGCCGGCTCGAAGAATCGGCGAACCGGAGGACGTGGCCGCCGCGGCGTTGTTTTTTGCAAGCGAGGCGGCGTCGTACATCACGGGCCAGACACTTTATGTGTGTGGAGGCCGCTCGTTGTCCAGCCCAAGTGTCTGACTTGCAGAGGAGCACCTGAGATGGCCATCCATGTGGAGCGGCGTGAACACGTCACGCTGATTGAACTTGATGCTGCGGAATCGCTGAATGCGTTGACGGTGGCCGATCTGCTCGCACTACGCAATACGCTTCACGCGTGTCAGGGCGACGACGCGGTGCGAGCGATCATCATTACCGGTGCCGGGACGAAGGCATTCTGCACGGGAGCGAACCTGATAGCGACGTTTCCGCCCGAGGAAAGCTTTGCCGCCAGCCTTCTAAAGGACCGCTCGCAGGACGCAGCACAGGGCGGGTACACGCGGCTGATCGATCTGAGTGATCTGGCGCTGTGGAAGCCGGTGATCGCCGCAATTAACGGCTATTGCCTCGGAGGGGGTCTTGAACTCGCATTGCAATGCGATTTGCGCATTGCAAGCGCAGACGCCTCGTTTGCGCTGCCAGAAGTGAAGGTCGCGAGCGTGCCGGCGGTCGGCGGTATGCAGTATCTGCTGCGAGCGATTCCTGCGGCACACGCGATGAAACTGGCGTTGACTGGCGCACGCATCGATGCGCAAGAAGCGTTACGCATCGGCTTAGTCAGCGATGTATATCCGAACGCCGATTTGCGCGACAGGGCTTTCGAGCTGGCGAATCAGATCGCATTGAACGGACCTCTCGCGGTGCAGATGGTGAAGAAGCTCGCGCTCGAAACGGCACATCTGGCGCCCGCCGAATTCACCGCGCACGCGAATCTCGCGTGGGGACTGCTGCGCGATACCGAGGATCGTATCGAGGGTCGCAAAGCGTTCGGCGAGAAACGGCCGGCCGTTTATCGGGGCAGATAAGCGCAACGCCTCGCATCCAGGGGATGTAAATTGGAAGGCCCGCGTGCATGCGTCGAGATTCAGACAGCAGAATGCAATTACCGGATCAAGGAGATGGAGTGATGGCAGAGCAACCGATGATGGATGGCAAGGTCGTGGTGGTGACCGGTGCCGGCGGCGGCATAGGGCGTGACATTGCGCACCTGATGGCGCGTCATGGCGCCAAGATCGTGGTCAACGATGTCGGCGCATCGCTCACGGGCGAAGGGCACAGTGCCGGGCCGGCGCAGCAGGTCGTAGAGGAGATCCAATCCTTTGGCGCAGAGGCAACGGCGAGCGCCGACAGCGTCGCGGATCCGACCGGTGCGACACGCATCGTCGAGCAGGCCGTGGACACGTTCGGCCGCATCGATTGCGTCGTCAACAACGCGGGCATCTTGCGCGATTGTTTCTTCCACAAGATGTCAGAAGCAGATTGGGACGCAGTCCTGAAGGTCCACTTGTACGGTAGCTTCTACGTCTCGCGCGCGGCAGCCGATCGTTTCAAGGAGCAGGGCAGTGGCGCGTTTGTCCACATGACGTCGACCTCGGGCCTGATCGGCAATCTCGCGCAGGCGAACTATAGCGCGGCGAAACTGGGAATTGCCGGCCTGTCGAAGTCGATCGCGCTCGATCTGCAGAAATTCGGCGTGCGCTCGAACTGCATTTCGCCGTTCGCGTGGAGCCGCATGATCAATTCGATCAAGATCGACTCGCCTGAGCAGGAGGCACGCGTCGAGAAGATCAAGCAGATGACGTCGGACAAGATCGCGCCGCTCGCGGTGTATCTCGGCAGCGACGCCGCGCAGGCGGTGAACGGCCAGATTTTTGCGGTGCGCAACAATGAGATCTTCGTGATGAGCCAGCCGCGTCCGGTGCGTTCGGTGCATCGCGGCGAAGGCTGGACGCCGCAGTCGATCGCCGAACACGCGATGCCGGCGCTTCGCTCCAGCTTTCACTCTCTCGACGTGTCGGCGGACATATTCTGCTGGGATCCCGTGTGAAGCGGCGTACCCGACGGACTTCTGACACACATACCTTCAACGAGGAGAATCATCATGAGACGAGCAGCGATCGTGGCACCCGTGCGGACTCCGGTCGGCACTTTCGGCGGTAGCTTGCGCGGGGTGCCGGCCGAGACGCTGGCGGCGACCACCATCCGTGCGACGCTGGAGCGTAGCGGTATCGATCCCGCCCGCATCGAGGACGTCGTCTTCGCGCAGTCGTACGCGAACAGCGAAGCGCCTTGCATCGGTCGCTGGGCCGCGCTGGAAGCCGGCTTGCCGGTCGAGGTGCCAGGCATGCAGCTCGACCGTCGTTGCGGCGGGGGCCTCCAGGCCGTGCTGACTGCCGCGATGATGGTGCAAAGCGGCGCGGCTGATGTCGTTATGGCGGGCGGCGTTGAGAGCATGAGCAACATCGAGTACTACACGACCGATATGCGCTGGGGCTCGCGCTCCGGCTCGGTCAAGCTGCATGACCGCCTCGAGCGAGGCCGTGTGCGTTCGCAGCCGGAGGCACGTTTCGGCTACATCTCAGGGATGATCGAGACGGCTGAGAACCTCGCGCGCGACTACGGCATTTCCCGCCAGGAGGCAGATGAGTACGCGGTCCGCAGCCATCAGCGCGCAGCGGACGCATGGGCCTCTGGCCGCTTCGACGACGAAATGGTGCCGGTGAACGTGCCGCAACGCAAGGGCGACCCCGTGCTGTTCACGCGTGACGAAGGCGTGCGCGCGGAAGCGACGGTCGAGTCGCTCGGCAAGCTGCGAGCGCTGATGCAGGATGGCACGGTGACGGCCGGCAACGCCAGTCAGCAGAACGATGCGGCCGCGGCTTGCCTGGTCGTCGCTGAAGACAAGCTCGCGGAGTTGAAGCTCACGCCGCTTGCATATCTGACGGGCTGGGCCGCTGCCGGGTGCGAGCCCTCGACGATGGGGATCGGCCCGGTGCCCGCCGTCCGGAAGTTGCTGGGTAAAACCGGCCTCACGCTTGACCAGATGGATCTCGTGGAATTGAACGAGGCCTTTGCTTGCCAGGTGCTGGCCGTTCTAAAAGGCTGGGACTGGAACGATCAGTCGCGGCTCAATGTGAACGGCTCGGCGATCTCGCTCGGACATCCGATCGGTGCAACCGGCGTGCGGATACTGGCGACGCTGCTTCACGAGCTGCAGCGCCGAAAGGGCCGCTATGGTCTCGAAACGATGTGTATCGGAGGCGGTCAGGGGATCGCCGCGATCTTCGAGCGCGCGTAATGAGCGGGCGCGTCTCCCAAGCTTGAGTGACCATCATGACCATCAGCTACCACAACCTGAAAAACTGGCCGTTCAAAGATGTCGAGCAGCATTACACGGCCCGTGATGCAATCCTCTACAGCCTCGGCGTAGGTTATGGCTTGAACCCGCTCGACCCGGACGAAAGAGCGTTCGTCTACGAGAAGGACCTGCGCGTGCCGCCGACATTTGCCGTCGTGCTTGGTTATCCGGGCTTCTGGGTGAGAGATCCCCGCAGCGGGATCGACTGGGTCCGCATGCTGCACGGCGAGCAGACCTTGCACATTCACAAGCCGTTGCCTCCCGAGGCGACCGTAATCGGCCGTTCGCGTGTCGCGCGCATTGTCGACAAGGGCCCAGGAAAGGGCGCCCTCGTATTGATTGAACGCAAGGTGACCGACAGGGCGACCGGCGAACTGCTGGCGACCATCGAGCAATTGAATTTCTGCCGTGGCGACGGCGGCTATAGCGTTGGCGGCGACCCGAGCGACGAAGCGCTGACCTCGCCCCCGCCGGTGCCGGAGCGCACGCCGGATGCGCTATGCGATCTGCCGACACGCCCGGAGATGGCTCATATCTACCGTCTGTCGGGCGACGACAATACATTGCACGTAGACCCCGACGTGGCCCGCAGCGCTGGTTTCGAGCGGCCAATTTTGCACGGCCTTGCCACTTGGGGTGTCGCGGCCCATGCGGTGCTAAAGACGATGTGCGGCAGTGATCCGGTGCGCCTTGCGTTGTTCGGCGCACGCTTCACAGCGCCGGTGTACCCCGGCGAGACGATCCAGACCGAAATGTGGCGAGAAGGTAGTGTCGTGCGATTTCGGTCCAGCGTGATCGAACGCGGCGTGGTCGTACTCAACAACGGCTACGCGGAACTGTGCTAAAGCACGGATCGGCTCAATCTCTCGCTGAAGAAAAACCGAAACTGCTGGTGCGATCTGATATCGCATACAGCCCACCCCATCGTAAGGAGTAGAGGATTCTTTGAACGCGATGACATTCGAACGGGTTCGATGGATGGCCCGTTGGCACGGATGTGCAAACGCTGGTCGAGAAGCTGTAGAACTTAGCCAAGGTGCTTTAAGCAGAGCGCGGAGACAGACGAAATGACGAATCTTTTATTTGGCAGAACGCGACAACGCGTTGATCAAGGCCGCGATGCTGAACACTATCGCAATCGCGCAGAAGATCAATGACGACATTGCACATGCTCGCGGCAGGTCGCAACGCATAAGGTGCTACAGGGAGGATTACCTGCGTATCAATCTTAATATTTACTCGTAACACAATGGTAAGCACTATTGACATTGTCGATTTACGTCGTCATGATCAATGGAACGATGGTGATCAACATCGATGTGCGTTTGCGACTTAAGGCAACCTAAATATCGAATTGTTCGCCGATGGCAGCCGGGCGCAGATCTAACCAGTGATGTATCCATAGTCAAAGCAAGCTTCGAGGTCACGGCCTGGTGTTGTTTCGCCAAGCGGTGATGTTGGTTCATCATTACTCGCCTCATCGAAACGGAATCGGTGGCGGCCGTTTATCTCACGGATTGGTGCATCTCGCATCAGAACGTGAAACTGCGTAGGTCATCGTCTGTCGATTTCTGCGCAAGTCAGTATTTCATTCTTTCCAGGAGCATCTAATGTCACGCACCATCAAGTTCGCGAAAGCGGGCGGCCCTGAAGTACTCGAATTCATCGACGAACAAGTGACCGCACCGGCGCCGCATGAAGTACGTATCAAGGTCAAGGCAATCGGCTTGAATCGCGCAGATGTGATGTGGCGCAACGATGCGTACATCGAATCCGTGAAGTTTCCGGCAGGGCTTGGCTACGAGATTGCCGGCATCATTGATGCAGTGGGTGAGGATGTCAGAGGACTCGCGGTGGGCGACGAGGTGAGCACAATCCCGGCGTTTTCAATGAACAAATACTGCGCCTATGGCGAAGTAGTGCTCATGCCGGACTACGTCGTTGTAAAGCATCCGAAGTCGCTCTCGTTCACCGAGGCCGCATCGATCTGGATGATGCAACTGACGGCTTACGGTGCGCTCATTGCAGATGCCCAGGTGACTAAAGGCGACTTTGTCATTATTCCGGCTGCATCCAGCAGTGTTGGCCTTGCTGCCATTCAACTCGCTAACTACGCTGGTGCGACGCCCATTGCATTCACGCGTACGTCGGCGAAACGGGATCGACTTATCGAGGCCGGGGCGGCCCATGTCATTGCCACAGAAGAGGATGACATGTTGCAAGAAGTGATGCGTATCACTGATGGTAAGGGTGCACGTGTCATCTTCGACCCAGTGGGTGGTCCAAACTTCCCCAAACTGATTGAGGCATTGGCTCATCGGGGCATCGCTTACCTGTACGGCTTGCTTGAAGAAGGTGAAACCCCGATACCGATCCTGAAGCTGCTTCGCAAGTTGCCAACCATCAAGGTTTACAGCCTTTCTTCCGTTGTCGCTGACGAAGCGCGGCGGAAAGTAGCCGTGGATTACATCCTTAAAGGTCTTGCTAGCGGCGCGCTCAAGCCTGTCATCGATCGGACCTTCAAATTTGACGACATGGTGGACGTGCATCGCTATCTCGAAGGCAACAGCCAGTTCGGGAAGATCGTTGTAACGGTGTAGGCGACTGCATGGCCACTGGCGGGTCGACGAAATGCTCCGGTTCACGGCTGTCGCGCTCGCCAATGTTTGTAACCGGGCGGTTTAACAAAGGCGAACAACGCTTTTGTACACGGGAAATCCGGTTGAACCGTGTCATCTGAGTAATAGCGGATCCAAAGGAAAATTCAAAATGACAACTGCCGTATCTGTGCTGTATGAATACAAGGGCTCGCCGAACGCGCGCCGTGTGCGTATTTTCATCGCGGAGAAGGGACTAGATATCCCGACGAAGCCCGTCGACCTCGGTGCCAAAGAGCAGTTCTCCGACGCTTTCCGCGCAATTAATCCGCGCAGCCAGGTCCCGACGTTGGCTCTTTCTGACGGTTTCGTCATCGCAGAAGTGCCCGCTATCTGGCGCTATCTGGAGGAAGCGTATCCACAGATGCCATTACTCGGCACGACGACCACGTCGAAGGCGCTCGTCACGATGTGGGAACGGCGCGCAGAACTCGACGGCTTCGCACCGGTGATGGAAGGCGTGCGCAATGCGGTCGCGGGGCTGAAAGGCCGTGCGCTGGCGGGTCCGCACGCTTATGACCAGATCCCCGAACTGGTTGAGCGAAGCAAACAACGTGTGACCAACTTCTTCGCTGACTTCAACGAGCGGTTGGAAACGGTGCGATACGTCGCTGGCGCTGAATTCTCAGCAGCGGACATCACGACGCTAGTGACGGTCGACTTCGCCACCAACGCGTTGAAGATGCCGATCCCGGCAGAACTCACCGCGTTTCACCGATGGTACGACGAGGTATCCGCGAGGCCCAGTGCCGCTGCGTAACACCCTCATCGAAGACGTCAAGATGATGATTCGATTTAGTAGATTTATGGTTACCATCCAATAATGTAGGATACCTATTTAATTAATAGAATAATAAAATGAACATGGAGACATAAAATGACACAGCGCGATCGTAAGAAAGCCGACAGTAGAGCATTGCTGGCTAACAAGACCCCGTCCTCCGGGACGGCGCCGCGCACCATTGACGTTGTTGAATTCATTGACGCTCAGAAATTTTCGCTTTACCAGTGGGCGATTCTCTTACTCTGCTTCCTAGTGCTGGCGGTGGACGGATTCGATGCTGCTGCAATTGGCTACATCGCCCCGGCACTGGTTGCTAAATGGGGCGTTTCACGTGAGGCGTTGGGTCCCGTGATGAGCGCAGCGTTAATCGGGCTCGGGGTGGGTGCGCTCGTCGCAGGGCCGATTGCGGATCGGATCGGTCGCAAGACGGTGCTGGTCATGTCGGTCGCCTGCTTCGGTCTCTGGAGTCTCGTGGCGGCGCAGGCCCATTCTGTGGGAACGTTGACTGCGCTGCGACTTTTGACCGGACTCGGGCTTGGCGCGGCGATGCCGAATGCGATGACATTGATGTCGGAGTACGCACCGGCGCGAATACGCGCTGTCGTAGTCAATGTGATGAATTGCGGTTTTTCGTTTGGACTTGTGATGGGTGGCGTGAGGTCGGCATGGCTCATCCCGAAATTCGGTTGGCAAAGCGTGTTGGTTGCAGGCGGTATCGGACCGCTCGTGCTGGCCGTGTTGTTGGTAACCCTGTTGCCCGAGTCAGTTCAGTTTCTCGTCGCGCGCAGCAATGTGCCTGCTCGAATTGCGCGCATCCTCGGACGAATTGTGCCAGGTGCCCGCCTTGACGGTTGCAATTTTTTGACGACGCAAGCAGATGCGCAACCGAGTCGGGACGAATCGCCGTTTGCAGTCCTTCTGTCGCGACGGTACAGACTCGGTACGCTGATGCTTTGGGTCGGGTATTTCATGGGATTGCTGATCTACTATTTTTTGACCAACTGGCTGCCGACGCTCATGAAGGACGTCGGCTTATCCATGCGAAATGCTGCGTTGATGACATCGTTGTTTCCACTCGGCGGTATGGTCGGCAACATATGCGTTGGTTGGGTGATGGACCGATTTGATGGCGCACGCGTGATCGCGCTAACGTATGGCCTCACTGCGGTACTAGTCCTAGTCGCCGGACGAGCCACGGGCTACCCAGGAGCCCTGGGTGCGCTGCTTTTCCTTTGCGGCGTGCTGTTGATCGGCGCTGCTACGTCAATGTCAGCGCTCGCGGTAACCTTCTATCCGATGCACGGCCGAGCCACCGGCGTTTCATGGATGCACGGCATGGGACGTCCCGGGGGTGTGGCAGGGGCGTGGGTCGGTGCTGCGCTGATAGGTATGGGCTGGAGCCTTGGCACAGTGTTTAGCCTGCTTGCCGTGCCGGCGCTGGCCGCGGCGTACGCAATGTATGCCATGGCACCGCGAAAACCTCATCGTGCATTCTTGGTGCACGACCAACCCGATCAAGCTCAGTAGTCCGTTCCAATCAGATGGCGGTAGAGGAGCGGGAATTCGCAAATTTCCACCACATTATTGCCGCATCCGATCGTGAGCGCAGGAATTCAAACCGCGAGCAACTTAGTGACGGCCGTATTGGCTAGGACACAATTGGGGCTACCATTTGCTGCTATGGCTGCTTCTGTTTCCGCTGCTTTGCATGGCGCAATAGTTGACGGTACGGTTCGGCGTGTTCATCGGCCGCGGTTGTGTCGAGCATTTCGGATTTTGCTGGGCATGACTCGTTGTCGCAGCCCTTGCTGCTATCGCCACCGTCGGCTCTCTCGTAACAGAGTTCACTGTCGTCGCCGGCGCCGGTGTCGGGTGATCTCGCCGTGATTGCGCACTGATCTGACAGGGATCAGGCGTTACGAAAGGCCCGTCATCATGAGTGACTGGAGGGATTGATGGAGAAATGAAAGCTCGGTCGACAAGATTTCGAATGATGTTGTAGACAATAACGATAGGCACTGAATTCGGGCAAACAATCGCCGCTGGCTGGCAACGCCGACTATCGAATTCAAGCGGAAACACTCGCGTGGCCGCCTCACGCTGGGATGGTCCCCGGCTTTGACACGTCCCGTTCCGTGGGGCGGTTTCGATCGGATTTAAAATAATACGATTATTTTGGAGAACTAAAGATAATGGAGAAGACAAAAAAATCGCTTCTGTGCTGCGCAGCCCTTGGTGCATTTTCTTCGATCACACACGCGCAAAGCTCAGTCACGCTGTATGGCATACTCGACGAAGCTATTATGTACCAGAGCAACGTTGGCGGTGAAAAGCGCGTCTTCATGGACTCGTTGAGCGGTATCAACGGCAGTCGCTTGGGATTGACCGGTAACGAAGATCTGGGCGGTGGGCTGCGTGCGATATTTACCCTCGAATCGGGGGCCAATCTGAATAGCGGCGCGTTTGGCCAGGGTGGCACGGAGTTTGGCCGTCAGGCATTCGTCGGACTGAGTAGCGACCTGTATGGCAGTCTCACGTTTGGGCGCCAGTACGATATGGTGTATTACTTTCCCGAACCGTTGACGGCCATAGGAATCGGTACGGTTATTTTTGCGCATCCGGGCGATCTCGATAACACGGCCGATTCTGTGCGGGCCAATAACGCGGTGCGCTATATGAGCCCGAGCTACGACGGGTTCTCATTCGGCGGTGAATACAGCGTTGGTGGCGTGGCCGGCAACACGACCGCCAACAGTGGGTATTCGCTGGGGGCAGGATATGCGAGCGGGCCGCTCAAGCTTGCCGCGGCATTCGAATATTTTAAGAATCCGACTTCGGCAACAGCGGGCTTGGGGTTTTTTACGGACAATCCAAACGGGTCATCCCAGCTCGCTCAGTCACTTAACAAGGGATATGCAAGTGCGTCGGCTTACCAGGTGGCCGTCGTAGCCGGTAGCTACTCTATCGGTCCGGTTACCCTGATGGCGTCGGCTTCGAACATCCAGTACGCGAACCTCGGTGGGACATTGTCGGACGACACGGCGCGATTCAATAACGTCGATGCTGAAGCACAATATACGTTTCGCCCTTTCCTGATTTTCAGCGCCGGCTACGACTATTTGGTGGGCAAGGGCGTCCAGACCGCGAGCGGGTCGACCGTCGGGAATCAGCATTACCACCAAGTCGCTCTCATGGGCGACTATCTCTTGTCCAAACGCACTGACGTCTATCTTGTAGGGGGCTGGCAAAAGGCATCCGGAACGTCATCGACCGGAACGCCTGCGGTGGCCGATTTCACGAATGTGGGTGACTCGTCGAACAATCATCAGTTCCTCGTCCGTGCTGCTTTTCGGCACAAGTTCTAAACGAGAGCGTACAAAAGGTGGGGAAACTCCCAGGGCGGGCCGGATGAAAGTTTCTATTGCTAGACGGAAGGCCGATGTCTTCCTGCGGACAGACTTCGCCCGTCTTGGCAGTGAGGCCCAGTTGAGCCGTGCGCTTCGCAACCTCGTTGACGCTTGCGTCAAGAGACGACGCTGGAGGAGATGGATAGAGTGATCGACATCAACATTCGCGGCGTATTCGCAACGACCAAGGCTGCGCTGAAGCACCTTAGTGATGGTGGTCGCATCATCATGATCGGTTCGGCGGTGGGTGAGCGTGCCGTTGCGCCAGGGCTGGTTCCCTACGCAGCCACAAAAGCGGCTGTCAGGATGTTCACCCAGGCGCTGTCCAGAGAGTTGGGAGGCCGGGGCATCACGGTCAACAACGTCCAGCCGGGTCCGATCGACACAGACCTGAATCCTGCCTCAGGCGATTGGTCGGTGCCGCAGAAGGCCGCGACAGCACTCGGCCGCTATGGGCGCCCTGAGGAGATCGCAGCAATGGTAGCTTTCGTCGCCAGCCCGGAGGCCTCATACATTACCGGGACGAATCGTACGGTGGATGGAGGGATGAATGCCTGAACTCGGGCACATACTCGGCCTGTGGATTTGAAGAAAGGCGACGTCCTTGCGGACGCGACGGGGAGTCGATGCGCTAACGGAGTCGGCGCTCCAGTCACCGGGCCGCGCCGATGCAGTTCGCAGGCGCGGCCCGTGTCTGGCTCGCTTATCGCGAGACATGATCGCCCACCGTGCTGGAATATCGATTCGGTGTGCTGGATTGCACCCTTACGTTCATAAAGCGAATTTCGGTTGTCACGTCTAGGTAAACCGAGTGCCCAATCCGAATATTGCGCGCAGATGGCATGTGACGCAGTGGCAAAGGAGATAAAGCTGCCCGTCCGATTGCACCGTACATGAGCGATACCCGTACAGTCGTGAGCACTGATCCCGACAACACGCAACTTGTCGTCGACACGCTCGACCTGCGGCGGCTGCTCGTGCCCATCGCGCGGCCGAATTGGCCGCTCGGTTTCGCATCAGGCAATACGACGCGGTGATCTCCGAACGTCGCGGTGATCGTGCAGAAAGACAAAGGCAATCAGCAACCCTTGCTTAATGGGTGGCCCACGGGAAACCCTCGTTAGTCCGGATGCACAATCCTCCGCGTAACTGATCTTATGCGTCATATGGCCGCCGGATGGTTGGATCTCACCGTTAGTGAAAAACAGGGAAATCTGCCAACGGGACACGATGTACGCACAGACCATCGCGGCTGGGTACCCATTGCAAAACGACATGTCGCTGTTGGACTGAGCGCAGACAGTAACCGATTGCCGCCCAGCCGTCCTCGAGCGAGAAATCACGTAATGAATGTCACCTTCAGACAACTCAGGGTTTTTGTCCAGATTTTCGAGCTACGCAGCTTTACCGCATCAGCGCATGCATTGCACATGACCCAATCTGCCGTGAGCAAGCTTTGTTCCGAACTTGAGGCAGAGGTCGGTTTCCCGCTTTTTGATCGCTCTACGCGCCATGTGGAACCGACGGACGGTGCATCAGATCTGTATGCGTACGCGGTCGAACTACTTGGTACGCTTGACTCGGCTACACGTAGCCTCTCCGACCTGAGTTCAACGCGCAAGGGTAATGTTGGCATTGCTGCCGCACCGATGGTTTTCTATGGTTTGCTCTGCGATGTCATGACCGGATATCAGCGTCAATATCCGCATGTCAGACTTCAGACGTACGAAGTGTCAACGGACATGGCTATTGACCATGTTGTAAATGGGCGTGTCGATTTTGGTCTCGTCGCGCTTGACAGAGACGAACCGAGGCTGCTGATAGAACCTGTCTACCTTGACGCCCTCTGTCTTGCCTGCCCGCCATCGCATCATCTTCTTGAGGATGGTCATCCGGTGAAGTGGGAAAGGCTAGCGAGGGAGAAACTGATCATGCTCCGGTCGGATAACAACCTGGGCCGCACAGTTGACTTGATCATGAAACGCTATGACGCGGATTTCCGTGCGCCGGTGGAAGTGGGTGCCGTGAGCACCATGCTCGGACTTGTGCGCGCCGGCGCAGGTGTTGCGGTCGTGTCGAAATACATTTCGCGATGTGCGGACGCATTTGGGATTCGTATTGTTCCTATCGCCCATTCAGCAGATGCCGTACGCACGATTTCTCTGATCCGGCGGCGCAATGCGCGATCATCGATTGCCGCTAGCAAATTCATCGAGATCATGCGTGCTGATCTGCAACGCAGTGAATAACGGAAATCGGCAACGGCGTAGGGCCGATGTGGAATCGAGCTGATCGGTCACGCTCATTTATCGCAATTTCGAATCGGTATATGACGTTAATTCCATTGTGGGAATGAATCGCCTGCGTCAACATGAAGTGTGTAAAGACGAGTTGCCGGAAAGACTGATGTTCCGGCGTCCCCTGAACAGGTCTCGCTCGCGCCGCATCATAACGTCCGGGAGATGTCCCATTCTGACACCCCGCATCTGTGAAATAGGCACGTGAAAGAGAGGCCATAACGCATAACGGATTTCTTGATGCGCATTTCGTTCAAAGTGCCCGAGTACGGATCATCAGAGTCATATGGGCCTCTGGCCGGCGTAAAGGTCGTCGACCTTACTTCGGTTGGCATGGGTCCCTACGCGACCCAGATCCTTGGCGACATGGGTGCCGATGTCATCAAGATTGAAGCACCTGAAGGCGATGTGTTTCGCCATGCAGAACCGTTCCGCTCAGAGGGAATGGGCGCGATCTTCATGAATCTGAATCGTAACAAGCGCAGCCTCACGCTTGATCTCAAGAATACTGATGACCTTGCCCATCTGAACGCTCTCATCGCGCAGGCCGACGTTTTTGTCTCCAATGTGCGTCCACGGGCACTGAGAAGAGTAGGACTTGACTATGGGACGCTTGCGAAAAGCAACGAGCGACTGATCTACTGCGCGGCCGTCGGATTCGGACAAGATGGACCGTATGCAGAAAGACCCGCCTTTGACGACATCATTCAGGCCATGAGCGGAATTGCTGATCTGCAGGGACGAAATACGGGTGAGCCGTCGTACGTGAGTACGATCATGGCAGACAAGGTCGCTGGCCTTACGCTGGCGTACTCAATTCCGATGGCGTTGTATGAGCGAGAAAAGTCGGGCCGTGGACAAGCCATTGAGGTGCCGATGTTCGAGACGCTCGTCTCATTCTGCATGATCGAGCATATGGGTGGGAAAGTATTTGATCCACCGCTCGGCCCCGTGGGCTATGGGCGGGTGCTATCACCCCATCGCAAGCCATACCGTACCAGAGACGGTTTCGCAAGCGTGGTGCCGTACACGGACGCGCAGTGGCAGCGGTTTTTCGCACTTTCCGGTCACCCCGAACTTGCCGCAGATGCGCGCTTCATGAGTGCGCGGGCACGCAGCACGAACTTCGACGCGTTGTATGGATTTCTGTCCGAAATTGTATTACTTCGTACAACAGATGAGTGGATAAAGCTGCTCCAACCTGCTGATATTCCGGTCGCAGCGGTGATCTCACCAGAGGAGCTTCTTGAAGACGAGCATCTAAAGCAGACGGGATTTTTTGTCAAACGGGAGCATCCCACTGAAGGAACGGTGCGACTGATGAATATTCCTACGAAATTTTCAAGAACACCGGGGCGCATTGCAAAGCTTCCGCCGCGCCAGGATCCGCATTGCAACGCGGCTGACTGATCCATCGTGCAGTCGGAACGCGATTGATTCGACCACACAGGAGCATATATGGGGACAATTGAATACAGCGTCCGCGACGGAATAGCCGAGATATCGATGTCGCGGCCGCCTGTGAACGCTCTTGACGACGCAATGCTTGTGGACTTGCTGACGGCATTGCGTCGCGCGGCGGATGACCGGGACGCACAAGTTGTCATTTTGCACAGCGCGATTGCGGGACGTTTCTGTGCCGGGCTTGACCTAAAGGTGGCGAGCACAGCGGGCCCCGAACAACTATATGACGTGACGCGGAAGCTCTACATTGAGCTTTTTGACGTTCAGTTCAATCTTGGCAAACCATCGATCAGCGCAGTCGCGGGTGCGGTTCGAGGTGGTGGCATGACGGTGGCCGTGTCATCCGACATGATTGTGGCCGCAGCATCCGCTACTTTCGGATACCCCGAGATCGACAATGGCCTGTTACCGGCCATACATTATGTTCATCTACCCCGCGTTGTTGGGCGTCAACGGGCTTTCGACCTGCTGTTCACCGGTCGCACGTTTTCAGCTGCCGACGCGTTCGAGCTCGGCCTGATTAATCGCGTGGTGCCGGACGATGAAGTCCTCGATGCCGCGCGGGCGCTCGCACGGACGCTCGCGTCGAAGCCGCGCGAAGCAGTTAGGAGGGGGCGGGCGGCATTCATGTCTGCACTTGATCAGAACTATCGGCGAGACATTGCCGTCGCTGTGGAGAACTTTTGCAACGTAGCCAATAGTGAAGAGGCGCGGGAGAGGCTTGCGGCTTTCGCCGGGCGTCGCAGGCCCACGTTTGAAAATTCCGATTAGCTTGAGCGTGCGAGTGATGCCCCGGAGTTTTTGCTCCGAAAAAATTTGACTGATGATGCACTCATTGTCGCAGCCAATCATCGAATATGTGGACCTGTTACGCAACATCTTGGGACGGGGCGACAGTCTCTTAAGCTGAACGGCCACAATGGATCGGTCCCGGTACGCTGCGATCATCTGTTATGCCAAAGACTTGCGCCCGGATGCGTATCAACTGGCAAGGATGGGGAACGGTGGGAACTATCTGCCGCAGCTCTGTGCCTCGGATCTACACTTGACGGCGATGAGTTATCGGACAGCGACGATAGATTGAGATTGCGGGAAGATACGACACAACAAATGTAACTTTACCTATCATTCGGATAACGAATGGTTGGTAGATTTGATCAGTGGCATTCGACATGCTGCGCAGTGGGTTGGTCCGCATAAATGAAGGAGACGAAATGGAAGTGGCTGTCACATTAGATGCTTCAAAACCGGCACACGGCGAATTGAGAATTCTTGTCGCATCTACACTTGGGACACTGATTGAATGCTATGACTTCTTCCTCTACGGATCATTGGCATCGGTACTATCCAAGCAGTTCTTCGCAGGACTCTCAGAACAGACGCAGTTTATTTTCGCGTTGCTCGCATTTGGCGTTGGCTTCGCCTTTCGCCCGTTGGGGGCTCTGATCTTCGGCCGGCTTGGCGACACGAAGGGTCGAAAGTCTACGTTCGTGGTCACGTTGCTGCTAATGGGATGTGCAACCTTTGGAGTGGGTCTGCTCCCGGGATACCAGCAATGGGGCTCGGCTGCGCCGGCCTTACTGATCTTTCTGCGCGTGCTTCAGGGTATTGGAATTGGCGGTGAATTCGGGGGCGCGGCGATCTTCGTCGCAGAGCACGCGCCACCTGACCGGCGAGGTGCCAATACCAGTTGGATTCAGGCGACCGGAGCGCTCGGTATGGTTCTCGCGTTACTCGTCGTCTATGCGTGCCGCAGCATGTTCGGGTCCGAATTCGATCGCTGGGCGTGGCGCATCCCGTTTCTTTTGTCTGGCGTCATGTTGATTATCTCGCTCTACGTGAGACTGTCGATCAGTGAATCACCGTTGTTTCTGAAAATGAAGGCGGAGGGGCGCACTTCGAGAAGGCCCATTGCCGAAACATTTGGTAGTTGGGCGAATCTGAAGATGATCCTGATTGCGTTGTTTGGTCTTATAACAGGGGTAACGACAGTAATCTACACGGCGCAAATATACGCACTGTTTTTTCTGTCACGCACCCTGCGGGTCGACGGCGGTACGACTGGTCTCTACGTCGCGATTGCGCTGACTGCAGCCATACCGCTTTTCTGGGTCTTTGGAACACTGTCCGATCGAATAGGCAGGAAACCAGTCATCCTGACCGGGTGTCTCCTTGGGGCGTTGGCGTACTTTCCTGTCTTTCACGCAATCACTCACTATGGCAACCCGGCGCTTGAATCTGCTGTCGCAGCTTCGCCGGTTACCGTATACGCGGACAGGCGTAGTTGCAATTTTCAGTTCGATCCGATAGGGCAGAGACGATTTGTCAGCGAATGCGACCGCGTCAAGGCGCTGCTATCTCGCAGCGGTATCCCCTACCGCAATGCGGATGTTTCACCGCTCTCGCCGGTGGTGGTGTGGATTGGAGATACACACTTGCAAGGTGCGGATCTAGAGGCGGTACAAAGCAATCTGGAGCGAGCGGGATATCCTGCGTCCGCGGATCCCGCTCGAATCAACGGCGTGATGGTTGTTGGCATGCTTTTCCTCATGTCCATATTCTTGGCAATGGTTTTTGCACCGCTATCCGCGGCGCTGGTAGAGATGTTTCCCGCAAGGATTCGGTACACCGCACTTTCGTTTCCTTACCACGTTGGCAATGGCCTCGTCGGCGGATTTTTCCCGGCAATTGCGTTCGCCATCGTTTCGCAGACTGGAAATATCTATGCGGGTCTGTGGTATCCGGTTGGTTTCTCGTTCGCAACTGCCATCGTTGGCTTTCTCTTCCTGAAGCGCGAACTGCTCACAGGCATCGAATCCTTGAATAACGACACCGCATGTTAATTCCAGGCTCCGGTAAGTTCGCGACTGACGTGGCGAGATTTCGCACGACAAAAGTTCCATTTTTCGCGTCTTTGCTGGGAGTCCGGCATCGATAGTATTTGTTGTCTATTTTGGAGGCGCACATCTCGCCGAACGTATCTGCGGCGTCGTGCGACATTTTTGCAATCGGCGGATTCGCATGTCCAGGCCCGCAGGCATACGGTCGGAAAGCGGAATCCGAATAAGTGATCGCGCGGCCTTGATTTGCGGGTGTCCGCGTTCAGTTCGGGAGTAAACCGATGAAGACGATAGGCATGGCTACACAAGACATGATGGATGGCAGGGGGGACGCGATCTTACAGCACGCGGATGGGGAATCGCAGGGCACCGTTCTTCAACACCCATGAACACGCTGGACTTCGCGTTTGCCGATCCATCAATTGAGGTGCCAACATGACCGAACAATCTCTGCTCTTTGAAATCGACGAAGGTGTCGCGACGCTCACGTTGAACCGGCCGGAATCGAAAAATGCGATCAATATCTCGATGCGCGCGGCGTTGCGCGATGCTATCTACTCCATACGTCAAGATCGTTCAGTGCACGCCATAATTTTGCGCGGCGCCGGCACTGCGTTTTGTTCAGGCGGTGATGTGCGTGGCATGACCGTGCAGAGTGCGGAAGAGGGACGCAACCGTATTGACGAGTTACACGCCTGGATCGCGCAACTTGTGGACCTGGACCGGCCGATGATCGCGGCGGTGGATGGCGTAGCCTATGGCGCAGGTTTCAGTCTCGCACTCGCTGCCGACTTTGTGATCGCTAGTTCGCGCGCGCGATTTTGCATGCCGTTTCTGAAAATCGGCCTCATTCCGGACTGCGCGGCGCTCTATACCTTGCCTCGCGTGGTTGGTTTGGCGCGGGCGAAAGAGCTTATTTTTACGGGCCGGGAAGTCGGTGCCGAGGAAGCGCGTGGCATGGGAGCGGTGCTCGAAGTGGTCGAACCTGAGGCGTTGTATGAACGCGCAGCAAGCATTGCGCGCGCGCTCGCCGGTGTATCTCCGGTCGCGTTCGGCCTAAGCAAGCGCGCGCTGAACATTTCGCTTGGTAGTGATCTGCGCACGATGCTCGAACTCGAATCCGTCTCTCAGGCCGTGGCGTTTACCACTGACTTTCATCGTGAAGCGGTGCGACGTTTCCACGATAAAGCCGCGCCTCTTTTCACTTGGCCAGTAGCATGACGTTCGCTAAGACGACGCGTTACGAACGGTGCGGGGTTCGCGGCTCGCTTGGCACGCGATCACCGCCGCTTGCTTCATGAAATGGGCATTTCTCCGATGGCACCACTGTCGTGATGTCGTCGAGCGAGTAGACATTCATCGTCTCGATTATGGTCGTTAATACCTTGCACGGGGATCGAGAGCGTGGAACTCGATGGTGATGGAAGTGAACGCACGGGACGCTTGGGCGCCGCTTTGACGCGCTCAATCAGAGCGACGGAATTGGGTGGGGCGGACGGTGTGACCTGTTGGTCAACAAGCAAGGGGCAGAATGATGGACCGGTCTTTTTTGCATGAACTCCGCTTGCCTGTAATTGCCGCGCCGATGTTCCTTGTGTCGAACCCGGACCTCGTGATGACGCAATGTAACGCGGGAATTGTCGGCAGTTTCCCGGCACTGAATGCAAGATCGCAAGATTTGCTCGATAGTTGGTTGACGGAAATCGAGACGCGTCTGATCTTGGAAGTTGATGGCAGAGTCGGTCATGGGACAAGACAGTTTGCCGTCAATCTTGTAGTCCATCCCACGAATGCCCGTCTAGATGCCGACCTTGAGACAATCGCGGCACATTGCGTGCCGATTGTGATCACCTCGCTGTACGCCCCTGGCCGAGTTGTCAAGCGAGTGCACGATTACGGCGGTCTTGTTTTCCACGATGTCACAACGGTGCATCATGCACGAAAGGCTGAAGCTGCCGGTGTGGATGGCCTGATCCTAGTCTGTGCGGGAGCGGGCGGACACGGTGGCACACTGAATCCCTTCGCGTTTGTGGCGGAGGTTCGGCGCTTTTTCCGCGGCATCTTGATTCTTGCGGGCGCGATCACTGACGGGGCCGGCGTGTTAGCGGCCCAAGTGCTTGGCTGCGATCTCGCTTATATGGGAACGCGGTTTATAGCGTCGGAGGAAGCCGGGGCATCGGACTTGTACAAGGCCATGATTGTCGCATCCGGCTCGCATGATGTCGTGTATTCCCCGTTCTTCTCGGGCGTCCCTGCCAACTATCTGAAAGATAGTATTCGCGCGATAGGACTCGATCCCGACGCGCTTCCGGTGGAAGGCGCGAAAGCAGCTTTCGACAAGGACCGAACGGGTCCGAAAGCCTGGAGAGATGTTTGGAGCGCAGGGCAGGGTGTTGGCAACATCGATGGCGTTGCGCCCATTTCCCAGATCGTCCACAAGCTCAATCGTGAATATGAGGCAGCGCGTCAACGCGTGCAGATTGCGGCATGACAAGCGTTCGATTCGACCTTTTACACTTGAAATTGTTGAGCTGCGCCAGTCATATTCGCGGCGGTCGAGCCGTTCCTGAGCGAGTTGTTTCCGACTCAAGTGCGCACGACATGCATGGGCTTTTGCTACAACGTGGCGAAGAGCTTGGGCGCACTCGCGATTACCGGAGTTGGTGTGCTCTCGGCCCATACGGGGCTAGCAACCGCGATCGGTGCGTGTTGTTTCGCGTCCTACGCAGTATCGATCACCGCGCTGTTGGCGTTGCCCGAAACCAAGGGTATCAATTTGGCAGAACTCGATGCGCGCGCCAAACTCCGCGACGAGGTGATTGACTCCCCATCGAGTGTCAGCGTCACCGGTCACCCCCAAAAATTAACCTGAATCCATCTGCATCCTATGTTCCATCTCACTGAAGACCAGCAAGCGATCGTCGACTCGGTACGCCGGATGGTCGCTCAAGAAATCACGCCGGAGCTCGTATCTCATCCCGGTGATCAGCCGTTGCACAAG
>Ga0185299_10003154_pt1 | contig 22803 bp, 24 predicted proteins | sample PaiPotPPA55metaG_FD_128002 | JGI IMG/M metagenome (GOLD analysis project Ga0185299, IMG submission 128002) | Iron sulfur acid spring bacterial and archeal communities from Banff, Canada, to study Microbial Dark Matter (Phase II) - Paint Pots PPA... ... | reverse complement strand
CGCTCCCGGGCCACTCGCACCACATCATCACGGAACTCGCGAGGGTAAGGCTTGGGCATGACAACATCCTTCCAGGCCGCCCGAAAGCAAGCCAGGTCAAGTTGTCACCTGTCCGTGCAGCAGACCCTCCCGAGCGTCCAACCACGGCACATCCACCGACAGCCACTGTCCCCGCGGCCGGAACAAGTCACCATAGAACGCAAAGGCCACCTCAGCCTCGGACACCGGTGCGGCACCGGCCAGTTTCAGGCCGCTGTTCATCGGTGCCAGCCACTGCTCCAGTTTTACCTGCTCGCCCGACACCTGCGCGCCGATCCCGTGCACGCACACCACCCGTGACATCCGGGACCTCCAACCCGGGCCGACCACCGGCTCCACCTACCATCTTCACCCGGATTCCCCTGCCACACCCAGGATCCAGTGCATTGCGTCGTGCGGCGGCACCGTCTACGTCGCGACCAGAAATCCAATCGAGTGTTGGAGCTGGCGTCGGAATCCTCGACCGCTACCACGTTGCCTTTCACCGGCCTCAATCTCCTTGCGGAGGTGACGGCGGACTCCCCGGCTCTGTCTACGTCGGCGATCTTGGAAACAGTCGGTTGTTCCGGTTGGCGGCCGATAGTTGACACACCGGGCAGCGCAACTGAGATAGATTGCACACCAACAACTCTCGTGAAAGACAGCACCACTTCGCATCGAGTTCGGTTATGAATTAAACCTGGGTCAAGGCCATCGCGGCTGCTGTCGGCAGATACATTCGAGGCGACCTGCTTGTTACGGAAGCGCCCGGACGCCGACTACGCGGCGGAACCCGACGAGGAAACCGGCGCTCGCGCCGACCCAGAACTGAACACTCGACCTCGGCGGAAGTGCACATATCGCAAAAACGGTCGGTCCATCACAAATCTTGATGGACCGACCGTTCCAGTGGTCCCAGCTGGTTTCGAACCAGCGACCTCTCGCGTGTGAGGCGAAAGAACCCCGTCCGGAGGGGCTCGCCCAAGATCGCGGAAGTCCGGTGACCGGCCCAGAAAGATCGTGCGAATCCGTCGGAATCTGCCTGTATCCAGGGTAGTTGTGACAACTCGTGACAACTTTAGGACCCTTGATCCCCTGCCGCCGATCCTGAATTCAGGATAGGTCGCTCGATTACCGCTCTGGCGTGTCGCGATTGCGACACGCCGGAGCGGAAAATCGATAGCAATTAGGTGGCAACCGGCTCGCGACGAAGGTCGAGCCTCGAGTGGCAATGCGGTAGCTGTGGCGGTCCAGTAACGGACTGGGGTCCGGCCTCGGCCCGAACCCAGCGACCACGAGCAAGGCCATACCTACGACTGCGACCGGCACAGCGTCGAGGTCCGTGCCTTCCTAGATCAGTTCGGCGGCAACCAGTCCCGTTTACTGCGCGGAGCGTCGTCGCGGCACCGCGCGGTCCCCCATTCCGCTTCAATCGTGCAGACGGAGACCTCTCTCATGATCGCACCCCGCGCCCGAATACCCTTCGAAACCTCGTTCACGGTGCTCACCGAATTGATCGACAAGCACCCCCTCGCAGCCGGGCTAGCTCTGGCCACCGCACTGGTATGTCTCGGCGCAGCAGCCATCGCAGCCCGTCAGCTTCTGCGTGCACTCGGACGCCGGAGATGGACCGGCGAACAGGCAATCACGGTTATGGCCGCAATCATCGCCACAGGCGTCAGCGCCCAAGGCATGTGGGTGTTCATGGGCGATGCCCTCCACCTGGCCTACCTGCCACGAGCAGCGTTCTTCGCATTCCTGGAAGTCATGGTGGTGCAGTCGGCGCTGCGCGCCCGCGCCGCCCAGCGCGCCGGCGGATCACCCGGGGTGGACGGCATGGCGATGTGGGCGCTGACAAGTCTGAGCGCGGTGCTCTCGGCGACCGAAGCCGACAATCTCGGGATGCTTCTGCTGCGGCTGAGTGCGCCGATCGTGGCAGCCTGGGGCTGGGAACGCAGTATGGCCTTGGAGCGCAGGCAGCGCACGGGTACACGCTCCCGCATCAACTGGCGCATCACACCCGAGCGCCTACTCATACACTTCGGGCTGGCCGACCCTGCCCCGGACCGGACAACCTCCGATGCCGCAGCGCAGCGCAACCTCGTCGCGGTCGCGCTCGCGGTCGACGACGCACGAACGATCCGCGATTCCGCACACGCGAGCGTCCGCAAAATCCGCCGAGCACACCAACGGTTGCGCGAAGCGATGCGCCGCGCTGCAATCGACGGCGACTTGGTCCCGCTCGACGGCCGGGACCAGCGCGAAGTGCTCGTCGACTACATCGCAGTACTGCGCAGCACGACCTCACTGCTCGACCTGGACATACCCAGCCCCTTCGGCACCGCCGTGCGCACCGATGCGCAGCACGACGAGCCGCGACCGCTGACGAGCACCGCGCAACCCGACGTTTGCCCCGACGGCCACCGCCACTGCGCCACGGCCGAGGTTCGCAGCAATGCGCATCGGGACGTTCCGCCGATCGAACCGGCAGCAGCGCTGTCGGACGAAGACTTATGGCGCCAAGTAGCCGAGAAGATCTGCGCAGACCACCCGGCACGGTGGCGCCATCGCGCCAAGGTCGAGGCGATCCTTCGGCTCCACCACATCGAACATCGGATGTACCCCGAGATCGCCCATCAGGTCGGTTTCAGCAAGCACGCAGTTGGCCGGGTGATCCGCCAAGCCCGCCCGTACCATCCACTCCAAGCACCCAGGACGCATCCGGGAGGCGAACGTGACGCAGCGTGATCGCGAGAAACGTCTCGACGTGGTCGGAAAGTTGCTCGCCCAGGCGACGAGCGTCGCCGGGACACCGGAGGCGGACGTCTTCACCAGCCGAGCATTCGCCTTGATCGCCAAATTGGGCATCGGGCCGGAGAGCGATGCGACAGCTGGCGGCAATGCCGCCGATGCCATCGTGCATCACGGCTTCGAACTCGAAGGCGACTTCCTCCTCCAACGGATGATTCTGCTGGCCCGGATCGCCGAGGCACTGCATTGCAACCACGCCTACTGGCTGTTCACGGACAGGGCCTCGCGGGTTGCAGTGTGCGGCACGCAGCGGCACATCGACCGCATCCAGGTGCTGTACGACCCGCTGGTGATGCGGATGCTGCGGCAGGCGACGACTTCACCGTGGTCACCGTCGACCGGTCTGTCGCTGCGCGACCACCAGATCAGCTGGATGCAGGGATTCACCGTGAGCATCCGAGTGCGCCTGCGCGACGCTGAGGCCACCGCGGCGGCCGAAGCCGCCCACTGCACATATCAGCAGCACGCTGTGGACGCCGAGCGAGCAGCGGCTGAGATGACGCGGGTACTGCCCGCGACGCGCCGAAGTACCTATCGTCCGACGCTCGGATTCAACTCGGTGGTCGAAGGCATACGTGCAGGCAAGAGCACCAACGAGTCGAGCGAGCCCTGACGAACAAGGGCTGTCGTGTCCGGCGGTAGGTGGCGAAGGACAAGTGTGGTTGGTGGTCGATCATGTCGACGACTCCGTGCCGCCGACTTCGACTCCGGCTTCGACACAATGGTCCCTTCCGCTGAGACAGGCCGCTTCAGCTTCTCCGGTCAACCTCACCGCCCCGCACACCAGATCGCTGACTGTTCCGCGTGTCCTGCCGGGGCACCACCGCGGAATGACGATGTGTGGTCAGCGATGGTTCAGCCATCGGGTGGTTGCCGCCGCCAGGGCCTGAGCCCAGTCAGTGAGGAGGTGTTCGCCGGCGGCGGGATCCGCGTGGGTGGGGTCGCCGAGCACGCCGTTGGGGCTGACGAACGCAACGCCGTGGCGGCGTAGGTCGTCGATCAGGTCCGGGAGCGGGCGGGTGTTTCCGGGAGCGGCGGCGCTCATGGTCACCTCGTGTGCCCGGATCCGCAGCATTGCCGAGGTTTCGGCATGGCCGGCGTGGCTGTCGCCGGGCGTCCCGCGCGGGCACCAGAGCAGAACACGGCGGCCCTCGGCGTGCAGGGTGGCCACCGCGGCGCGCAACGGCTGCAGATTGCCGCCGTGGCCGTTGACCAAGACCGTTCCGGCGAACGCATCCGCGGAGCGGACGAGTTCGACAACGAGGAATTCCAGCGCGGCCGCTCCGATGGACAGCGTTCCGGGGAAGCCCGTGTGCTCACCGCTGGATCCGTACGGGATTGCCGGGGCCACAATAATATTCGGTATGCGGGCGGCCAGTCGCCGGCAGAGTTCGGTGGCGATGGCGGTGTCGGTGTCCAGGGGCAGGTGGGGGCCGTGTTGTTCGGTCGCGCCCAGCGGTACCGCGAGCACGGTGCGGTGCGCGTCGGCGCTCAGGTCCGGCCAGCGCAGATCGGCCAGATTCATCGTGCGCGCCCGCGTATTGCGGTGAGTCGGGGTAACAGTGGCGCCGCGGTGCGATGCCGCAGGCATCCGGACCAGACGCCCAATCCGTAGGCGAGATCATCCGCGAGCCGTAGCGCAGCCCACCGGGGGCCACGCCTGCGCAGCAGGGTTTCGGCAATGATCGGCAGCACCGCCGCACCGAGCACGTATCGGCGGCGACGGCCGGTGACGATCGCGAGGATCGGCCACCACGCCCGGCGCACGGCCTCGGCGAGGTGTGGGCCGGTTCGCAGTAGCGCTCTGGCCGAGACGGCGACGGCCGCACTCAGGGGTAGCCCGGTGCGGCGCAGTCGCCACGCGGAGACCGACGCCTCGATCGCGGCAGCCGAGAGTCCCGCCGCAGGATGACCTGCGATGGCGAGCCCCCATCCGGCCGCGGCCGGCGAACCGACTGCGCAATGCAGTCGTCCGGGGTGCCGACGTGCCAGCGGTGCCGCGGAGGTGCCGTAGTCGAATCGCTGCCGCAGCCAGGCGCGCAGCGTGTCCCGCGGGTGATGCCAGACGATCGAATCAGGTTGGTACCGTACGATTTTCCCGCCCGCCATCAGTCGCCATACCAGGTCGACATCTTCGCCGTAGCGCAGTGTCTCGTCGAATCCGCCGACGGTGCTCAGTGCGGCGCGGCGCACGACCAGGGCCGCCGACGGCACGTAGCGAACCCGGCCCCCGGGTTGCACCACCGCAGGCCGCGGGCCCATGTCGAGGCTGCCGCGATCGGCCTCGTACGCCCCGAGCGGCCCGTCGGGCAGCGACCGTATCCGCGGGGCGACCGCCGCCACGGCCGGATCGCCGAAGAGCGGGAGTACGGCGTGCAGCCAGTGCGGGTCGGGGGCGGTGTCCGAGTCGAGGAAGGCGATCAGATCGGTGGTGGCCCGGCGTGCACCGGCATTGCGGGCGGCCGCGGGCCCGCGCGCGGTGTGGTGGCGGATGTGCGCGCCGGGGATCGGTGTGCCGGACCCGTCGTCGACGACGATCCGATCGCCGAGTTCACTGGCGCCCGCTAGCAGCTGCGCGACGCCCTCGGCATTATCCTTCACCGGCACGATCAGTGTCACATCGCAGACCGAAAACCCCGTTCCACCCTCGGCTTTCGGGTGCAGCACCCCCGCGTCGACCAGCCGGCGTGCCAGCCGGGTTTCGGCGTCGGCGGCACCGATGGGGGTATCGGCGGCCCAGCTGTCGAGCAGGTGCGCTCCGCGGGCCGATAGGCGCAGCAGCCGCAGCGGTGCACCTCCCAGGACCAGGCGACCGTCACCGTAGCGGCGCACCGAACTGTCGATGCGTACCCGGGTTCCGGCGGGAAACGCCGACGCCGGGGTCACGCGGTGAATCCCGCGTCGGCGTGTACGACGGTGCCGGTGATCGCCCCGGATTCCGGTGTGCACAGCCAGCTGATCACCGCGGCGACCTCGTCGGCCTCGAGGAGACGCTCGGAGAGCTGATGTGCGGCGAACTCCTCGACGGAGTCGAGGTCGTAGAGTGCGGCGCTGGCGGTGAGCATATCGGTACGGGTGGATCCGGGCGAGACCGCCGTGGCACAGACCCCGGTGCCGCGGAGATCGTGGGCAAGGCCCCGGATCGTCCCTACGACAGCGTGTTTGGCCGCGTTGTATCCGGACAGCTGCCACAAACCTTGGTGCGCGGCCGAGGAAGCGATGGCGACGAACCGTCCGGTGCGCGGCGCGGGCCGGGCCAGCAGGGCGGGCACCGCGGCGCGCGCCAGATTCGCCACGCCGTGCACGCCCACCGAGAACAGCGCATCCCACTCGCAGGGCGCCGTCTCCCACAAAGGTTTTCCGCCCGAGATCACCGACGCGGCAGCGACCGCCGCATCCAAACCGCCGAAACGGTCCTGTGCCACCGCCACCGCGGCCCGCAGCGCGTCGAGGTCCTGGACGTCGGCGACCACGTCGAGCACGCAGCCCGGATATTCCGCGGCCACCGCGGCCAACTGTGCTCGCGTGCCGAGCGGGTACTCGACCCGGGGATCGTCGCGGCACCGATCGACCGCGACGACCTGCCAGCCCGCGGTGGCCAGGCGCCGGACCGTGGCCGCGCCGATGCCGCGCGCGGCCCCGGTCACGATCGCGGTCCGCGCCCGGAAATCTGCCGAATCGCTACTACCGGAACCTGTTTCGGGCCCCACCGCGGCGTGCGGCGCGGACATCACATGCCCCGGGTGAATCCGTCGGGGACCACGATGTCATCGGGTCCGAGTTCGTTGATCGATGCGTGGCCGAGGCCGTAGAGCGCCGAGTCGATGCCTTGACGCAGCACCTCGAGCACGTTGTGCACACCCCGATCCCCTGCCGCGGCCATACCCCACAGATAGGGCCGGCCGATCATGACCGCATCGGCGCCCAGGGCCAGTGCCTTCACCACGTCGCTGCCCCGCCGAATGCCGCCGTCGAGCAGGATTTCCACCTGCCCGCCAACGGTTTTCGCGATGCTGGGCAGCATCCGGATGGCGGCTGGGGTTGAGTCGAGATTGTTGCCGCCGTGGTTGGACACCGAGATCGCGCTCACCCCGACGTCGACCGCCCGTTTGGCGTCGTCGGGGCGCCCGACGCCCTTGAGCAGGAACGGACCGTCCCACTGCTGCCGGAGCCAGGCGATATCGTCCCAGGTGGGTGGGGGCGTACCCATCCATTCGCCGTAGGCGCCGAAGAAAGTTGGGCCCTGCTCGCCTCGCGGCACCAGGTTCGGGGTGCTCAGGTCCGGAAGATGACCCGAACGCGCGAAGCGCCACAGCCAGCCGGGCCGGGCCAGGACCTGGGGGGCGAACCCCAATGCGGTCTTCACATCGATGCGCTCGGGCAGCGCCGGGCTGCCCCAGTCCCGCGCCGTGGCGAAAACCCAGTCCAGCGTGAGGATTATGCCCTTGGCGCCGGCCTCGCGGGCACGGTCGAGGCGGGCGGTCATCGCGTCCTTGCTGCCGAGCCAATACACCTGAAAGAAGGTCTTGTCGTTGGCGGCGACAACCTCTTCGATGGGTTTGGATCCGAAGGAGGACAGGCCGATCGCGGTGCCAGATTGCGCAGCGCCGCGTGCGACTCCGACCTCACCGGTCGGGTCGACGGCCTGCACACCGGTCGGGGAACAGATCACCGGCAACGAGATCTGTTGTCCCAGCACGGTCGTGGACAGATCCCGGGTAGCGCACAGATCCGCGATATGAGGACGGAAACCGAGCTCGGCGAACGCGGCGGAGTTGTCGTCGAGTGTCACCCCGGCCTCGGATCCGGCCAGCAGCGCGAGATACACCGATTTGGGCACGCGCTTTTTCGCTCGCCGCTGCGCTTCGGCGACGGACTCGAACCAGTCCTTGGTGCTTGCCATGAGATTCCTTCGATATCAGCGCCGGTCGAGACCGGCGAGCGGGCTGGCGTCACATGCTCGATCCGGCACGGCGACGGGCATACCCAACGCGACGGGCCGAGTGGCACGCGAATGGTCCTTATCGGGCTGGGGTCGTACCATGCCCGAAACGGCAAGGGCGAGTTCGGCGTTGCCGCGCACGCATTCCGGATCGGGGCCGTCCAGCGGCAATCCGGTGAAGAATTTGGCGGCCATGCAGCCACCCTGGCAGCTGTCGTACGCCGAGCAGGAGGTACAGGCCCCGCCACTCTGCGGCTGCCGCAGCCGAGCGAACAATTCCGAAGTGCGCCATACCGATTCGAACCCACCCGGGGCGCGGATGTTGCCGGCGAGGAATTCGTCGTGGATGGCGAACGGGCAGGCATACACGTCGCCGACCGGGTCGATCAGGCACACCACCCGGCCCGCACCACACAAATTCAACCCGGGCAGCGGAGCTGAGCCCAGGGCGTTGAGGTGGAAGAACGAATCCCCGGTCAATACCTGCTCGCCGTTGGCGACCAGCCAGTCGTAGATCTGCAGTTGCTGGTCGGTGGTGGGGTGCAGGTCGTTCCAAACATCTGCGCCACGACCCGACGGGCGCAGCCGGGTGATGCGCAATTGAGCGCCGAAGGTGTCTGCGATGGACTTGAATTCATCGAGCTGTGCCACGTTGTGCCGGGTCATCACGACAGAGATCTTGAAGTTCTCCATCCCGGCGTCGGCGAGATTGCGCATCGCCCGCATGGCCATATCGAACGAGCCAGACCCCCGGACCGCGTCGTTGACCTCCGCGGTCGCACCGTCCAGGGAGATCTGCACGTCCACGTAGTCCGTCGCAGCGAGTTGCCGCGCCCGCTCGGGGGTGATGCGAACTCCGTTGGTGGAGAACTTGACCCCGACATCGTGGCCGACGGCGTAGTCGAGCAGTTCCCAGAAGTCCGGGCGGACTGTGGGCTCACCGCCGCCGATATTGACGTAGAAGACCTGCATCCGCTGCAGCTCATCGATGACGGCCTTGCACTCGGCGGTCGACAGCTCGCGCGGATCGCGACGCCCCGAGGAGGACAGGCAGTGCGCGCAGGCGAGATTGCAGGCGTAGGTCAACTCCCACGTCAGGCAGATCGGCGCGTCCAAGCCATGTTTGAAATGCTCGACAAGTTTCATCATTGAATCCCGTTCGTGTTCACGCCACGGGCCGCAGCGCGATGGTGCCGGCTTCGAACAATCCGGCGAGGGCACGGAGATAGTGGGGGTGCTCGGCCGCCGGAACCGCCGCTGCCAGCAGCGCCGCGGTCGCGTCCGGCTGGTCGGCCAGTGCCCGTACCGTGTCCACCAGCTGGGGTGTCTTCAGGAACGAGAGCCGGCGCGTAGTGAAGTCGTAGACCAGCGCCCCGAACGGCTCGGGCCGCAGCGACACCGACGCGGCCAGGGCATACGGCCGCGCCGGGTCGAACCCCGTCTCAGTAGACACCGCACATGCCATCGATCGAGACGTCCTCCACCAGCAGGTCGGCTTCGACCTCCGACTCGTCACCGCGGGCTACGGTCTGGGTAGTCGTGTCGTTGTCCATGGGTTCCTCCGGGATCGAATGTCGGATGAGGATGTGATCGGTAGCATAATGTCACCGGGTGCCAAATTGGAAGGGTCCATGACCGACGAATTACGTGAACCGCTCCCCGGGCCGCCGGGACAGGTGGTCACGCCGCCTTCTCGACCGGGCCGAAAGCGCTCGACCAGCGCCGGGGAGCTGGAGCGGGCGGCCTTCGAACTGTTCGCACGCAACGGGTTCGAATCGACCACCGTCGAGGACATCGCCGCCGTCGCAGGCATCAGCAAGCGCACATTCTTCCGTTACTTCGACTCCAAGAACGACGTCGTCTGGGGAGATTTCGGCGAGCAACTGCGCATCATGCGCGCCCGGTTCGCCCGCTGCCCGGCCGAGCAGCCGATGATGGACGCGATCCGGACGGTGGTCGTCGAATTCAATCGCTTCGACCCCGCCGAAGCGCCATGGCACCGCAAGCGAATGGAGCTCATCCTCCAGGTACCCGCGCTGCAGGCACATTCCACCCTCCGATATGTCGAATGGCGTGCGATCGTCACCGAATTCGCCGCCGATCGCCTCGGCAGGCCGACCCACGATCTGGTTCCACAGGCCATCGGCCACGCCACCCTCGGCGTCGCGATCGCCTCCTACGAACACTGGCTCAGCCAGCCCGGCACCGAACTGACCACAGTCCTCGATCGCGCACTGCGCGGACTTGCGACAGGTTTCACACCGTGAAGCCGCCCGACCACGCCGTGCCCCGGAATCACTGGGAAGAACCGCTGCTGAACGACGCGGGCCGGCTCGCCGAGCCGGTGGACCTGGTGGACCTGGACACAGACACGCCGGACACGGCGCCCGGTGATCGGATCCGGCTGGGAGTCTCGTCCCGGCGCCTGGGCGAGCAGGAGCTGGTTCGAGCCGCTGGTCTGGATGTGACGGTGGTGCCGATCGGATGCGGGGACGAGCCGTGGCTGGCGGCGGCGGCAGACCCCCGGGCCGCGGTCGATGCCTTGCACGCCGCGGCGCTGGCGAACCCGCAGGCCTCGGTGACGCTCGCCCAAGTGCTGAGAGTGACCGGGCTCGACCTCGCCGCCGCACTGCAACTGGAATCGTTCGCCTACTCCACGCTCCTGGGCGGCCGGGAATTTGCGCAGTGGCTCGACCACCGCGGGCCGCGTCCCCTGCCGCCCCCTCCGCCACACCAGCCGGTTATGTTGCAGCGCAACGGAAACCGATTGGATATCACCCTGAATCGTCCCGAGCGACGCAATGCGTACGGCCGGGAGGTTCGCGATGCGCTGGTGGAGGCGCTGCGGCTGGCGGTGCTCGACGATTCGGTGACACAGGTGGTGCTCGACGGTGCCGGTCCGTGCTTCTCGGCCGGCGGAGACCTCGACGAATTCGGCACCACACCGGATCTCGCGACCGCACACTTCGTGCGCACCGCAGGCGGTGCCGCTCGACTGCTGCATCAGCTGGCAGACCGCCTCGAAGCGCGAGTACACGGGACCTGTGTCGGCGCCGGAATCGAACTACCAGCCTTCGCCGGCAGAGTTACTGCCGCGGCAGGAACGGTCTTCCGGCTACCCGAAATCGGCATGGGTTTGATCCCCGGCGCGGGTGGCACGGTGAGCATCCCGCGGCGCATCGGCCGCTGGCGCACACTGTATTTCGCGCTCTCGGGTGAGCTGCTCGACGCGGAAACCGCCCTGCGGTGGGGCCTGATCGACGACATCGAATGACCGATGACCATGTCTGAACCTGATCTCTCACCGCTGCGGGCCTGGGCCGCCTCCGGCGCCATGACACTGACCGGCCGTCCGGACGGCCAACCGCGCGCCGCGCCCGGCAGCGCGGCCGCTCGGGTGTCGACCGCATTGAGTCGTATCGGCGAGCTGACCCGGGCACGGACGGGCCGTCGGCCATCGCTTCCCGGAGTCGAGGTACTCGGGGAACGTGCGGCGATCGCCGGGCTCACCCGCAACGGGCCCCGGTCCTGCGGCGGCGCATTCCGCACGCTGCGGACCCGGGACGGTTGGCTGGGCCTCTCGCTCCCCCGGGCAGCGGATCTCGAGTTGATCCCCGCACTCACCGAACTGACTCCCGCCGACGATGACCCCTGGGGGGCGGTGGCCCGCTGGGCGCGCGCCACCGCCACGAACGACGCCGCACAACGGGTCGCCCTGTTGGGGTTGGCCGGATCGGCCATACCGGATGAGGGGATTGATTCCCGTGCAGCGCTACAGGTTACAACGTCCAGACGCCGCCGCCACCGGCGTGAGCACCCGATCGTGGTCGATCTCACCGCACTGTGGGCGGGTCCGCTCTGCGCGCACCTGCTCGGCCTGGGCGGCGCCCGGGTGATCAAGGTGGAAAGCAGGTCGCGCCCCGATGGTGCGCGGTCGGGTCCGGCGGCGTTCTTCGATCTCCTGCATCATGGACACGCCATGGTGGGCCTGGATTTTCGCGACGAACGCGACCTCGACCGGCTGCGGGCACTCATCGCCGACGCCGATCTGGTCCTGGAAGGCTCCCGGGCCCGCGCGCTGGCGCAACTCGGCATCGACGCCACCGACTGCGTGGCATCGGGAACCTCCTGGCTGTCCATCACCGCGCGCGGGCGTGCCAGCAACACAATAGGATTCGGCGACGACATCGCGGCCGCCGCCGGGCTCGTCGTCGCCGACGGGGATGACCTGCTGCCGTGCGGCGATGCGCTGGCGGATCCGCTGACCGGGGTACGTGCGGCCGAAGCCGCATCACAGGCCCTGCTGGCCGAATGCGCCCAGCTGATCGACGTCTCGATGCTGCACGTCAGCGCCGAAATTGCCTCGGGCACACCGGAAGATCACGTGGTGCGGTACCAGGACGGCGGCTGGTGGGCCGAATCCGCCAACGGCCGATTCCCGATCGCCGCAACGGCCGCACGCCGAGCACCGGGCCCTGCGGGCGCGCTCGGTGCGGATAACGCCACACTGCTCGGAGCGTTGCCGTGAGCCGTTCCGAGCCGAGACCCGCTACCCAGCGAGGCGCTGAGCTGAGCATCCTTTTTCGCGATATCGAAATCGCCGGTGCGCGAGTCGATCTCCGTGTCCTGGGCGACCGGATCGACGAGATCGGCACCGACCTGCCGCGCACTGCCGCCACGGTGATCGAGGGCCGGGGTGCGGCGCTGCTGCCCGGGCTGCACGACCACCATCTGCATCTGCTCGCTCTGGCCGCCGCGCTGCGATCCGTCGACTGCGGCCCGCCCGCGGTCCGCAGCCTCGCCGAACTGCGCCGAGCACTCACCTCGCGGCCCGGCCAGGGGTGGCTGCGCGGCACCGGCTATCACGAGTCGGTCGCGGGCGCCCTGGACCGGACTGCCCTGGACCGTCTCATCACCGATCGTCCGGTCCGGATCCAGCATCGCAGCGGCGCCCTGTGGATGCTTAATTCCCTTGGGCTGGAGCAGGTATCCCGTGCACTCGACGACTCCCCCGATGTCGAGCGTGATGCGGCGGGCCTGCCGACCGGCCGGCTGTGGCGATACGACACGCGACTGCGCACTGCGCTGACCGACGACCCACCGGACCTCGCAGAGGTTGGAAACATACTGTCCCGCCACGGCATCACCGGTGTCACCGATGCCACTCCCGACCTGGATGATGCGGCGATCGCCATGCTCGCCGCCGCGCGCCGCGACGGGATTCTGCCGCAGCGCATCACCCTGCTCGGTGCGCACACCGGCCACCTCCCCGCCGCCGGTATGACCCTCGGCCCGCGCAAACTCCTGCTGCGCGATCACGACCTGCCGACCTACGACGACCTGACTGCGGCGATCACGCACAGCCACCGCGCAGGCCGGGCAGTCGCGGTGCACTGCGTCACCCGGGAATCGCTGGTATTGACGCTCGCAGTCCTCGAGAACACCGGCAGCATCGACGGTGATCGCATCGAACACGCCGGTATCGTGCCCGAGGGTGTAGCCGAACACATTGCGCGGCTGGGCGTGGCGGTGACCACTCAACCCGGCTTCCTGCTGGACCGGGGCGACACCTACCGACGCGATGTCGCACCCGACGATCTTCCGCACCTCTATCCACACGCCCGCCTGCTCCGCGCCGGGATACCGGTAGCGCTATCAAGTGATGCCCCCTACGGACCGGTCGACCCCTGGGAGGTCATGCGCGCGGCGGTCGAAAGATCGACGCGTACCGGCATCGTGCTGAACCCCGAGGAACGGATAGATCCCGCCGCTGCCCTGGCCGGTTACCTCAGCGCACCCGGCAACCCCGGCGGTCCGCCGCGCCCGCTCGCCCGCGGTGCCCGTGCAGATCTGTGCCTGCTGCACGTACCGCTCCGAAAGGCCTTGACCTGTCTCGACAACAGCGTGGTGCGTTCGGTAATGATCGGTGGCCGGATAGTGGCCCGAAACCTCTCTCATTCGTCATAGGCGGCCCGCAGGCTGATTGGCAGTGCGGCCGGACTCATCGGCCAGCCGCCCTCAAGATCGGCGCGCCCTGATCACCGGGCGCCGCAGGTTCAGAAACCGAGCTCGGCGAGCAACTTCTCGCTGTCGCTCCAGAGGCGGGTGGCGCCGCCATCGTCTTGTGCGGCCGGAGCCGGCGTTTCCTCGGCTTTGCGGTGGAAGTAGCGTCCGGCCGCACGGCCGCCTTCAGGGTCAGTGGCCAGCCATACCAGCGTTTCGGCCGGTTCGTCGGGCGAGACGGTGTCGGCGGTGGCCATGTAGGCCTGCATCCCGTCGTCCCCATGGGAGGCGAAATTGCTGGCGACCACGCCGGGATGCATGACCTGGGCGGCGATTCCGTCCGTACCCAACCGCCGCGCCAACTCCCGCGTGAAGAGGATGTTGGCGAGTTTCGCCTGGGCGTAGGCGCCGACGGAACTCCACTCAGCGAGGCTCTGCAGATCGTCCCAGTCGAGCCCCTGGCTGATGCGGTGGGCACTCGACGACACGGCGAGTATCCGCGTCGATCCGGACGGGCGAGGGGCCGCGTTCGCCAGGAGCAGCGGCATCAGTTCCCGCGTCAGCAGGAAAGGCGCGAGGTGGTTGGCGGCGAAGGTCGCCTCGGTGCCTTCCGTGGTGACGATTCGCCGGTCCCGCACACCGCCCGCATTGTTGATCAAGACGTCCAGGCGTGGCGTGCGGGCTGCGATCTCCTCTGCTACCCGGTTGACCTCCGCCATCAGGGCGAAGTCGCCGCGCAGCATGGTGAAGCTGCCGCCGTCGCGCGCCGTCGCGGTCAACTGCGCGTGCGCCGCGGCGCTGCGCACGGGATCGCGGCCGACGCCGATCACCTGCCAGCCCAGTTCCACGAGCTTGCCGGCAGTGGACTTGCCGATTCCCGCGCTGGCTCCGGTGACGACCGCGACGGGCCGGTTCGTATCGAATGTCAAGGTGTTGTCTCCCAAATGTTTTCAGCGGGGCCTGAGGCCATCGAGCAATAGCTGAACGGTGAAATGGACCTTCTGGTCCACCTCGCGGGCTGTCGGCATGTGGCCACTGACGATGGCGCGTACCTGGCCTCCGACCACCATGCTCATGAAGGCCGAGGCGGCGAATCCGGTGTCTGTGGGGGCGAGCGCGCCCGCGGCGACGGCGCGATCGAGTAAGGCTGCGACGAAATCGATCACCGGCTTGGCGCTCTGTTCTACGTTCGCGGCGAAGATCGCGGGGAAGCGGTAACTTTCGGTGTTGATGATCCGTTGCAGGCGTAAGCCGTTGGGCGTCATCACTTGACCAATCCGCAGCCTGGCAACCGCTTCCAAACTCTGGGCCAGATTGCCGTCGTCAATGCCCAGCAGATCGCGCTGCGGCACCACCTGGCGCTCGATAGCACGCTGGACCGCGGCGAGAAATAACGAGGCCTTGTCGCCATAGAGCGCATAGACCGTGCGCTTGGTCATGCTCACGCTGGTCGCGATCATCTCGATCGTCGCCACCTCGAAGCCGTGCTCCAGGAACAGGTCCAGCGCGGTGTCGAGTAATTGCTCGTGGCGCGCCTGTGCCTGCTCGCGGGTGGGTCGCCCGGCGCCACGGCGAACCGGGGGAATTGTGTCCGTCATATCAACCTCGTCGAGATCTCCCTCTTGCATCGTGCAAACCTACAAGCCATGCTAATGATACGCACGAGTCGCCATTTATGGCGGCGTTACACCCGAGAGGATGCCTAGTGAGCTCAGCCATAGAAGAACTGACACGACTGGTCGACGCCGAGGACCGCTTCCGCTACTCCCCCGCCGAACTACGTAAGACGCAGGTGGAGGCACTCGACGAGCGGTTCCAGGACCGCAAGGACCGCATCAAGCTGCTGGGCCATCGAGCACGTGAGGCCGCCGTCACCGAAGTCCGCGGACTCGAGGACGCGGTGCCGCTGCTGTTCCCGCACACGGCCTACAAGAGCTATCCCGAAAGCTTCCTGACCGAACGGCGATGGGACCGGCTCGGCAAGTGGCTGGGCACCGTCTCCCCCTACCCGATCAGCCCGATCGGGACCTCGGACATCACCGATATCGACGACTGGATCGCGCGACTACAAGCCAAGAGCCACTACGTTTCCTGCTCCAGCGGCACTACCGGCAAGTCGGCAATGCTGCTCGCCTCGGACAAGGATATGGACTGGTCGCGCAAGGACACGGTCAACGTCTTCTACTGGGGCTCGGGCGTGCGGCCTGCGCAGGACCGGCGGATGATGGGGCTGGCGCCCGTTGCCTCCGTTCCCAAGAACATGGTCATCGCCGAGGCGCAGCTGGCGGCGTTCGGCGATCCCGCCAAAGAGCGCTTCCGCCTGCCGATCCCGCCGATCACGGTGGGCTCGCTGACCTCGATGGTCGTGCTCCGCAAGAAGGTCGCCGACGGCACCGCGCTACCGGAGGAATTGGCCGATTTCGAACGGACCGCCCAGCAACGACAAGACACACTCGACAAGGCGATGATCGTCGGCGCCGAAGCTCTCATCGAGCACCGCGGCGACAAGCTCATGGTCTCGGGCCTGTGGAACGCGCTGTATCAGGTCGCCGTGCTGGTTCGCGAAAAGGGCTACTCGGCCAAGGACTTTCATCCCGAGAACTGTATCTACGTCGGCGGCGGACTCAAACGTGCGCAACTGCCCCCGGACTACCAGGAGTTCGTCCACCAGACGTTCAACATCCCGGCCGAACGAGACTTCCAGAACTACTCCATGCAGGAACTGAACTCCGGCATGCCCAAATGCCGGGCAGGCGGCCGCTACCACGTGCCGCCGTGGATCGTGCCGTTCATCCTCAATGAGCAGGGTGACACTTCGCTGCCCCACGAATCGGGTGAAATCGAGGGCCGCGCCGCCTTTTTCGATCTCTCGCTCGATGGACGCTGGGGCGGGGTGATCACCGGCGACAAGATCTCGCTCGACGTCGACCCGTGCGCCTGCGGCGCAGCGGGTGCGTCGGTCCGCAACAACATCACCCGCTATGCGGATATCAAGGGCGACGACAAGATCGGCTGTGCCGGCACCGTCGACGCATACGTGAGAGGCCTGTCGTAACCATGACCGACACACTGACCGACGCTGTCGTTTCCGCACCATTTTTCCTGCGCGGCGAACTGGTCGAGGGCCAGTCCGTCACGCACCGCTCGCGCGACCTGGGCGCCAGTTTCGCGACACCGGAGATCGCCCTGGACCGGGCGGTACATCCCCGCACCGAGGTACCGCCGCTGCTCAACGTTCCGCTCGCGGAAATCATCGATTTCCTCGTCGAGACCGGCGAGCGGATTCGCGACCCCCGCAACCCCTTCATGCAGGACTGCATCGATCGCATGTGCCGCACGCACGTACTGCCGCGTGCGGTGCTACAGGCGCAGGTCGTGGGTGCGGCCGCCTATCTCGATAAACGGATTCTGCACACCGTCGTCGAGCAGAACTTCCCCGATCCCAAGGCACTGGACGAGTGGGTGCCCAAGCAGGACTTCACCGGCCGCAAGAGTTTCGTCCGCGCGTTCGCGCCGCGCCTGATCCACGTGCTGCCGGGGAATTCGCCCGGCGTCGCGGTGAAGTCCATCGCCCAGGGTGCGATGGTGAAGGCGATCAACCTGTTCAAGATGTCGTCCAGCGATCCGTTCACCACGGTCGCGATCCTGCGGACCATGGCCGAGATCGACCCCGGCCACCCGATCGTGAAGTCGATGTCGGCAGTCTACTGGCGCGGCGGAGACTACGCGGTGGAGCGGGTGCTCTATCGCCCCCAATATTTCGACAAGATCGTGGCCTGGGGCGGCGGCGACGCCATCGACAACGTCATCAAATATCTCGGCCCCGGCCTTCAACTGGTGTCCTTCGACCCGAAGACCTCGATCTCGATGATCGGCAAGGAAGCGTTCGCCTCCGACGAGGCGCTCGACGCCGCCGCCGAACTGGCCGCCTCCGACGTCATGATTCTCAACCAGGAAGCATGCGTCGCAAGCCGTTTCGTCTACGTCGAGGCCGACCACAACGACGCGGACCGCTTCTGTGAGCGACTGCACGCGCGCATCGCTGACGAGGCCGCTGCCTCGGACGACGCCCGCCCGCTCAACATGGACCTGCGCGAGCAGGTCGACACACTGATGATGCTCGATGACGAGTTCCGCGTCTGGGGCCGGACCGATGGCAAAGGATTGGTGATCCGTTCGGATCAGCCCGTCGATTTCCATCCGATCAACAAGACCGCCAACGTCGTTCGAGTGGACGCGCTCGACGACGCGATGCAATACGTCAACGTGGCGACGCAGACAGTTGGCCTCTACCCGACCAACCGGATGGCCGACTATCGCGACCGGCTCGCCAGCGGCGGTGCGCAACGCATCGTCCGGTTGGGTGAGGCGGGACCGAGCACCATCGGCAACCCTCACGATGCAATGTATCCACTGCATCGCTTCGTGCACTGGATGGCGCACGAGGACGGGGTCGAGCCCCAGTAGGAACTCCGCGCCTCGACGCTGCTGTCGAGGCGCGCCGAACGGCAATCTGTGTACTCGCAGGAGCCGATCAGTCGGCGGTGGCCCGCCAGGACCGCTCGGAATCGTCAGAGCCAACGCTGTTCTCGCGGGTCTCGCCGGCGCTGCTTCGGACCTGACGCACGTCCACGGGGTCGCTAAGCTGCCATCGTTCACTTGATTGTACCGACCGATTGTTCTATCATTCGGCTGCAGTGCACCGACCGCCGTGATGCTGTCACGGTGAACCGCGGTCATGCGGTTGTCGAAGGGAAACGTACGTAGTGAACGACTTTCAGGACGTCGACTTCTTTCTCGGTGACGAACTCACCGCCGACCCCTACCCCTACTTCGACGCACTGCGGGCGCGGTGCCCGGTACTGCGGGAGAAGCATCACGACGTCGTCATGGTGACCGGGTACGAGGAGGCGCTCGAGGTTTTCAACGACGCCGGGACGTTCTCCTCGTGTATCGCGGTGACCGGTCCCTTCCCGGGGTTCCCGGTACCGCTCGAGGGCAATATCGGTGCGCTGATCGAAAAGCACCGCGATTCGCTTCCGTTCAGTGATCAGCTGCCGACCTTCGATCCGCCGATGCACACCGATCACCGCGCCCTGCTGATGCGGCTGATCACCCCAAAGCGCCTCAAGGAGAACGAGAATGCCATGTGGGCGATGGCCGATCGGATGCTGGACACCTTCCTGGCCGACGGCGAAGGTGATGCGATCGCCGATTTCGCGGGACCGTTCACGCTGTACGTGATCGCCGATCTGCTCGGCGTGCCGCCGGAGGACCAGGAGGAGTTCCTCGACTCTCTGCAGCGCAATCCGGAGCACACCGGCGGAGTCGGCAGCACCGAGGGGGATGCCATGGCGCACAACCCGATCGAATACCTCTACGCGAAGTTCACGGGGTACATCGAGGAACGTCGCCGCGAACCGCGTGGTGACGTGCTGACCAGCATGGCGACGGCCACCTTTCCCGACGGTTCGGAGCCTGCGGTCCTGGATGTCGTGCGGGTGGCGGCCAATCTGTTCTCCGCCGGTCAGGAGACCACGGTCCGGCTGATCAGCTCGGCGCTGATGCTGATCGCCGAGCGCCCCGACATCCAGCGGCTGCTGCGCGACGAGCCCGGCCGTATCCCGAACTTTCTCGAGGAGGTTCTGCGCACCGAGAGCCCGATCAAGGGCGACTTCCGGCTCTCGCGCGTGCCGACCACGGTGGGCGGGGTCGACATTCCGGCCGGCAGCACGGTAATGGTCGTCAACAGCGCCGCCAACCGGGATCCGCGTCGTTTCGAGGATCCGGCCACCGTCGATCCCACGCGCTCGAATGCCCGCTCGCACATCGCATTCGGCCGCGGCATACACACCTGCCCGGGTGCGCCGCTGGCTCGGGCAGAGGCGCGGGTGGCCATCGAGCGACTGCTCGATCGCACCACCGACATCCGGATCAGCGAGCAGGTGCACGGCCCTGCGGACGCGCGCAGGTATCGGTACATGCCGACGTTCATCCTGCGGGGCCTGACGGAGTTACAGCTGGAGTTCACCCTCGCCGAAGGCCGGGCCCGATGAGGGTCGCGGTCGATTCCGACCGCTGCCGCGGCCACGGCATCTGCCTGACCATGTGTCCGGAGGTCTTCACCCTGACCGACGACGGTTACGCGGAGGCCGCGATGCCGGTGGCGGCGGATCTGCACGAGGCGGTCCGCGGTGCCGGCGCCGCGTGCCCCGAACGTGCCATCGACGTGAGTTGAGTGGGGGGCCGGGCTACCCGGCTCCGGCTGCGTCATTCGAGAGTTATTGCCCGCTCCGGGCACGCCAGCACGCCGTCGCGGGCCGCCTGTTCGAGATGTGGCGGAATCTCCCCGGCGAAGGGCACGGCGTAACCGCTGTCATCCAGCTCGAACACGTCCGGGGCCGCTGCCGCACATCGGGCGTGCCCGGAGCACTTCGTCGTATCGATGCTGATCTTCATCACACTGTTCCGTTCTCGAGGGCGGCGAGATCGCCGAGGCTCATCGGACCGTCGTAGGCCGCGGCCAGTAATGCCGAAAGGTCAACGCCCACTTCGGCCGCGACATCTCTACAGGCCGCCAGGTCCTTGCGCAGAAACGGCGTCACAGCGGCGGCGTAGCGTTCGGGCCCGCCGCGCGCGGCGATATACCGGCCCGCGGTGCTGCCGCCGCTACTGACCGCGAGTGCCTCGAGCAAGGCGCCGTCCTGGACACCCAGTGCTCGACCCGCTTCCAGCCCACGCAACGTCACCTGGCCGATGGCGGCGAACAGCAGGTTGTTGAGCAGCTTCACCAGCAGCGCAGAACCGCGACCACCCGTCTCGATGACTGTGTCGGCGTACGCGCCGACGACCGGGCGGGCGATCGCAATGTGCTCGGACTCGCCACCGAGGTACACCGAAAGCCGGCCGGCGCGAACAGCTTCCGCCGTTCCGCTGAATGCCCCGTCCACGACCGCGACCCGTCCCGCCGACGCGAACTCGTCCAGGCGGCGCAACGTTTCCGGTGTCCCGGTGGTATGCGAGAGCAGCACGGTATCCCCCCGCATCGCCGCCACGACCTCGGGCAGCACATCGAGCACCTGGGCGTCACTGAAAAGGCAACTGACGACCACATCGACGGCGGCGATATCACCCGCCCGGTCGACGAGTTCCGCACCGGCGCCCGACAGCCGATCGCGGACCTCGGCCCGCCGCGCGTACACCCGGACCCGATACCCGGCGGTCAGCAACCGCTCCACCATCGCCTCGCCGATCTGCCCTGCGCCCACGAATCCGATGGTAGTAACAGGACTCGAATCCACGGCGTGACCACCGCCGGGCGATGCACCCATCTAGACTCCTTGTGTCGAAATACAATGGCTCACAACGGCCACCGCTCGATCATCGAGCGGAAACGGCACGGAAACATCAGGAACCGACGAGGTCCTCGGCGGCCGCGCGCAACGCACCCAGCCGCCTGTCGAGGAGTTCACGCTCCGCCTGGTCCGCGTCTCCGAGTTCGGCGAGGCGCGCCTCGGTGTCGACCATCTCCGCCTGCAGCCTGCCGTGTGCTTCCTCGCGGGTCAGCAGGTCCAGCTCGGTCCAGTCGGACCGTTCGGACTCCGGTCGCCGACTCATGCCGGAAGGTTATAGAGCCGACGGGTATTCAGCTCGACGATCTTGTGCACCTCGTCGTCCGGCACGTCGGCCAGCACCTCAGCGGCGTAGGCGCGGCTCTTGGGCCAGTACGAGTCGGAATGCGGGTAGTCGCACTCCCAGGTGATCTTGTCGATACCGATGTGGTGTCGAACCTCCACGCCGAACCTGTCGTCGATGAAACAGCCGTGGAAATGCTTGTGGAACAGCTCCGACGGCCGCACTTCCTGGTTGATGTTCTGGTAGAAACGGTGCCGGTCCCAGGTGCCGTCCGCCCGCTCCAACAGATACGGAATCCAGCCGATGCCGCCCTCGGACAACCCCACCTTGAGCTTGGGGTGCCGATGGAACACCGGCGAGAACAGCAGATCTGCGGTCGCGAACATGGAGTTGCAGCCGAACAGCGCGATCGTCACCGCGAACGGCGCATCGTCGGAGGTCTTCGGCGGCTTGCCCGAGGTACCGAAATGCAGGCATAGCGGCAGGTCAGTCTCCTCCAGCGCGGAGAACATCGGATCCCAGTGGTCGCTGTAGAACGACGGCAGCCCCAGGGGCGCCGGATTCTCCGGGAACGAGATCGCCTTCGACCCCTTGGCCGCCACACGATGAATCTCGGCCACGCACGCCTGCACGTCCCAGATCGGCAGAATGCTCAGCGGGATAAGCCGTCCCGGCTCTCCGGCCGTGCACCACTCGTCCAGCACGAAATCGTTCCACGCCCGCACAGACAGCAGGGCCAGCTCACGATCCTGCCCTTCGAGGAATACGGTGCCTGCGAAACGCGGGAACGACGGGAAGCACAACGCGCCCCACACCCCGTCGAGGTCCATATCGCGCAGCCGGGCCTTGGGGTCGTAGCACCCCGGGATCATCTCGTCGTAGCGCGTGGGCTCGATGCCGAATTCCTCGGGCTTCTTGCCCGCCACCGCGTTCAGGCCGAGGTACGGATAAATCCGGCCCTCGTACGTCCACACCTCAGCGGGGGACTGGCCGTCGTGGCGCGCCTGCTCCACGATTCGCGGCCCGAGTTCCCGATACTTCGCCGGCAACCGGTCGGTCCACAGCGTCGGCGGCTCGATCAGATGGTCATCGGTCGACAGCAACTTCATCCATGGCTGTAATGGCATCGTCGCGCGCTCCCTTGTCTCAATTGCGCTGCCCCGGACAACCGTCGCGAGGCGGGTCGCTCCCATCAGCACATGCGGTGCAGAGCAGCCGACCGGCTGTGTGCTGGCGCACAAACACTATCGCAGCCGATAGATTGTGTACTGACGGCGCTCACTGAAATTCCCCACTGACGCTCACCGAAATTCCCCATTTGTCCCGTGTGGCTCCGCCGTGAAGGGCGGGCCTCCTTCGATGCTGGTGGTTACCACACCTGACCAGCGTTTTTC
>Ga0185299_10003153_pt1 | contig 22809 bp, 23 predicted proteins | sample PaiPotPPA55metaG_FD_128002 | JGI IMG/M metagenome (GOLD analysis project Ga0185299, IMG submission 128002) | Iron sulfur acid spring bacterial and archeal communities from Banff, Canada, to study Microbial Dark Matter (Phase II) - Paint Pots PPA... ... | reverse complement strand
CGCACATCGTCGAAAAGCAGCGAACGCACCATGTCACTGGAGAGCGGGACCACGTTGTGGCGCTTGAACCACGAACTCTTACCCGAGCCGGGCAGCCCGATGGCCAGCACCACAATGCCTTTCGGTCCACGCTGCACCGCCGCAGGAGCAGCGACTGGAACCTTCGGCACGGAAACGGCAACCGGCCGAGTTGGGCCTGGAGCTTCAACTTCTCCCCCCTCAGCGAGATCGTCTTGCGCATCAACTTCAACGGCATCAACCGGTATTCCCGGTATCGATCCCTTCACCGCGGCGGGGGTGAAGGCTTGAGCAACTGCCTGCTCGCGGCCGCGGCCACCGCGTCCCCGGCCGCCGCGCCTGCGCCGGCCACGGCCGGTGTTTGAAGTGTGTATGGGGGCGGACTCCTGAGGCGCTTCTGCCGATGATTGGTCTGGGGACGATTGACCGTCGGACGGTTGATTCTGGGACGGCTGTTCTTCGGCATTGAAACGCGCTCTGCGAACGGGCCGTGGCTCCGGCGGAGGAGGTGGAGTTGCGATCTCAGCTTCCATCTTCCCTGTGTCGGGCGCTGGACCGAGCGCCTGTTCCGCCTCGAAATACGCCGGCTGCAAGGGAGGAGGAGCAGGCTGATCGGAGGGTTCTGCGGGCTTCTTTTTGCGGCGCTGCAGGCGCTCGCGCATCCATTTGCGCATGTACGGCTTTTAACACAGAATCGAGTGCCGATCAATCAACCGGGTGTCCGGACGAACCAGACGCGACAGCCGCTACAATCTCAGCATGCCAGGAACAATCCCTGCAGAGGTCCACGGCCAGAAATACGTCTCACTTGCCACGTTTCGCAGGAGCGGGGCCAAGGTCGCAACGCCCGTATGGTTTGGGGAAGATGGCGCCAAGCTTTACGTGATGACGCGCAGCGAAATGGGCAAGACGAAGCGCATCCGCAACAATCCGAAAGTCACGGTTGCTCCCTGCACAATCCGAGGGAAAGTGACCGGGCCCGAATTTGCGGCGCAGGCGCGCATTCTGCCGCCCGAGGAACACGCCCGAGCGCGGCAGACCGTCAACCAGAAATATTTGCTGGCACGGTTGTCATCGCCCTGGAGCAGGGCCGATGCGTTTCTGGAAATAAGTTTCCCGTGAACTGACCGTCTTGGATCGGAACGCTGTTCCGCGAGGAACCGGGGCCTTCCAAATCAAGGCGGCGATCATTTACGCCGCTTCCCTGTCCTGCTAACATCATCTGTCTGTATACCGGCTCAGAAGGTTTTCTGACGTCGCCTTTATAAGAACGGAGAAACTATGGCAATCAAAGTCGGCATTAACGGGTTCGGACGCATCGGCCGTAACGTGCTGCGGACCTCGCTCAACGACCCTAACCTGGAATTCGTGGCGGTCAACGATCTCACCGATCCGAAGACTCTGGCGCACCTGTTGAAATACGATTCCATCCTCGGCAACCTGCCCCAAAAGATCACCGCTGGCGCGGACCACATCACCATCGATAATAAGACGATCAAGGTGTTCAAGGAAAGAGATCCGGGCGCGCTGCCTTGGGAGTCGGTGGGCGCTCAGGTAGTGATCGAATCGACCGGACACTTCACCGACGCGAACGATGCCAAGAAGCATATGCGTGGGACGGTGAAGAAAGTGATCATCTCCGCTCCGGCGAAGAATGAGGACATCACCCTTGTGCTCGGCGTCAATCACGAGAAGTACGATGGCGCCAAACATCACATCATTTCCAATGCTTCCTGCACTACGAACTGCCTGGCGCCGATCGCTAAGGTGGTCAATGACGAGTTCAAGATCGTCAGCGGGACGATGACCACAATCCACTCTTACACCAACGATCAAGTGATCCTCGACTTTCCGCACAAAGACCTGCGTCGGGCGCGGGCCGCCGCGATCAACATGATTCCGACCTCCACCGGTGCGGCGAAAGCTCTAAAGCTGGTGATTCCTGATTTAGCGGGAAAGCTCGACGGTTTTGCCATGCGCGTGCCTACGCCGAACGTTTCGGTCGTCGACCTGGTGGCGTGGGTGGAAAAGAAGACGACCAAAGAGGAAGTAAACTCTGCGCTGAAAAAGGCATCTGAAAGCGGGCCGCTAAAAGGCTACCTCGGCTATGAGGAGAACGAATTGGTGTCGTCGGATTTCAAGGGCGATGCGCGCTCTTCGATTGTCGACGCACCCATGACCCTAGTGGTGGGCGCCAATTGCGTCAAGGTGATCTCCTGGTATGACAATGAATGGGGATACTCCTGCCGCGTGCGGGATCTGATTCACTACATCGCCGGCAAGGGTTTGTAGCGCCTCTTAATAAGGACGAACCAGCCAATGTCCAAGTTATCGATTCGTGATCTGCCTCTCAACGGCACCCGTATCTTCATGCGCGTCGACTTCAATGTTCCGCTGGAAGACGGCCGCGTGATCGACGACACCCGCATCCGCGAGACCCTGCCGTCGATCGAATATGCTCTGCGGCACGGCGCGCGACTGATTCTGGCCTCGCACCTGGGGCGTCCCAAGGGGAAACCGAACCCGAAGATGAGTCTTAAGCCGGTGGCCGAGCGGTTGCGGATGGTACTCGACAAGGAACTGGCGCGCGGCGAAAACGTAGGCTTCTCTCCCGACTGTGTTGGCCCAGAGGCGGAGGAAGTTGCCACGCAACTGGAGAAAGGTCAGACGCTGCTTCTGGAAAATCTGCGGTTTCACGCCGAGGAGGAAGCGAACGACGAGAAGTTTGCCAAGCAACTGGGAAGGCTGGCGGAGTTCTATGTGAATGATGCGTTCGGCACGGCGCATCGAGCGCACGCATCAACCGTGGGCATTACCAAATTTGTGTCGAAATCGGCGGCCGGCCTGCTCATGGAGAAGGAACTGCAGTATCTGGGCAAGGCGCTGGATCATCCGGAACCGCCGTTTGTGGCGATCCTCGGCGGCGCGAAGGTCAGCGACAAGATCGGTGTGATCCGCAATCTGATGACGAAGGTCGACTCGCTCATCATCGGCGGAGGAATGGCCTACACCTTCCTGAAGGCTCAAGGACAGGAGATTGGCAAGTCGCTCCTCGAAACCGACAAGGTAGACCTGGCGCGGCAACTGCTGAATGAGGCGAAGAAGCGGAGTGTAAAGTTCCTGCTGCCCATCGATCACGTGGTGGCGATGAGGCCGGAGGCGAATGCAGTGGTGCAGCAGATCGGTGAAGGCCAGCCGATCCCGGCGGACCGCATGGCGCTCGACATTGGGCCAAAGACGATCGAACTGTTTTCGGAAGAGATTTCGCGGGCACGCACCATCGTGTGGAACGGGCCGATGGGGGTGTTTGAAGTCCCGGGATTTTCGCGGGGGACATTCAAGATTGCCCATGCGGTGGCGGAAAATGTGGGCGCGATTTCGATTGTGGGCGGCGGCGATACAGTCTCGGCGGTGCACAGCGCTGAAGTTGCGGACAAGATGACGCACATTTCAACCGGCGGCGGCGCTTCGCTGGAGTTTCTGGAAGGAAAGAAGCTGCCGGGAGTCGAAGCGCTCACGGACAAGCGGTGATCCCGTGGAGACAAGCGTGCGCGACTTCGCAGTTCGCATTCTGCTGGACCGCGGGAAGGCAATCGAGTTCCACGGTCCGGCCGACATTACCGACGAAGCGACCGATGCGATCGTGAATGCTGCGAACTCATCTCTTCTGGGCGGAGGCGGAGTCGACGGCGCCATTCACCGAGCCGGCGGACCCGCGATACTTACCGAATGCAGGCAGATTGTGAGTAAGATCGGAAGCCTGCCTGCTGGGAAAGCTGTCATCACTTCGGGTGGACGCCTGACTGCGAAACACGTGATCCACACCGTTGGTCCGATCTATCGCGACGGAAGACATGGAGAGGCGGAGAACCTGGCGAGTTGTCATCGCGAATCGATTCGCCTCGCCGATGAGCACGCTCTCAAATCTTTGTCCTTCCCTGCCATCTCGACGGGCGCTTACGGATATCCAGTTACGGAAGCCGCGCCCGTCGCGATTTCTGCTGCGATTGAGGCTTTGGCCACGGCTGATCACGTTAGTAAGGTTCGATTTGTTTTCTTTGACATTGCCACTTTGAAAGCCTACACGCGAGCCGCCGAGAGGTTGGGGAAACCAGATTCCCCCTCGTCCCGCAAAATCGAGAAGGGACCTTCATGAGACAGAAGCTTATTGCCGCCAATTGGAAGATGAACAAGACCCCGGACGAAACTCGCGACTTCTTTCGCAAATTTCTGCCTCTGGTCGCGGGTCATGGCCGCGACGAGATGGTGGTGTGTCCGCCCTACACCAGCGCGGCGGCCGCGATTGAAGCTGCGCAGGGTTTCGATGTCGCGATCGGAGTGCAGAACGTGCACTGGAAGGCGGATGGCGCCTATACCGGGGAAATTTCGGCTCCGATGCTGCTGTGCCTGGGCGTGACGCATGTGATCGTCGGGCACTCGGAGCGGCGGCAGTACTTCGGCGAAACCGACGACACGGTGAACCTGCGCCTCAAGACGGCGCTGGAATCCGGGCTTACACCGATCTGCTGCGTGGGCGAAGTTCTCGAAGAACGTGAGGCCGGACTCACCGACGACGTACTTCGACGCCAGTGTATGCGGGCTTTCCATGCCATCTCCGCGAAGAAAGCGGCGAAACTCGTCGTTGCCTACGAGCCGGTGTGGGCGATAGGCACGGGGAAGACGGCTACTCCGGAGCTGGCGGCCGAGGCTCATGCGGTGATCCGGCGGGAAGCCGCGGAAGTGTTCGGAGAAGAATTTGCCGCCAAACTCCGCATTCTCTATGGAGGCTCGGTAAAGCCAGACAACGCCTCGGAGATGATGGCCCAGGAGGAGATCGATGGCGCGCTAGTCGGCGGTGCGTCACTGGATCCGAAATCGTTGGCGGCGATTGTGAAGTACTAGAGCCGGAGGCTCACTCTATGCACGGCGGGAAATAACAGCAGGTTCCTCCACTCCGCCGTCCCCTTCGAGTTCGCTCAGGGTCCGGCGCCGGTCGGAATGACATGCAGGTGAAAGGTCTTCGGGATTTCTCGAAGTGCTAACTGCGCTTTGATCTGCTAATCTTCCTGCTTCGCATTCCTTGAGTTCAATCCTTGCCGCATAAGAGAGTGTGGATGACGGAAACTGTGCGTCCTGAACCGAGCCGGCCGTTCCGGTGGCTGGTGCTGATCTTCATCAGCCTGACCATGTTCGGGAACTACTACGTATACGATTGCATCGCGCCCATCGCGGATTTGTTGGTCAAGCAACTCGGATTCTCCGAGTCGAACATCGGGCTGCTGCAGGCGATTTACAGCATTCCCAATGTTCTCATGGTGGTGATTGGCGGGTACGTCGTGGACCGCATCGGGACGCGCAAGGCGATTTTCATCTTCGGGACGTTGTGCTTTCTGGGAGCGGGGGTCACTTGTCTCTCCCCGGCGTTGAGCGTGATGGCCACCGGACGGTTATTTTTTGGCCTGGGCGCCGAGTCGCTGATCGTGGCTGTGACCACGGCGATCGCCAAGTGGTTTCGCGGAAAAGAGCTAAGTTTCGCTTTCGGGATCAACCTGATGATCTCGCGGGCGGGTTCACTGTTGGCGCAGCAATCGCCGTCGTGGGCAGGGTTTGCCTACAACTACTGGCGCAATCCGCTGCTGATTTCGGTTGGATTTGGAGCGCTTTGTATTGTCGGCGCGGTCGTCTACTGGGTGCTTGAGGTTTACGCCGAGAAGAAATACCAGGTCGGACCCGCCGGGGCAACAGACAAGGTTGTGTTCAAAGATATCAAGGCGTTCGGGCTATCATATTGGTACATCGTAGCCCTGTGCATCACCTTCTACTCGGCGATCTTTCCCTTTGAGACCTTTGCTTACCAGTTCTTCATGGACGCTCACCACGTCACCCGCGAGGCCGGCGGCGATCTGGTCGGGATGCTGACCTTGTTCACCATGTTCGGGACGCCCATCTTCGGCTTGTTCGTCGACAAACTGGGCAAACGGGCGCTGCTGATGATGCTAGGTTCGCTGCTGCTGATCCCGGTGTATCTGATGATGGCCTACATTCATTCGGTAAGTTATGTGACGGTGTACCTGCCGTCGTCGGCGGATGGGCATTTTGCGTTTGTGGCCCATCACTTGCCTCCAATTCTCCTGCTCACGATGGCCATGATGGGCATCGCTTTCTCGCTGATTCCGGCAGTGATGTGGCCCTCGGTGGCGTACCTGGTCGAGCAATCGAAGCTGGGCACGGCCTATGGGTTGATGACGATGATCCAGAACATCGGGCTGGCCGGCTTCAATCTGATGGTGGGGTGGGCGAACGACCACGGCCATGCCGGGCCAACTAATGCGAGCGGATACAACCTCGGAATGTGGATTTTCTCAATTCTGGGATTCCTCGGCCTGACCTTCGCGTTCCTGTTGCGGCAGCGGGAAATGGGGCCTCATGGGCATGGACTGGAGACCATTACTACAGCCAAGAGTGCGGCGTAGGCAGAGCAAACACTGCCCGGCGAAAAAGTCTTTACCACAGGGGGCACAGAGTAACACAGGGTAAACCCGAAACTACCAAATTTCGGAGGTTGCGACTCATTGACGTGCCTGGGGTTGAAGTTTGGGGAAGAGGGATGCATCCAAGCCTCGGGAGGGAAAGGCTTTCCAGCGGAGTCGGAGAGTGAAATTTGGGATCGGCGGCGGCCTCCGAAGATTGGTAGGAATACTCTGATATTCTGGAACCGCCGGGGCGGACGGCCTTGCACCAAAGTCACGCAAACAGTACAACACAAACTACTTATGCCGCATCCCAACGAATGCGGCCGGAAAAGGCGACTTGACCGAGCCACAACAGCTAAAAGGCACCGAATCTAGCGAGGCCGAGCTAATCGAGCGGGCCAAACTGGGGGACGCAGAAGCGTTCCAGGGGCTCTATGACAAGCACAAACGGCGGGTATATTCGCTGTGTCTGCGCATGACGGCGAACACAGCGGAGGCCGAGGATCTGGCGCAGGAAGCGTTCCTGCAACTCTACCGCAAGATCGCGACGTTTCGCGGGGAGTCGGCGTTCTCGACGTGGTTACATCGGCTTTCGGTCAACGTCGTGCTGATGCACCTGAGGAAGAAAAGCCTTCCTGTGGTTTCTTTGGAAGAAACTACGCAGGGGGCGGAGGAAGATTCTCCCAAGAAGGATTTCGGAGGGGAGGATGTGGCGCTGGCCGGGTCCATTGACCGGATGCAGTTGCAGAGGGCAGTGGACAGTCTCCCTCCCGGCTACCGGATGATTTTTGTGCTGCACGACATTGAAGGATACGAGCATAATGAGATCGCGAAAATCGCGGGATGCTCGATCGGCAACAGCAAGTCGCAGTTGCACAAGGCGCGCATGAAGCTGCGTGACCTGCTCAAGATGAATAGAGCCGAAAAGGCCGGGAAGTCTCGGGCAGGGTAGGCAAGCGTTAGACAACGAAACAGCATCAAACCTGGACAGGGGCGCAAGCGCTGCGGTGAGAAATTGAGCCGCAGAAACTTGGGGAGAGGTTATGAATTGCGTTGAGCTGCAACAGAGCTTGGCGGAAGCGGAAGACGCCAGTGGTTCGGAACAGCGAGCCCACCTGATGGCTTGCCCAGCGTGCTCAGCGCTGGTGAGAGAATTAAATTTGATTGTGGCAGCGGCCGCCCAACTGCAAGCGGCGGACGAGCCGAGTCCCAGGGTTTGGAATTCCATTGAATTCGCATTGCGGCAGGAAGGGCTGATCCGTCCGCAACGGCCGGTAGTATCGTCGTTCAGTGCGCGATGGGGAGCGGCGCGGTGGCTGGTGCCTGCGGCGGCAATGTTGTTGCTGGCATTGGGAATCTACGTGCGGCGCGAATCGCCGCCTAATCAGTTAGCGGAACAGGTCTCTGTGACCCTGCCGGCCGCGAACCCCTCTGAGCTGAATGACGAGGATTTGCTGCAGGAGGTTGCGGACAACGAACCCGCGATGAAGCTGCAATATGCCGAGAATCTCCGGCAGGTGAATGAATCCATTCGGGAGGCGCAGGGTGTGGTGGATGAGAGCCCGAATGACGCCGAAGCCCGTCGGTCGCTGATGGATGCGTATCACCAGAAGTCCCTGCTGTTCGAGATGGCGATGGGTCGTTCTCTGCCATAATGGTGGAAAAGTTTGGGAAGTGCTTGGGGGGAGTCGCAATATGGTGAACAAACGCACGGCAAAACTCGTGGCGATTGGCGCGATCGTGGCGGGTACGCTGGTGGCCGAGAGCAAGAAAGAGTTCCACTTCGCGGTGGGGCCGAGAGCTGGCGTGTCGGTGATGAATCCGTATGGCTCGATTTCAGTCAAGCCGTCTTTGAACAACACGGTAGTGGTGAACGCGGTTCTGCATTCCGACAAGGTTGAGGTGGATAACAACCAGAACGGAAACCGCGTGGATATTCAATCGCACCTGCTGGCCGGAGCAGACTCCGACTCGGGACGCGTGGATTATGAAGTGCTGGTGCCCGCCGATGCGAGCATCACGCTGCATTCCAGCACCGGGTCCTTGCGCGCCGAGAAATTGCACGGCGACATGAGCCTGGAAGGCGCCGGAGCGGCAGTGGATGTTCGCGACGTTTCCGATGCCCACGTCCATGTGAAGACGATGAATGGACCGGTGAATCTGGACAACATCAAGAACGGGCACGTTGAGGTCGACTCCCTGAGCGGCGAGGTTACGATGAGGGGCGTGAATGGCCCTCTGGTGCAGGTGGTTTCGACCAGCGGCCGAATCAACTACATCGGCGACTTCGGCAACAGCGGCGAATACCGGCTCACCAGCCACAGCGGCGACATCGAAGCGACCATTCCGGAGTGGACCTCCGCCGACGTGAGCGCCCGCTCGGTGCGCGGCGAAGTACACGACGATATTCCGTTGCAACCGAAAAATCACACCTTCTTTTCGATCGACAAGGGACGTGCCTTCGCAGGTACCATGGGCCGAGTGGCAGTGTCCTCTACCGTAGTGTTACGGACGTTCAGTGGTAAAATTCACCTCAGAAAACGCTCCGAAAACAAATAACGAAAACGAAGCGAAAACCGGTTCGGCAAAACCTGGTCCGACGGAAACTGGTTCGGGGCAAACGGTCTGCTCAGAGCCCGGCCAAAGCGACGGGGCTTGGTGTGCGTAGCCGCAAGGCTCATTTGACCGGCCGCCCGTCTGGAGCGCGGGCCGTAGTGCTGATCGGCTTCATGGGTGCCGGCAAGAGCAGTGTAGGCCGGGCCTTAGGCGAACGGCTGGGCTGGGCGTTTGAGGATCTCGACGATCGCATCGAACGGCGCGAGGGACGGAAGGTGCATGAAATCTTCCGCGATTCCGGAGAGTTGGAATTTCGCCGGGCGGAGCATGCGGCTTTAAAGGAACTGCTGAGCGAGTTGCGGAATGGCGCGGAGAAAATCGTGGCTCTCGGCGGCGGGGCTTTTGTGCAGAAGCACAATGCCCGCCTGATCAAAGCGGGAGACGTTGCCACAGTTTTCTTGGACGCCGGCGCGGACGAATTGTGGCGGCGTTGCCGGCAGCAGGCCGAGCAGGATGGAACTAAGCGTCCCTTGCTCACCAACCTGGAGGCTTTTCGCGAGCTCTACGAGGCTAGGCGGCCGCATTACCTGAAAGCTTCGCTGAAGCAAGAAACCGTCGGAAAGACTGTCGAGCGGATTGCGGCAGAGGTAGTGCAAACTCTGGGCTTTGAAAAACGCGGCGGAACACGGGGAGAAAAGCGGTGAATGTGATGGCGTGGGCGCGATGGGGAACGGTGGCGGCTCTAGGATGCGCGGCTTTGCTGTACGCCGGCGACAAGAAGGACAAGCCTGCGGGCGTCCAACCAATCGATTCCGGCTCGTTCGGCGTTTTCGTCAGGGGCCAGCGCGTGGTCACCGAAACTTTCAGCGTGCTGCAGGACAACGGCGTAAGCGTAGTGAAGTCGCAATTAAAGGAAACTGCCAGTTCGGCGTCTGGTCAGCGGTCGCAGTTGCAGATGACGGGCAGCGGGGAGCTGGTTCGCTACGAATGGAACGACGGCAGCGGTTCGCTGGTGGTAACTCCCAACAACGAGTTCCTGCTGGAAAAAATCACGACTGCAACGTCGTCCAAGCCGGCCGAGCAGCCGTTTCTGATGCCGAGCACGTCAGCGATCCTCGACAACAACTTCTTCATCCACCGGGAAGCGCTGGCGTGGCGGTATCTCGCGACCAACTGTCACACCGAGAGCGGTTCGCTGAAGTGCCAGCAGGGGCCGCTGGAATTCGGCGTGTTGGTGCCGCAAGACCGGACGTCGATGCGCGTACGCATGGAACTGGCGGGAAGAGAAAAGATCACAATCCGGGGGACGGAGCGGGAACTGTTGCGCCTGAATCTATTCGGCGAGTCATTCTCCTGGGCCCTTTGGGTGGATGACAAAGACCAGTTCAAATTAATGCGGGTGCTGATTGCCGATGCTAATACTGAAGTAGTACGGGACTAGCAGCGATGCGGTAAATGGTGCGACACTTGATTGGGAAGCAGTTTCCAGTTTCTAGTTTCCAGTGTCCAGTTTCTAGTCCGGCTTTCCAACGTTGCTACATGACCTCTGGATTGGAAACTAGAAATCGGAAACTGGAAACTGATTCCTGCCAGGCAGGCCACGATGCCGGTGACGGATGGACGGACGGCGCGGGTTCTGATGACGGTGCTGCTGTTTGCGCTGGGGCTGGGGTTTCTCTACGTGGCGCGGCAAACCCTGATGGCCTTCCTGTTTGCCATTTTCTTTGCCTACCTGATGAGTCCTGTGGTGTCGCAGCTGGAAAGATTCCTGCATGGCCGCGGCCGCGCCATCGCCGTCATTTATCTGCTGTTGCTGGGACTGGTGGTGCTGTTCTTTGTTTCCATGGGACCGCGGATTGGCCGTGAGGGCGCCCGCCTGATCCAATCACTGCCAGCTCTGGCTCAGCTAAGCTCCGGACAGATCGCGGAACAACTAGGGCAGGAGCATGGCTGGAACGGCAGGGTGGTCGATCTGCTTCGAGACTACCTCGCCAGCCACAGCGGCGAAATCGTCAAGGTCGCACAGAACGTGGGACTACACGTAGCGGATGTGGCGAAGCAGGCGTGGCTGCTGGTGGTCGTCCCCCTATTATCGATTTTCTTTTTGAAGGACGGCCGCGCTTTCAGCGAAATCTTGCTGGACTTGGTGCAGTCGCGACTGCAGCGCGAACTGCTGCAAGGTGTGCTCAGCGACCTGAACCAGATGCTGGCCCATTTCATCCGCGCACAACTCACCCTGGCGGCGCTGACGTTCGTGATGTACTCGGCGGTTCTCGCCATGATGAAGGTGCAAAATGCACTGGCGCTGGGGGCGGTGGGCGGGCTGCTGGAATTTATTCCAGTACTCGGACCGCTGGTGGCCGCAGTAATCATCGTGGGAGTGGCCTTGCTGATGGGTTATAAGCACTGGCTGATGCTGATCATTTTTCTCGGCGTCTGGCGACTGATCCAGGATTACGTGTCCTCGCCACGCATCATGGGCCAGAGCATGGAATTGCATCCACTGGCGGCAATTTTTGGCGTGATGGCCGGCGCCGAAGTGGCTGGCATTCTGGGCATCTTTCTTTCCATCCCTGTGATGGCGAGCTTGCGGATCGTCTTCCGGCGCTGGCGGCTGTATGCGCAGAAACGGAAATTCGGCCCGCTGAATGAGTATGTGCGGGACAGCCAGGTGGGGTTGGAGAAGTAGCAGTTCTCAGTTCTCGGGTTCCAGCCTTCAAGTTTTAGATCTCTTGGCCTTCCCGAGTTCCCTTCCAAACTCTTGCTCGTTCTCCACTCGTTTAGCCAACGGAGGCGCCTGCCCCGGCTGCGTTTTCTGGCTTTACCTTGCGCCGCAATTCGGCGGCTGCTTTTGACAGCACCGTGTTGATGTACATGGGCCCGAACTTAGCTCGAATCCTGCGACGCGCGTCCGGCGCGGAATCACGTGATGACCCACTCTTTGGTGAAGAAATTCTGGCTCAGCTCGGGCATGGTATCCCTCCAGCTTCAGCTATCGGCAGCCGGGGCGCGGGACTACAGCGACGGCAGACTCCCGGCTTTCGGGGCAACGGGCTGTTGTAGAATCGAAAGACCTTCTTATGAGCAATAGACTTCCTATCGGGATTCTGGGCGCTACCGGCGTGGTTGGACAAAGGTTTATCCAGATGCTGGAGAGCCATCCGTGGTTTGAAGTTGCCTGGCTGGCCGCTTCCGACCGTTCTGAAGGCAAGACCTACTTCGAGGCCGCGCGCTGGCGCTTGAAGACAGCGATTCCGGCAAACGTGGCTGCGATGAAAGTTTCACCGGCCACGTCTGAGGGCGCGCCGAAGATTATCTTCGCAGCGCTCGACGCTTCGATCGCCGCCGAAATGGAGCCGCGCTTTGCCGAAGCGGGCTGCGCCGTGGTTACAAATTCCAGTGCGCTGCGCATGCAGTCCGATGTGCCGTTGGTGATCCCGGAGGTCAACGCCGGGCACATCAAACTGATTGACGGGCAGGCTTGGCGGAAGAAATCCGGCGGCTACGTGGTGACGAATCCCAACTGCTCGGCCATCGGGCTGGTGCTGGCATTGGCGCCACTGCACAAGCGTTTCGGTCTAGAAACCGTGATGGCCGTAACCATGCAGGCGGTCAGCGGCGCGGGTTATCCGGGCGTGGCTTCGCTCGACATCCTGGGCAATGTGATTCCCTACATCCGCAATGAAGAAGAAAAGATGGAGGAGGAAACGCTCAAGCTGCTGGGACAAATGAATGGAACGAAGATTCTGCCGGCGGGATTCGCCATGAGCGCCCAATGCAACCGGGTCGCGGTCGAGGACGGACACACGGAATCGGTTTCGGTGCGGCTGAAAACGAAAGCCAAGCGGGAAGAGATCATTGCTGCGTGGAACGACTACCGTGCCGAACCTCAGGAGTTGAAACTGCCGAGCGCGCCCGAGCGTCCCGTGGTTTATCTGGAGGCGAATGACCGTCCGCAACCGCGATTCGATGTGGACCTGGGAGCAGGCATGACGACTGCGGTCGGTCGACTGCGGCCATGTGGCGTGCTGGATTGGAAATTTACCGTGCTTTCGCACAACACCATCCGCGGAGCCGCCGGCGCGGCGGTGTTGAATGCGGAACTGCTCAGGGCCAAGGGCTACTTCAAATGAGGAGCGGCGCCAACGCAGTGCCGCCGTCCCGGCGGCTGTTCCTTGGACAAGCGCAGGGCGGGCTGCGCGGGCGTCTCGCCCGCGCACGCGATGCATCCAGGTCTGCCGCCTTCCCTCGAAGGATCTCACGTCGATGATCGTGATGAAATTCGGCGGCACTTCGGTGGAAGACGCGCGGGCTATCGAGCGCGTCGCCGCGATCGTCAAAGACCGCCTGCCGCAGAAGCCGGTGGTGGTGGTCAGCGCCATGGCCAAAGTTACCGATACGCTGCTTACCATGGCGCGCGCTGCGGGCGCAGGAGAACGCAAAACGGCGCTCAAACTCTGTCGGACTCTCCAGGAGCGGCACTACACCACCGCCAGCGAGTTGCTGGGTACGGCGATGTTTACCGACTTCCACTCGGAACTGGGAAGCGACTTCGAAGCGCTCGATGAACTGTTGCGCGGCATCACGGCGGTTGGCGAGATCACTCCGCGCACCACCGATCACGTGGCGGCCTTCGGCGAAATGCTTTCCAGCAAGATCGTGGCGGCGGCGTTCTTGGCGCATGGGCTGAAGGGCGCGCACGTGGACTCGCGCGAAGTTCTGGTCACCGACAGCAACTACATGTCAGCGGCTCCGCAGCAGGAAGAAACCAACGAACGGCTGCAAAGCAAAGTGAAACCCATGCTCGATGCCGGTCAGGTTCCGGTAATGGGCGGGTTCATTGGGGCAAACCGCGCGGGCGTGACCACCACGATTGGACGCGGCGGCTCCGATTTTTCCGCCGCGATTGTGGGCGCAGGACTGGGCGCTGAGCGCATTGAAATCTGGACCGACGTTGACGGGATTCTGACCACCGATCCGCGCATTTGTCCGGACGCGCACCGCATCAAAGTAATCAGCTTTGACGAGGCAGCGGAACTGGCGTACTTTGGAGCCAAGGTTCTGCATCCGGCCACGGTGCTCCCCGCCATTCAGAAAAACATCCCCGTGTACGTGCTAAATTCGAAGAATCCATCGTGCGAGGGAACGAAGATAACGACTCGTGCGCCGCAAGGGAAAAACATTTTCAAAGCCATTGCGGTGAAGAAGCGCATTACTATCGTCGACGTGGCTGCGCCGCGCATGCTGCTCGCTCACGGCTTTCTGCGCGCGATTTTTGAGGCCTTTGACCGGCACAAGGTCGCAGTCGATGTGGTCTCAACGTCTGAAGTGAGCGTATCGTTGACTGTCGATTCGAACTACGCAATCCCAGCTCTGGCCGCCGATCTGGCAAAGCTGGCCGACGTGAAGTATGAAGGCCGCAAAGCCATCGTCTGTCTGGTCGGCGAGAGTTTGCGGGATAAGCCGGGCGTGGCCGCGCTGGTGTTTGGTGAACTGAAAGACAAAAAGATTCGCATGATTTCGCAAGGCGCGTCGGAAATAAATCTGACCTTCGTAATCGAAGAAGATGAAGTGCCCGAAGTAATCCAGCGTCTGCACAGCACGTTTTTCGCCGACCTGGACCCGGAAGTGTACGCGTAGAATTTCTTTGCGTCCTTCGCGGCATTTCTTAGTGACCTTTGCGGCTAAAGGCCTTTGACTTCATGAACATGCTCCTACTCGGCCGCGGAAAAACAGGATCGCTGGTAGCGGAAGTAGTGCGCCAGCGCGGGCACGACGTTCAGGTCGCGGGCGCGGCGGAAAACGCGGCCTGCGCGGCCCTCACGACGGAAAAGCTGCGCGCAGTGGATGTGGTGATTGATTTCACCGCCCCCGCGTGCGTCGTAGGCCACATCGAAGCCTGTGTCACCGGGGGCAAGAACATGGTCGTCGGCACCACTGGCTGGCATGGAGAAGTGGACCGGGTCCGCAACTTGGTCGAGAGCCACGGCACTGGATTCGTATACGCGGCAAACTTCTCCGTGGGCGTGAATCTGTTTCTCGACGTTGCGCGCGCAGCCGCCGCAGCCTTAAAGCACGACTACTCCGGACAAATCTTCGAGCGCCACCACGTTCACAAGAAGGACGCGCCGTCAGGGACGGCCATCGCCATCCAACGTATAATCCGCGAAGCCAGCGGCCCCGCTGAAGGCAAACATCTCGAGATCACGTCTTTTCGCGAAGGCGATGTCGTAGGCATGCACGAGGTCGTGCTGGAATCCTCCGCCGATAGAATTTATCTCTGCCACGATGCTAAATCGCGGCGGGGCTTCGCCGATGGTGCGGTGCGTGCGGCGGAATGGCTGGCTGGCAAGAAGGGCTTCTACGACTTCAAAGACGTGTGGCGGGAACTGTAGTCCGGCACACGTTTCCACGAAAACCCCATTCGCGTTATCTTATTACTATGCAACTTCGTGGCTGCGGTACCGCCCTTGTAACTCCTTTTCATCAGGACGGCTCCATTGACGACGCTGCCCTGCGCAATCTGGTGGCGTGGCAGGTGGAATCCGGCATAGATTTTCTCGTTCCCTGTGGAACCACTGGCGAGACGCCCACCCTCACGCACGACGAATGGTTGCATGTAATCGATACCACTATCGAGTTGGGCGCGGGACGCGTGCCCATCGTTGCAGGTGCGACTTCGAACTCCACCCACGATGCCGTAGAAAAAGCTAAGGAAGTTGCTGCGCGGTCTGGGGTCGACGCCATCCTCACCGCTTCTCCGTATTACAACAAGCCCACGCAAGAGGGCCAGTACCGGCACTTCAAGGCCATCGCCGAAGCGGTAGGCGATAAGCCGATCATTCTCTACAACGTGCCCGGACGCACCGGAGCGAACCTCGAACCCGCGACGCTGGCGCGACTGGCGGAGATTCCGAACATCGTTGGAGTCAAGGAAGCCAGCGGCAACATGACGCAGATCGCCGAGGCCATCAACTCTGTGCCGGAAACTTTTCTGGTTTTCTCTGGAGATGACGCGGTCACGCTACCCGTAATTGCGCTCGGCGGCGTGGGCATTGTCTCCGTGTCGTCGAATGAAATTCCGCACGAGATGACAATCATGACGCGGGCAGCACTCAACAACGATTGGGCCGCGGCGCGCAGCATTCATCGCAAATATCTGCCCTTGATGCAAGCGAACTTTATCGAATCCAGTCCGTTGCCGGTGAAGGCGGTGCTGGCCATGATGGGCAGGATCGAAGAGAACTACCGTCTGCCGCTCTTGCCCATGCGTCGCGACACGCGATCGAAGCTGCAAAAGATTGTGATGGAAGCCGGGCTCATCGCCAAGCCGGCGACCCCCGCGCCGGAAGCGGCGGAATTCTACATCTACGAAAACTGGGCGGCCGGCCCACACAAGATCGTGCTGCACCGCGGATCGTGCGGACAATGCAATCAGGGCAAAGGCCGCCCCGCCGGGCATGACGCCAACCACGCGCGCTGGCACGGACCGTACGCGACGCTGGCCAACGGGCGCGACATTGCTCATGCTATGACCGGGGTGCTGATTCGCAGTGAGTGCAAGTGCGTGTAGGCATTTCCGATTGCCGATTGCCGATTGACTGGAGATATTGTTTTCAAGCGGCAATCGAAAATCGGCAATTGAAAATCTCGTATACTTTCCCCGCATGCAATCTTTAAGAGCTTCCATCGAGCGTCTCGCCGCGCTAGGCGAAGTCGAACACAATCCCGAGGCGCGGCCGGCGTTTCTCGAATTCCGTGACGCACTTACCCAGGGCAAGATCCGCGCTGCGGAAAAGATCGAAGGCCGCTGGGTGGTCAACGCGTGGGTGAAACACGGTATTCTGCTGGGCTTCCGGCTGGGCGAACTGGTTGAGACGGGCTGCGCCGCGCTGACCTTCGTCGATAAAGATACGTTTCCTGCCCGTAAGTTTTCTCTCGCCGACCGCGTGCGCATCGTTCCGGGTGGCTCCTCGGTGCGCCTCGGAGCCTACGTTGCGCCATCGGTGATCTGCATGCCACCAATGTTCATCAATGTGGGTGCCTACGTCGACGAAGGCAGCCTGATCGATTCGCATGCGCTGGTGGGCTCATGCGCGCAAGTCGGCAAGCGTGTGCATCTGAGCGCAGCGGCGCAGATTGGCGGTGTGCTCGAGCCAGTGAATGCCGCGCCCGTGATCATTGAAGACGATGTGTTGGTCGGCGGCAACTGCGGAGTGTATGAAGGCACGCTGGTGCGCGCCCGGGCGGTATTGGGCGCAGGTACAATCTTGACCCGATCGACGCCGCTCTACGACCTGGTGCGCGGCGAGGTTTATCGTGCGACTCCGGAATCCGTGCTCGAAGTTCCTGAAGGCGCTGTGGTCGTACCGGGATCGCGCGCAGTCAAGAAGGGCGCGGCGGATTCAGGAATCTCCTTGTATACGCCGGTGATCGTAAAGTATCGCGACGAGAAAACAGACCGGGGAATCGAGTTGGAAGATTGGCTGCGGTGATGTTCGATGCCGCAGCATCCGCAAGCCTTGTTATTCCGAACGCTGGCGGAGCCGCGCCAAAGCGGCGAGACTAGAGAGGAATCTGCTGTTAAGCGACTGTAACTGCCAGCTTCTGTTTGCCGTCGATACCAACGTGAATCTGCGCGAGCTTCTGCACGACCGCATCAACTTCGCCCAGTGCCGACGCAAGAAAGGTGCTGGTCACTGCAATTGCCTTCATCCCACCCGCGTGTGCCGATTGGATTCCGGCAGGCGTGTCTTCGATGACCAAACACTCCGCTGGTTTCACATCTAAAAGCTCCGCACCCCTCAAATAAGGCTCGGGATGCGGCTTTCCATAGGCAACGTCATCCGCAGTAACCAAGACCTTCGGAACTGGTATTTCAGCCAGCCGCAGCCGAGTGATTGCCAAAAGGCGAGTTCCGGATGTAACCACGCACCATCGCCCTTCAGGAATCGCACGAACAAGCTCGACTGCGCCGGGCATCACGACAACACCATCACGGTCATCCGCCTCGCGGCTCTCCAGTTTCCGCACTTCGGCTTCCCCATCCAGGTGAGGAGTTACGACTCGGATCACTTCGATGCTGCGGACGCCGTGGGCAATCGCCATCACTCTCTCTTCATCGATCCCCTGCTCGCGGGCCCAGGCGCGCCATTGCCGCTCCACCGAGCGGGTGGAATCGACTAGAACTCCGTCGAGATCGAAAAGAATGGCGCAGCAGTGGAAGGTGGTCATTATTATTTGGTAACACGGAGCAGGCTAGCGGAGCTGCGCCGGAAGAACCTGCGGCGATGATGCCGCCGAAGCCGCTTGCTGGCGGAGTTGCCAATGCCGCTCGCGGAAATGGGCCTTGGCGCGCTCGCCCCAGGCGCGGACGAACCAGTAGTTCAATCCAGCGCCGAGGGCGGAGCTGACCAGCGGAATCATGCGTCCCGCCCACTTCTCGACCACCTCTGCGCTGGCTCGGGCGGCGATACTCCGAATCACACGCGGCACGAACTTGTTGACCACTTCTTTCTCCAGCAGTTCGCGGCTGATGTCAACTCCGGCCGCGCTGGCAGCGGCAATCCAGAGTTCGGCGATTTCGTGGTCTGTATTGAACTGAAAACCGTAGACCAAACTCAGCTTCTGGATGGTGCGCATGGTGATGGCCGACAAAATTCCAAGATCGGGGAGAATAGTGATCAGCCCACCCAGTCCGAAGCCGGCACCCTCAAGAGCCGCGAGTTTCATGCCACTGCGAATAAGTTCGTCGGCCACCGTGTCAAGCTCGCCCATCTCGAGCGAATACACTCCATGATACCCGCCGATGGGCAGCCGGTAGGCAGTGCGGAGCTGCAGCAGAAACTTTCCGGGATCGACCTGCACCGTAGAGTAGGCGCGGGTCAGTCCCTTGATCAGCGTCTTCTCCACGCGGCCGCGAAGCCAGGATTTCGATTCAGCATCGGGCATCATCTCAACCTTAACTCACCGTAACGCGAAAGGCCAGCGAGGAAGGGTCAGTTCTCAGTCACTGACCACCGACCACTGACCACTGCTTCTCTGTGCTAGCATCATCTATCGAATGCCAACTGGAAAACTGCAGATTATCCCACTGGGGGGCCTCGGCGAGTTCGGTATGAACTGCATGGCAGTACGCTGGGGCGACGACATTATTGTGGTCGACGCGGGCCTCATGTTCCCCGAAGCTGAATTGCTCGGCGTCGACATCGTGGTCCCGGATATTTCCTATCTCATCGAGAACCGCCAGCGGGTTCGGGGGATCATCCTCACCCACGGCCACGAAGACCACATCGGCGCGCTGCCTTGGATTCTCTCCGAGCTAAACGTTCCGGTGTGGGGTACGGAGTTCACGCTGGCCTACGTGGAAGACAAACTCGACGAGCATGGACTGCTCGACGACGCCGACCTGCGCGAGATTCGCGCCGGCGAGCGCTTCAAGGCGGGCGTGTTTACGATTCATCCCATTCGCGTGACGCACAGTCTGGTGGATTGCGTTGCGCTCGCGATTCATACTCCCCTGGGCGTGATCATTCATACCGGCGACTTCAAGGTCGATCCCACCCCCACCGACAATCATCTCTTCGACCTGCACGCCTTTGCCGAATATGGCAAACAAGGCGTGCTCGCTCTGTTTCAGGATTCGACCAACGTTGAGCGCAAGGGTTACACGCCCAGCGAGCGCGCCGTGCGCCGCAAGTTTGATGAAGTGTTCGCCCACACCCAGCGGCGGCTTTTTATTTCGTGCTTCTCTTCGTCCATTCACCGCATTCGGTTAGCCGTGGAACTGGCACACCAGCACGGGCGCAAGGTTGCTTTCATCGGCCGCTCCATGAACAACTCCGCCGAAATCGCTGAAGATCTCGGCTACCTGGAAATTCCCGAAGGCCTCGTAATCAATCCCGGCGAGATGAAGAATTTCCCGCCGGAAAAAGTCTGCGTGATGATCAGCGGCACCCAGGGCGAGCCTATGTCCGCTCTATCGCGCGCCGCCGTCGACAATCACAAGCACGCCAAGATCGAGAAGGGCGATACGGTCGTGCTTTCGTCGCGCATCATCCCCGGCAACGAGAAAACCATTTACCGCATGATCGATCATCTGTTCCGCCGCGAGGCGTATGTCATTTACGAAGATGGCACCACGCCTCCCATTCACGTCAGCGGACACGGCAGCCAGGAGGAATTGAAGCTGATCATCAACCTGGTGAGGCCGAAGTTCTTCATCCCCATCCACGGCGAGTACCGTCAGTTGAAGCTGCACGCCGAAATGGCCGGAGCTATGCATAGCTCCGTGGGAAAAGTAATTCTGATCGAGAGTGGCGACGTTCTCGAGTTCGACGAACACAACGCCCGCAAGACCGGACGCGTCAACGTTGGCCGTGTCTGTATCGATTCCGGCTCGCGCACCGACGTGGTCGAAGATCTGATTATTAAAGACCGGCGTCACCTGAGCGAAGACGGCATAGTGCTACCCATCATCGCCATCAACAAACTTTCCGGCCGCGTGGAAACTTCGCCGGAGATCGTGACCCGCGGCTTCAATCCCGGGGACGACGGCCTGATGGATGGAGCAAAGCGCATTGTCGAAGACACCCTGGCGCACTCCAGCGAGGAAGAAAAAGCCGACTACGGCGTGATCAAGGAAAAGATCCGCGCCGATTTGAAGCGCTACATTTCGAGGCAGACGCAGAAGCGTCCGCTGATCATGCCGGTGATACTAGAAATCTGACTTCGCGGACATACGAGGCTATTGACTCTTGGCCCATTGCAGGAGTGTTACTATTTGCGAGTGAGAAGTCCTATGACCGGAATTCAATTCATCACCGACGAGGCGGGCCAAAAGACCGCGGTCGTAATCGACCTCAAGAAGCTCAAAGCCTTCTGGGAAGACTTCGAGGACGTGCTCGTCTCCCGCTCGCGGCGCCACGAAAAGCGCATCCCGCTCGCCAAGGTGAAGGCGGACCTCATCAAGAGCGCAAAGCTCCGTGGCTAGCTATAAGATCGCAGTACATAGCTCATCTTTGAAGTCCCGCCATGAGTTGAGGTTTCGTTCTTCGGTTCCCTTTTACTCCAGCGGATTCTTCCACCGTAGCCCCGGAAACCGCGCGAAGTCCCGATCCGCCGTATACAGCACGCCTCCGTATTCAACCGTCAACGCAACCAATTCCGCGTCGCTGACCAACGGCCCTGAGGCCCGACCTTCGATCATCGTTCGTTTCAACATAGACCAGTGCTCATCCCCAGGCGCCAGTATTCGCACATTCGGTTGCGCCAGCCACTCTTCTACAATTTCCGCAGCCTGCTCCACCGGTAAACGCGATCCCGGCAGCTTCCGATTCGTAATCACTCGCAAAAAAGCCGAAACAGTTTGCCAGGGCAATCCCACAGGTTCTACGTCCGAAAAGATCCTCTCCACCCAGGCGCGGCTCTTCTTGTGGCGGGACGAATCGGTATCGTAGGAATAGATCAGCAGGTTGGCATCGACAACGATCACCGATGATCTGGGCCTTCCAGATATTCGAGCAATTCCTCGACCTTTTCGAAGTCAGGCAGTCCCAAATTCATCGGCTTCACCACGAACGGTTTTCGGACCGGATGCTTTGCCGCCGTTAACCCCAAACGCAGGAAGCGATTAACGACCTGCTTGAATGGTTGGCCGGATTTGCGAGCCTCCTTATTCAGCAGGTTGGCCACGTCGTCATCGAGAGTAAGAGTTGTTCTCACATCATGATGCTATCACTTTAGACATCATGATGTCAACTTGCTGTCCTCGCCCACAATCGGTAGATTGGTGCCTGATGGTTACCCTGAAAGAAATCAGCGAGGCCCAAGGCCGCCTCCTCGGGATAACCGCCCGAACCCGCTTGATCGAATTCAATCATCCAGACTCCGCCACCCGCCCCCTCTTCCTCAAGCCTGAAAACCAACAGCCCATCGGCGCCTTCAAACTCCGCGGAGCCTACAACAAAATCGCCTCCCTGTCAGCAGAAGACCGCAAGCGCGGAGTCATCACCTACTCCAGCGGCAACCACGCGCAGGGCGTGGCCTACGCGGCCCGGGCGCTGGGCGTGAAGTCCGTCATCGTCATGCCGAAAAACGCTCCCGCGATCAAGCGCGAGGCCACGGCGGCGCTGGGCGCGGAGATCGTTTTCGTCGGCCCGGCCAGCGCTGAGCGTCAAACGAAGGCCGAAGAACTAGCCGCGCGGCACGGATACGTGATCGTGCCTCCCTACGACGATGAGCAGATCATCGCCGGTCAGGGCACTATCGGATTGGAAATTCTCGAAGACATGCCCGAGGTGGAAACCCTTCTTGCGCCGGTCGGGAGCGGAGGCATGATCAGCGGCATCGCTACAGCCATCAAGCTAAGCAAACCCGCGGTCAAAATAATCGGCGTCGAACCAGAACTCGCGGCTGACGCGCAAGCCAGCCTGCGCGCCGGAAAAATCGTTCAATTCCCTGCCGAGGGAGTTTTGCAAACTATGGCTGACGGACTCCGCACGCAAAGTATCGGCGCAATCAACTTCGAGCACATCCGCCGCTACGTAGACGACATCGTAACCGTATCCGAAGATGAGATTCGCGAAGCCGTCCGCCTGCTGGCGTCAAATCCCGCAACCATTGCCGAGCCCAGCGGCGCCGTCGCCGTGGCCGGATTCCTGTTCCGCCGCGACCAACTCCCGTGGACGAAGCTAAACGTCGCCATCATCAGCGGCGGCAACATCGATCCCAAAATGCTGGAAGAACTGCAACTGCGAACTAA
>Ga0185299_10003152_pt1 | contig 22811 bp, 29 predicted proteins | sample PaiPotPPA55metaG_FD_128002 | JGI IMG/M metagenome (GOLD analysis project Ga0185299, IMG submission 128002) | Iron sulfur acid spring bacterial and archeal communities from Banff, Canada, to study Microbial Dark Matter (Phase II) - Paint Pots PPA... ... | reverse complement strand
GGGGCACAAAAAGGGCGCGAAACGCGCCCTTTTCGCGCCCTCGATGGTTTCGACAAAATTCGCCTAAATCTTTTGGAATGAATGGCGGGGACGACGGGACTCGAACCCGCGACCTCTGCCGTGACAGGGCAGCGTTCTAACCAACTGAACTACGTCCCCACTCGCCAAATCAACAAGATGTACAATCGCCAGTGTTTATGCGGCCTTGCACGATTGGCATATATTGCACAGCTTGCCCAAGATGACCCGAAATGATCCTAATCCGGTCTGAACCGCCCATAAACCGCCAGTAAGAAATCACGGGAAACCTCGCAACAGGTTTATCGTAACAGCTTCGCAGAAAACGCGAAAGGCCTGTCGCCCCAACTGGCCCCAACAAAATTCGGAGAACTCATCCGGTGGCGCGAGGTGAAACAAGAAAAACCGCGCAAGCGAGGACGCCAGCGCGGGTTTCTCGTAGCTCAGTACTCGCTCGGTAGATGGATCACGTTGTTGGCGAAATACAGTGTGATCTCGTCCAGCGGAAAATCTGTGTGCTCGATCTCCTTGGTGAACACGATGTTGCCGTTGCCATCATCACACGTAAGCGTAGCGGTCCGGTCGGGACGTACGGCGAGCTTCCAGACCTGAAATTCCTCGGCGGCGACAGCCTTGTTGTAGGGCTGAATGATGGCGATTTCGTCCAGGAGCCAATACGCTCCGCCATGTTCGGCAACGTGCAGCGCGCCGTCGGTGTAAAGGACGTTGCGGTTAATCCCGTGCCGATACCAGTTTTCGCTGCCAGTGAACTGCGCGAGATCGCTTGTGCTGAGATTCTTCGTCGTCATGTTAAGCCTCTTTCGGTTGAAGTGACCCCTGCGGCGGGGGCGAGAGAGGCAACAGGAACAGCCGTGCGGAAGGCGCGGCGTCACAGGCAACCGTGGAATAAATGAGGGGCAGCCCGTAGGGAATCATCGTTTATGCCGCGAAAAGTGCCTTGACGCTAGCCTGCGGCTGTTACGTTGACTCCGAACCCGTCCGTTAGTGGGTCACGGAAAAGAGGCAGAATCCTGACGAAGACGTCGCGAAGAGATGCGGCGCCCTGCAGCGCAGTCCCGCGGTAAGTGTTTCTGCACCGACTTCCGCCGGCAAGTCGTTCGCCCTGTCGTTGGATATCGTGCGCCGCTTTGAAAAGGGCGAACCGCTGACGGTCGCCTATCTGGTGCCGACTCGTGCCCTGATTCGCCAGGTGATGTATGACACGATCCGTCAATTGAACGAGCATCACCTTGGGGATGTGCCTGTTCTCTGTGTTCCTTTACCGCTTACAACTGAAGACGCCCCAAAGGGTGCTGTCTACGTTCTTACGCAAGAGACGTAGAAGTCCCAAGACGGACGCTGCATCCCGCATGTTAACCTCGGTCCCCGAAAATAAGATCGAAGTATCGAGTGGCCACCCGAGGGAGTGTAGTTGTGATCCTAGTCGTTCTGTGCCGCCTTTGTGACAGAAGCTTTCAATGGGAGTTTAAGACTCCTGCACTCGGGAACGTTCTGGACCTGGGATTCCGCGACATGAATGAATACATCAGGGTAGCCAAGGAAAGCTTCCCCTGCGAACGGTGCGGCGGCTGGGCACCAGAAAAGGGCGTGGCAAGGCCGATTTGAGAATTGTCAACGTTCGCTGACCGTCACTATTTCGTTGACGCCCTGGTGTCAGGGACGCGACGGACCGATCGCCTTTTTCAAGCTGACAACTTGGGCGGACGGCGATAATTTCACTTGCTTTGGTGGCAGGCGCTGGGGCGTATATTTGCGGAGAAACATTCGAACGTATTCCTCCACGAGCCGGGAGGTGTTGTCGGCTCTCAGGATCACGCATGTCTTGAAGCACAACGATGCATCGGAAAGCAGCTTTACGACCACACCGTCAGGATGAAAGCCTGGCGCAGTGGGCTGCGTGAGGATGGCGACGCCTACGTGCTCCAATACTAGGTCCACTGCCTGCTGTGGCGCGATGGCATCGTGAGCGTGCTTGAAAGCGATGGACCCACGTTGTGCTGCATCCATGATTGCCTCGAAAACTATCGGATCAAAACGTTTCGGAAACAGAATCCACTCATCCTTGGCCAGATCCTGGAGAACCAGGCGTTCTTTGTGAGCAGCGGGGTGGTTCTCTGGAAGTACAGCATAGAGCGGAGCCGGAGCAAACGGCACAGCCGTGATCTGAGCATCCTGCGGTGGCGCCGTCACCAAGGCGAGGTTGACTTCTCCAACAATGACGCTATGGACCGACTCCATTACAAACTGAGTCTTTAGTCGAATTTCGAGTCTCGGATACAAAGGAAGCCGGATCGCAAACATCGCGGAGACCCAGTCGTGATCGGCATAAGGTGAGCGCCCAATCGTCAAGATAGTATCGGACCCGTTGTGGGCAGCACGAGCGAGATGCACGGCCCGCTCCGTGTGCGACAGCGCAGAGCGGGCCTCTTGGACGAAGACACGCCCGGCATCTGTAAGTTCCACAATCCGTCGCTTATTGCGAGTGAACAAGTGAAATCGGTGCTCGGCTTCGAGGTCGGTAATCTGTTTGCTAAGCGCAGGCTGGGTTATATGCAATCTGTCCGCGGCGCGCCTGAAGTTCAGCTCTTCGGCCAAGGCAATGACTGCAAGCAGGTGACGTATTTCAACATTGGAGAACACGGCTCACACCTCTTCGGGGCATAGAACAGAGCCGTCCAATCTGTTGACCCTGGTTAATGCCCTACATCTAGTCAAGGAGCCGGCAGACAAGAAAAAGTATTAAAAAGAATTGTAGGCTGCGGACGGCTTGCGGTATCGGTCGACCAGAAGGCTTGACAGCCGTGGGTTTCGGATGGCACGCTTCTTGTCATCTGGCCATCTAATTATCAGTTGGGTTGAGGCCCACCCGAGATGACCAGCCGCGAGTTGGGCCCAGAATGGGTTCTTTCAAGGTTTATCTCTTCCATCGCGAGTCACCAGGACGAGATCAGCGAATTGGTTGTCGTAGCGCGGCGTCTATGGCCACGCATTAAGGCACATGCGCATAGGGAGCAGCCGGAGAAAAACTCTGAGGAGGCGCTGGTTTTGGCCACGGAGGTATGGGAGAGCGTGTTGCAGTCTGTCGCGAAAACAGTCCAGCGATCCAACCGGCAAAACTGGCGAATAATGAACACGGAAGCCTATCTTTTCGGCGCGTTCCACCACAGGTTCAACCGCGCTCTAAAAAAGGAGCGCCGACGACGAGAGATAATACAGCACCTCCCTTCGAGCGGTGATCTGGAGCGCTTACGACAGGCCCATGATTCAAAAGTCGTGCACGATCTGGAGCAATCGATCCAGGTCAACGAGGCTGTGCGGAGGATGGATGATTGGACCCGGAAGGTATGGGCTGCTCGGCAGTACGGATACTCATGGAGGGAAATCGCGGTACATCTGGGCCTGACGGAACCTCAGGCCAAACTTCGATTTCGTTATGCAATAGGCAGGCTGCGTGCTCGGCTGGGCCGCACTGCGTGACTGCTGCATTGCGGAAGTTGGTTTGCATCGATCGCGGTAAACTTGGCGTGTCTTTGTGCCGATTTCAACTGAGAGCAGGCGAGTTCTGAAACAGCAGGAAGAATTCAACGTAGAAGAAAAGCGGATATTGGATCTGCTCAGTAGAGGTTTATCCCAAGATTTTCCAAATCCGCAGCGTGCCGGGTGCCCCGATTCGGCAATGCTCAAAGGCATCGCCCTTCACAAGGTGCCACTCGCAGAAGCAGACCCTTGGCTAGACCATTTCAGCTCATGCAGCCCGTGCTTTCAAGAGTTCACACAATTTCGAAAGCAGGCAGTTGATGGGCGCCGTCGTGCGCAACTCTGGCTAGCTGCTGCGGCGGTCCTTCTTTTCGCGGTAGCGGGATGGCTATGGGTGCGCACTCAGCCGTCTGTGCAAACGTCCGCAACTGTCGTGTTAGATCTTCGTGAACGTTCAGTCGCTCGCGGGGAAAACTCGGCGGAAACAAAGCAGCTTGCTCTGGAAATACCGCGAACGGCCAAGCACCTAGTTATGGACTTGCCGATTGGGAGCAAAGAAGGAAGTTACGATCTGGCGCTGCTGAATGAGGCTGGAGGTGAAGTTTCGCGTGCAACGGGCACAGCGACATTAGAGGATCACATCGTCATTCTCCGTGCCGACATTGACATTCGCAATCTTAGCCCTGGGTTGTACTTTCTTGGTCTGCGCCAACTTGGGCCGGAGTGGAGCCGATATCCGACTCGGGTTAACTGAATCCTCAAATCAAGACTGCTCAACGCGATCGGTTGCCAGAGCAGCGTGAGAGAAAGAACATGGTCTTGTGTCTAGAGGACGCTGTCACCATATTGAGCAAGTGGAAGGACGATTCTGCTCAGATCCTCGTAGTCTCTGAAAGCCCTTTCCAGCAATCACGTCGGGGTATCGTTGAGCAAGGCATCGATTGGGCCATAGGCCTACAGGGCAAAGTGTCGAAGGTTTCAGTTAATCCTGATACGAAGGGGAAAAAAGCTGGAACGGTTGTGTTTGAGGCGCCGGGCGGTACTTTATCGCTCTCCATTGGCGGTTGTTCCTTTGTGTACGAGGAACCGCGGGAGGGCCAAGCCAGTTGTACGAGAAGAAGCCGAGTCTACGACCGTCTCGGCACTCTCTGTGTTCTTTCCGTCAAACGAGGTTTTTGTATTCTACGAATTGCGGGAACCTTCACTGACAACCGGCCTTCCTGGGTGGAGTACGATTTGAACCAGCGTCCGGCCAGGCGCGGGGACTTAAGGTGCGCAGATCAGTACAGGGGCCAGCAACTTTGCTCAGAATCTCAAGTAGTCAACCCTTCCGACAATCACGAACAACAAGATTTTCACGAAATAAGTTTGCCGTTCTTCGCCGTATAATAGAGGTAATCGTTAGCCGCTCTTCGTCCCCGGAGGTCTGCCATGTACATTCTGGTTCCCTGGAAGCCAGTTGTTCTCGTGTGGGGATTGCTGAGCGCGATGATATTCTTTGGTTTCGTTGCATCGTCGGTACTTGAAGGAAAGGACCCCTTCGCGCCAGGTGCGACCATCACACAGCCCTCATCGGTGAAAGCGGGTGTTGCGCAAGCGGGGCAACAACCTAAGCACTCCCAAAAACCGACTCGGACTCCGAGTCAGTGAGACCTCGGGGATGTCTTCCGGCTGATCTGTTTACTTAGCCTTTTCGGTTACGTCCTCGCGTGGTTTGCTTTGCCCAATATTTTCTCCAGCTTTTGCTTCAGCATGACTTCTGCGGGAGAACGTCCTTGGCGTCCGAGCCATGAGACAAAGTCCTTCATTTTGACTTCGTGCTTTACGGGCGGCTGCTGGACAGCAACAGTCACCGTTGTGAATCCCTGACCGATCTCTCCTACCCAGTTGTCCTTTTGCAAGGCCGCAAGAGCGGTAGCGATCGCTTCGTAGAGTGTCTCCGCGGTGACCTCTATGGAGTGCTCAACGTCTCGGACATCTTTTACCGCAACTGTGCACGTTCGCAGGACCACAAGCAAAAGCGTATCATATTCGCCTTTTATTCGCCATCTGGCATGCAGAGCAAGCAGGCCTTCGTGATTCGGGATTGTTACTCGCCATCACATGTAGAAGCTGTACCTTGACTGGTACGGTAGCCTTGGATCGTCAATGTATTTGAGGATGCTGCCCACCTGGCGGGCAGCGCGAATTGTTATTGGCTCAAGCCCATCGAACTGGGTGTTGTTCCAATTCATCTTCGTGAGGGCGAGGAGTTCTTGGGCCGCGAAGACGGCCGACTGTGAGAGATGGTCAGATCGAAACCGGAGCGGGTGCGGCACGTACATTCCTGGATACACGTTGAAGAACTCCACGCTTCCGCGCGTGTAGAGCAGGTGCAGATGATCTTCAAGATTGATATAAGTGCCGCGTAGGGGTGGGTACACACCGTCTCGGAAAGCTCGCGTGTCGGCATGCGACACGTAGAGCAGATCGGCGGAATGTATACTGTGCTTCGTGATCGCGCTTTTAAATCCTTCGATTTCCGCTGCGTCAAAACTGGAAGTTTTGTGTAACACTATCCGCGCTGGCATCGTGAAGTGCTCACGCTTGTACTGTGATAACGCTCCATCCATCAACTGATTTGCGGACGCGCTATCCAGATGCACCTGCATGTCATCTTTGCACAATTTAGCGGTGCCGCCACGAACGATCACGCCTTCACCTCGCTCGTTAAATACTTGTGCCATGCTCGTTTGTAGTCGAGTCTTTTCGAGAGCCCTATAGAAACTCACGCCGACGTAGAGGGTCGTCATGTCCGTGGCGGATCGACTCATCCGCCACGGTACTCCACCGGCCTTGTAGTAAAGGGCCAAGTGGAAATTCCATGCGCGGGTCGCCTCATCTTGGAGCTGCCGTTTTTCCTTTCGGCCTCGGGTCTTGGGGAGCGATTTCGTTTCATCATACGTACTTGGCCACACTACCTGAATCGGTACACCCGCATTCATCGCACGCGCCTTAAGCCAATCGTGAAAGTCCGGGACTGCTGAGGAATCACCTTTTGCGCCAGATTCCTTGAATTCCACGCCGGATTCTTCCGCAAGGAACTTGAAAAGAAGCATCGGCGGCGCACAGATTATGACCTGCACTTTTTGGCTGGAAGCGAGATACTCGATTTCCGCAAGAAACAACTTGGCCACGGTCTCGACGGCGGCAGCACGTGAGGGGTTTTTCAACAACGGCTCGATTTGCGAATCGAGGACCTCTCGGAAGGAAGTAGTGCCGATCTCTACAGTGAACTTGAGATTCGTGTCCTGATTGCATCCCGGAAACTTAGGAAAGAGGTATGGGTAGTTGCTTGCCTTCGCCTCAATCTCGCCGCGACACTTTCCAATCCAATTCGCGACTCCTTCGATAGATTCAGGGGAGCCGACAATCCCGGCACGAATTCGGCTGGCTGGTGAATTCTCAAAATCTACCGGTCCGTGTGCCATGAGGCCGAAGCGGATATCCACGTGGCGGCCCGTTCCGAACTCCAATTCTGGCTCCTGCAATAAAATTGCCTTCATTTCAAAAACTCCAGATCTCCCTGCGCTGAAACTCGTTCGGCCTCATCCTCGCGAGACAACCACTGATCGTCATTAATACCGTAGTCGAGATCGAGCGATTCGAGCGAACCGAACTGCAGAAAGGGATACTCACCGCTGAAGAGATCTCCTCGCCTTGCCAACAGATCAGCCCACATCACCACCTGCCCAAGGACCGCAGCATTTTTCTCTTTCTCCTTGATCCGCTTTAGGTGTTCCTCAGCGAAGAGGTCGGGAAGAAGGCCATCCCGCGTGTAGTGGTACGTCGGCGTGATTTCCAAGTACCACTTGTTTTCTAGAAAGTGGAACTGCCACTGCATCGCCGAATGTCGGTAATACAATAGCCGTCCAGGGTCCTTCTTGGAGTAACGTGGCCCGCACACCTCCCGTTCGGTGTCAGAACGCAGGCCTCGATACTGCAACCGGCGGGCTCGCCCGCTTGCTGTGGCGGCAAAGTACAGGTACTCCTTCACTGAGTGATACAGAAGCGGGTACGCTCTGGCTTTTTGCCTCAGTGCAAGGTTAAGCAGTTCTCTTAGTTCGTTCCGTAAATCGTCGCCTTTTTCCCACTCGGCGAGGTGGTGCCGTTCAACTGTCCCTAAGTCGCAGTAATGCTTAAACGGCTCCTCTGATAGATCGTGAAAGCTCATAAGCATCCTACGACGGATCAGCCACTCTGAATCGCAATGACGATTGTCCGCTTTCATCGCGCCACGGACTTCACGGTAGTCGCTGTATTCCGTGCTCGCAACAAACAGCCATTCAGAAGGTATGGTGGGCAGCAGATTCAAGTACAGTTTTTCTGCTTTAGATACAGGCGCACGGTAAACACCGATGTCGCGAGGAACGGCAAGCTTGCTGAATTGTGGAGCACAGGCAGCGTCAAAGCGGTTGCGAACTCGATCAAATACAATTCGGCGCTTTGCTTTGTTCGAGAGATCGCGGAAGTACTCTTTGATCGGAACCCAATACGCTTCCTCGGTATGCGGTCGCACAACGATCAATATGATCGGAGCATTTCCTTGCAACCAGTAGTCGAGGTCGCGCTGCGTGCACACCCACTCGAATGTTGAGGGTGTTTCTTTTAGAAAATCCTGTTGCGTGGCTTTTATTTGAACGGCTATAAAAAAATTAGATGCAGCGCCAGTCGCCCGATCGCGCAGTTCGATGAAGCCATCAATTCCCGCTTCGAGGCTGTTCGTCGTATGCAAAACGAAACCCATATTTAGCAGAATTCTCTCGACGAAGTTCACTCCCAATTGGCCGAGGATCGCATTGTCCGAAATGATCTTTGGAACGTGCATTGTCGCGAATATATCGCAATCAAGGGCACATCCACACCTGAATCGGTGCGGCACCACGGTTTCGGTCCGTTTCAATGTGAACAAGCAGCGCAGGACCCCGTCCAGTGGGCCGCGCGTGCTGGGTCTGGTGCTCGCGTAACGGAGCGGACGGTCAGCAACTCGAAACATAGGGTTGGAAGATCGTGAGTCAGGCGGAAATATGCTGTTCGCTCTTACAGAGCTTTCGTTACTTCGATTGCGGTTTCCATCTGTGTATCCCTTCCTTCCTTCAATGCGTCTCGGGAAAGTTCGATAGAAAACTTTGGCACGATGCCATTGTTCTCAATCATCCGTCCTTGCCAAGTTAGGTAAGCGGCAACCGGGAGACCAAGAATGTATCCATGGCCAACCTTGTATGCGCTGCCGCTCAAGAGACGGCCCGGCGTCTTCGCTCCCACGATGGTTGCCAGATTGTTTTCCTCTGCGAACCCGGAGACCATCTCCCCCGCACTGGCGGTATGTTCGTTCACCAACAGCACGACTCGACCGTGAAATCGTTGCTGGCCGAATCCTTCAGTCACCACTAGGATAGATTTTTCAACGAAAGCATACCGGGCCGCTAACCATAAGAGAGTCGCTTTGTGGGACGGAATGCGTCCGAATCGAGTCAGTTCCTCGCGGCGATAGCCGCGCTCCCGACGTTTCCGGGTGAGACTGTAGCCTACCTCAAGCTTTCCGGGCGTCAAATAGCTCATCAGGCGTAACCCGCCGATTCCTCCGCCTGTGTTGCCGCGTAGATCGACAATGAGCCGACTGCATCCGGCGAGTGCGGCAATTCCTCGGTCGATGTCCTTCGCTACGTCGATACCGATGGCGCCCGGAAACATTGCGACTCTCAGCAATCCAATTTCATCGCTGAGCTTTTCGGTGGTGACCGCCTGCGGCGCCGTTACCGGATGCTTCTGGGACTTGGGCATCGGCAATTGAACGTTGATCTTCTGCACTTCGCCGTTGAGCTTCTCAATAAGAAGATTCGCGGATTCGCCTACGGAGAACGTTAGGTCGTTTGGTGGGCGAACTTCTCGTCCACCGCATTCGAGCAAGAGGTCGCCAGGCCGTATGCCGGCCGCGAAGGCTGGACCACCTTGATGCACGTCTTGGAACATCCAGCGCTCACTTCCGTTTACGCCCATGCGCTGCAGAGTGGCGTTGATTGCGTGGCGCGCTGGAATGTTCCGCATCCCCGCATGGCGGAAGCCAGTGTGACTAGTCTTCAGTTCCGCTAGTAATTTGTGAACCTCTTTCTCGAAGACCTCCGGGTCGGTACACGCGAGTGTTTGATCCCGGCGATCCCGGACCAACGCATTCCAATCCACGCCGTTCATTCCGGGATTGAAATGCTTTGTCTCCACTAGTCGGCAGACTTTGTCGAAAATCTTCGTGCGATCGTCGAGAGTCAGATTCATTGCTGTTTTATACCAATCGGTGTCGAGGTCTCCCCAACCGCTATGAACGCCGCCCAATAGAAAGGACTGACCTGATCGCCGTATTTTGTGAGCAGGTCAAGCTTCGCGTTTCTCAGAGCCGAGCTCGTATCTTCGCCCTGGGCCAAGCGCCGGTAAAACTGTTCCATCAATGCACTAGCGAACGTGTCGTCTGCGCTCCAGAGGCTCGCTACAACCGATTTCGACCCAGCTACCAGAAATGCTTCCACCAAGTTGCTGATGCCCTCTTGCCCCTGCAGTTTGCCGACCCCACTGTCGCAAGCAGAAAGAGTCGTGAGTTCGGCATTCAATCGCAGTCTTATGATCTCTCGCACTTGCAGCAAGCCGTCATCACCCGATTGTGGGTCCACACCCAACACCAGCGCTGACCGTTCTGGGTACTGCGTGTCTGCGAATCCGTGAACAGCCAAGTGCAAGATGCGAAATTCATCAAGTGGTTGCTTCTTAAATCCGGTTTCCGTGGCATCCTTGCCAAGCAACATTACGGCGTCCGATCCAACAATTTTACCGATTTCCTCGACCTCTGCTCGCGTTTCTGGAAGGTCCTGAAGGCTTATCCCCGAGAGATCCGCAATGCCGCGCTCAATCCGGCCACGAATAGAGGCCGGGGGCGGAATTCTGCGTCCCGAGCCGCCTTGGTTCTCGTACTCGACATCACCGACTGCGAGAAGAGGTTTGGGAGCTGGTTTCTGTTTCTGCTCGTGGCGAAGCGTGTTCAAAATCGTGCCGGAAGGCACGTAGCTTATGACGCGCGACTTCAAGAGGTACTCACCCTGAGCATCGCGAAGCGCCTCAAACGGAAGCAGATTCAATATTGCATCCGGTGCGATGATGAGGCGTGGCACTGTGGCTGCTTCCGGGATGGGCTTTACGAGGATCGCGTAGAGTCGCTTTGAAAGTTCAGCGCCGGTGCCCTTGGTGCGAATTTCGCCGACAAATCGCTGGCTGAGATTCTCGATCTCCTTTCGTCCTGCCGGTAGCACTCGGATGTATGCCCTTTTTTGAGAAATCACAACGCAGAAGGAAGTCGGGTCATCCAGAACGTACTCCAGAAGCACTTCGTCTGGTTTCAGGACTTCTTGGACCTCCGACAGTGACGCAGGTTGCACCGGCAGGCCATGGCCGGGAGCATCCTCCTTTGTCCAGGCCAGCCCAAGCCGCCGCTCATATTCGACCAACTGATCCATCAGTTGCTCGCGCTTTTCTGCGCTGTTGGTTTGCATCAGTTGCACTTGAAGACCCGCAAGGTCTGTTTCCAGCGATGCTGTCTGCCCAGACTCGGCGCTCGGAAATGCCTTCCTGTCTTCGAGGGCCCAAGCCAGCGTCCGCCCGCGTACCCGTTCCAAAACGCGGAAAGCGGCTGGCACATCGCCGCTTTTGGTGACCAGTTCAAAATGTTGCAAGTACGTTTGACTCATCGAAGCAGCGACCGAACTGTTCCAATACGGCTCATCCACGCTGATTAACATGCTCTCGATCACGTCTTCGGCCTGTTCGTAGAGAGCGTTGGCGTCGCTAACGCGACCGCGGCGCGCCTTCAGGTCGGCAAGAATGGTCAGGTTGCGAGGCACATAGTAACGATCGCCAACACGTTGGCTCGCTTCTAAGCCATCGGTAGCACGCTCCTCCGCCGTGGGGAGATCGCCGGCATCGCGGTAAAGCGTCGCCAACTCGAACATTGCGTCGGCCTCCATTCGAAAAAATTGCACTCGCTTTGAGAATTGCGCGGCACTTTCCAAATCGGCGATGGCCTGTTTCCTGTCCCCTGTTTGCGAAGCCAACCTGCCAAGCAAGATGAACAGCTCCGCCTCATGACCTCGTTTCTGCTGTGATCGGGCTTTACCGAGTGCGTCGTCAAGCACCGCTTTTGCCTCTTGCGGTTTTCCCAAGGCGACCAGGGCTCGTGCTTTCCCCTCGTACGCCATGAACGGCAGACCAGAGTCTTTTTCCGCATCCGCAAGCTTGATTGCTCTCTCGAAAAATCTCAGCGCCTCGGTATGACGATTCACCTCTTCGAAGCCTCTGCCAATCAATTCCAGGAACCTGATCTGACCGCCTGTATCGCCGCTGGCCATCGTCGAAAGAAGTGCGCCACCGAGGAGGCGCGCGGCTCGTCCGGGACTTCCCTCAAGGAAGGCGACCAGCCCTAATTCGCCAGAGGCCCGAGTTGCCCATTGCTTTTCGCCCAACTGATTTGCAATCTCTTGGGCTTCCAACCAATCGCGCTTCGTAGCTCGATAGTCAATTTCGATATCCGTGTAGCCCTTCGCGATCAAGCACCAAAGCCGCAGTCTTTTGTCACTCTGCACAATGGGATTTTGCAGTTGTTCGTTTAAGAACCGTGAGAGATCGACAAACGACATCGTTTCCGCCTCTGATCTGAGGCGTCCGACCTTGGCGTAAAGTTCGTTCCTGGCGTCGCCCCGCTCGGAGAACAGCTTCTCTGCTCTGGCATAGAGTGGCGTCGCTGCGGGTCCGTTATTTAACCAGTAGAAGTGATCGGCGGCGCTAAGTAGCGCCTGCGGATCGGTGGACTGTTGTAGGGCGGCGGAGTTAACGGGAGAACTGGCGGCAGTGCCAGAAGCCGTTCGGTAGTGGCGAGTGTAGGCGTAGTAAGAGCAGATTGTCAGGAACACCAGGGTCGGAGCGACCACAAAGCCCGCCCATCTTGGGACACGTCCGCCCACTGAGAAACCATACCAAACGGAATCTAGAAAAGTGGCGACGACGATTCGGCGCAAACGCCGGGCGATGCGGGTCCGAACCCTGAAAGCTACCAATAGTCTCGCAGGTTTCGCACAAAAAAAGAAAGCAAGCGCCAAAGGTTTGGGGACCTTACAATGGGGAGGCAAGATGAGGGGGTACTAAGCCGCCCGTTGTAGCGCCGCATAGCTCCGGGCGGCTCTTTTTAACCCGTTTGCGGGATTGATTTGTCGATGTGCCTGTCTGATTTCAGGCAGGTTTTTTTCGACTGCCTCCACTGGTGCTTCGATGGTGACATCGACCTGAGCACCGGGCTTTAGTTTCGCTTTCTCGCCAACTGCATTCTCAAGCGTGTTTTCGACACGGATTTCTGTACCGTTCGTCAGCTCCCTGTATCGCGATCAGCGCTTTTTCGGGTTCGCTCGGAGTGACTGATTTGACGATCTTTTCCACAATGCCGGGTAGCTTGATAGCGGGCTTTTCATTGTCAACGTTCGTCGGATCGTTTACCATGCCTCCCTCACTCTAGCTTGCTGACAAATTGTTTTCCCTCTGCCGCCGCCTGTATCGCCGGGATAAGATCGGTTGAGGCGGCAGACTTCACAACATAGGCATGCCCGCCACTGGCCAGCGCCGCTTCGGCTATTTTCGCCAATTTATGCTGACTGAGAAAGACGATTCGAGCCTGTGGAGCAACCCGACGAATGCGGGCTGCCGCCTCGATGCCACCAAAGATTGGCATGCTGATGTCGAGCACCACAATGTCGGGTTGAAGTTCTTCAGCCTTGCGGACGCCCTCCAACCCGTTTTCGGCCTCGCATATGACTTCAAATCCTGCATGACTCGTTAAGCGTTCGCAAATCTTCTTTCGGACGCTCTCGTTGTCTTCAACCACCAAAATCGTCAGGGACTTAGGAGTGTCTGTTTTTAACACGGCATTCCCCAGATTCAGCCAATATTTTGCTGCCGGATAACTGGAAAACAGCGGACTTCCCGCTGCACGAGACTTGGGAAAGGACTAGTCTGCGGCTTTGGAATCGCTTATAAACGTGTACTTCTTAGCTAGGAAGGCCATTCTGATTCGGATGTCCTCCTGATCGTCTTTTATCACTGCCTGCAGGAGGGACATGAGATCTTGGGCCTTCTCGGGATCTTTCTCATTGACAACCTCTCCGCAGATTTGACGTACCAAGTCAGCGCTATACACGAAGGCCCCCTCCCCAAACGGGATATTTTCTTACAAGGGGAAAGCGAAGAGGAATACAGGAAATTATGTATGGCATCGAACAGAGGCCCTCGCTGATGAGAAAGTCTTCGAGACCTGTGGTGGAACCCTGATAGGTTGAATTCAAGCTAATTTCCGGAAGCATCCTGCGGAGTTCTGATTCATCATATGTGTACCTACCTGCGTGGCCAGGAGTTTCTGTGCTGACGCAGAGTCTTTCTTCGCCTCTAAGCACTCCGACAACGACGAGCCATGAAAGCCTTTACAATGTGTGAGCAAGCTGAGGGGGTGAGCCGCCCGTTCGAGCGCAGCATAGCTCCGGGCGGCTCTTTGCGTTTAACTGATGTGGCAAGAGTCAACACTCCGCAAAGTTTACACAGTGGGCTGTTCTGAAATGTTGGGAACGCAGCTTGCGGCTTTGGCATCGCGGCCCAACACCTGTGCGACTGTCATTCGCGCTCTTCTTGATAGTAATTGCGTATCACATCGAAGTCGCCTGTAGCACTGTCGCAAAGCTCGGTTCCCACTCTCACGATTTGCGGACTGAATTCAATGGCGAAATCGGTCTTGTCCTGGAAGCGGATGCAGATGTAAAGGGTTCCATCTTCGATGTAGTGGTGAATCCAATCCACGACCTTGCCGTAGATCTCAGGGTATCTATTGCGCAATCTCTGGTGCTTATCCCTAACCCGCTCATCCAGTTTTCTCCGTTCCTCAGCGGTGATCGCAGTTACTGTCGGCCTCTGTCGTGATGGTTGTGGACTCGTACTCATCGCTGGCTCCTTTGCTGGCTCCCTTTTTCTGCCAGTCACCCCTTTTACTTGCGGATGCTGACTAAACGGAAGCGTTTCAATGAGGGGCTGATCCTCGCGCAGTCTTTGAGCCAGTCTTTGCTGGCCAGTATTTCCGTCCGCAAGAAATCGATGGCGGCGCCCTTCGCTTCTCGGTTATGCAGCAGTGCAGTGGGTCCGATCAGGTCGATGCGCACGCTGCCGAATCGGACTTCCTTGCCTTTGCGAATCATTCTTCCCTGTCTTTTGGCAATGTTGCTCATGCTCGCTTTTTCCGAAGCCCCTTAAGGGCGACTCCCTTTATGATTCCCATCATCTGCGTGATTGAGCGGTGCGATCTCTCAGTTAGAGGAGACCAGTCAGCCCAATGTATGAATGCCTCGCATTCGTGGATCACCGCACGAAGGGCTTCGCGCTCGGGCGTCGCCTCTCTCCTTTGTTTATCGCTGCGCCTCATCGTTCATTTCCTTGCGACTCGCCTCACGACCGGTCGAGTCTTCAACTGTCTCCATCTCACAATGTTCCCACCCTCCACAGTTGAAAGCTCCGGATCAATGGAGAAAGCAATGCTCGCCCTGAATCGAAAACTTACTAGAGTACTGTCATCAAACTCGATGGTCAGTGCCGTGTAGTCGTCATCGTTCACGAATCGTACTTGCCGGATCACTTTACTAATCAAGGCCGGGTACTCAACGCCCTCACCTCTAGTTTTCACGCTCTTTTGTTTCAACGTTCCTCCTTCAACCGAACCGGAGTCGGAAACCCTCAAGGATGGGGGACGTTTCGGCGCGTTCGCGGAGCAGATTTCGGACATCAAGCTCAATGGAATGGAGGAATTCTGTCACTCCACGAATGGCTTGTTGACTGTTGCCGAGTTCCCTCGGTCCGAGCACTTCGATGTGCAGGCTGCTAAACGTGATTAGCTGCTTTGACTCCTGTTCCTGTTTCATTTAGTCAATCCTTCGGTCGCCAAACTGGAGCATCGTCGGGAATCAATCCGATCTTGCGCACGAGCCTGTGATCTCCAGTCTTGCAATCGAACAGCTCCAGTTTTCCAGTGAGGCGGGTGTCCAGCGTAATCGTCAGTTCCGTCTTGTCGCCAAATTCCAGGGAGATGTAACGGCATTCCAGTTCATTCGAGATGCTGACGGCCTCAACCACTTTGCCTTTAATACCGTCGCTGAATGTGTCTTGGTTTAATTGTCGCTGATGTTCTCTCTGCTTCCGGTTGGCCATATCGCAATTCCGGTACTAAATATACCACGTCCTAAATAGGACGTGTTGTTTTTAGGGCGTGCAGTTTAGAAAAAGGAATCATGCGGGATGAATCCCAGTTTTTCAAGGGTTTGGGAGCGCGAATCAAGCGTTTACGCGAAGAGGCTGGCGAGAGCCAGGAGGACATGCTTTCGCACGGATATTCTGTGCGATATTGGCAGAAGGTCGAGGCCGGCAAGCCTATAACGTTGCGTACGCTGCTCCGTATTTGCCGCATATTTTCAACGCCAATGTGTGATGTCGTTCGGGGGCTGGACGGAAACCCCAAGAGGGGTTTGCGGCGATCGAGGTAGCCGTGCTCACGACCGACCGTGCTCACGACCGACTTGCTCCCTAGCGCTTCGATGTTCGAGACACCTGGACGGTCTTCGGCTTTGCCGTAACTGCCGCTCCCAAGAGTGCCTGTCTCGCTCGCCGTTCGGTTCACGCTCGATGGAGCCTACCGCGAAGCACGTACCCAGTGGTTAAATTTCAATTTGGTGGTCCGAATACCGACCAAGCAGTCATATATGTTGCCCGTAAGCCAATGAAATCGAAAGAGAACAGCTTGAGATTGTCAGGGAAGGCAACAACATAAAACGAGTCTCACAGTGTCCGGAATTTCGGACGACTGGCGCATTATGGCTTTGCGCAATGACGAAAGACGATGAAACCCTCTACAATGCGGGGGCGAGCTGAGGGGGTAGTAGAGCCGCCCGTCGTAGCGCAGCATAGCTCCGGGCGGCTCTTTGCGTTTCAGAAGGGGCTTGACTCCGTACCCTACTACGGGGTTTAGACTGGTTTCGTGATAGATGGAACTAAAACGAAGCCGCTCACAATTGGCCGCCTAGCCCAAGAAGTGGGCATCAATTTGGAGACCGTGCGTTTCTATGAACGGAAAGGGCTTTTGCCCAAGCCGCCTCGTAGCACATCCGGTTATCGACTCTTTCCAGTAGACACCCCGCGGCGACTGCGATTCATCAAACGCGCCCAGGAACTTGGCTTTTCACTCGGAGAGATTCGTGAGTTGCTCATGTTGCGTTTGTCTCCTCGAACCACGAGTACAGAGATACGCAAGCGAACGGAAGCGAAAATCGCCGATATTGAAGGCAAGATTACAAGTCTTGATTCAATGCGTAAATCGCTACTCAAGCTGGCGCGGTCTTGTGGTGGCTGTGCTCCACTTTCCGAGTGCCCCATTCTAGAAAGCTTGGACAGGGAGGATCGATGACCAGAACATGGAAGCAAAGCTTGGCGACGATTCCCGGTGTTGGACTATCACTGTTGCCGAAATTGGCTTGTCCATTCTGCTGGCCCGCTTATGCTGGTCTTTTGAGTTCGGTTGGACTGGGATTCCTAATATCTGCCCGTTACTTGTTGCCGGTTACAGCCGCTTTTCTGGTGGTTGCTGTTGGAGCGTTGGCATTTAGGGCGAATCGTCGGCATGGCTATGGGCCTTTCGTTCTGGGTCTGTTTGCGTCTGTAGGAGTGTTGGTCGGTAAGTTTTGGTGGGAGTCAAGTCCCGTGATGTACGCAGCAGTGGCGGTGCTGGTAATCGCTTCGGTGTGGAACGCATGGCCCCATCAAGCGACACTGTCGGACGGCTGCGAGGAAAAAACAATCAACTAGGAGAAGATCAAATCATGGCAAAGAAAATTGAAGTGTTCAGTGCCGGATGCTCGACTTGCAAAGAAACCATCGAGACAGTAAAGCGTCTTGCTGGCTCGAACCATGAGGTCGTGGTCCACGACATGAATAAATCGGACGTTGCATCCAAAGCGAAGGGCTACGGTATCCGCAGCGTCCCGGCCGTAGTGATTGATGGAAAGCTCGCTTCGTGCTGCGCAGGACGCGGCCCTGACGAGCATGTCCTGCGGTCTGCACTCGCGTAATTCAGCATTGCCGAATCCTAAAGGGCAGGGAGAGAGGCCATTCTCCCTGCTTTTTTTACACCGCCATCGCATCGACTTGACAGGCCGCTCGTTGTCTGACACCTTTGCCGGGATTCGGCCCTCAGACGTTCCGTTGTCTATCGTGGGCGCTTTATGTGCGACCTTCTTGTTTCGTTGGATGGTTCCGAACCTGGTGGCTTACGCAGATCGGGTAGTCGTGCCTCATTCCCCCGCTCGCGAACCTAGAGAAATCAGTTAGATTCTCGATTGCCAGGAACCATCGCGTAACCGCCGTAATCTGTATCTTTTCGCTTCCTGTTGCGTCTAACTGATAATTGCAGCTACACTAATGACGTTGAGACTTGTGCAAAAAATCGCTGTTTTCGCTCTGGCGGTATTGTTCGCCGGGTTGCCAGTGATGGCCTGCGTGGTGCCCAATGCAGCGATGACGGCCGCCGAGCGGGAGTGCTGTAAGAAGATGGCGGAGAAGTGCGGGGACATGGGAATGGCGAAATCCCATCCTTGCTGTCAGGTGATGGCCACGCCTGGAGATTTTCACGCTCTGAAGACAGCCTCCTCGCAATTGCATCATGACAGTTTGGTTCTGTTGCATGCGCTTCCCCTTACGGCCCAGGCCGATACGTACTGCTCGCTGGGACAAGGGTCGTCGCGGGTTTCGTGCACGCATAGTCCGCCAGGACTAGAGTCTCTAACCACAACCGTCCTAAGAATCTGATTGTCTTTCCTCTGAGCTGCTAAACGCACTCGTGCGTCCGCACGTTTGTGCGCCTACAAACTTGTGTTTGTTCGCGGAGGAAAGATGCAATCCACTTATTTGTCCCGAAGTCTCTTCGGGTGTACTCGTATTCCGCTAGTTAGTGTGGCCGTGTTCGTTGGGACGGTGCTGCTCCCGGTTACGGGGACAGCTCAACAAACAGGAAATTCGCAACAGCCGGACTCGACTCCTAAGTCTCCCGGCATGGCCGAGCACGCGGGGATGCCCACGTCTCTGCATGAGCTAATCCAAGAGGCGGAGCAAAAGAATCCGCAGATTGCGGCCTCGTTCCACGCGTGGCAGGCCTCACGAAACGTTCCCAAGCAGGTGTCCGCGCTACCCGAGACACAAGTCTCGGTGCAGCAGTTCAGCGTGGGCAGTCCACGCCCTTTCGCGGGCTACAGCAACAGCGATTTCGCTTACATCGGCTTCGGTGCCTCGCAGGACATCCCCTACCCAGGCAAACGGCAGTTGCGCGCCAGCGTCGCCGAACACGAAGCGGACTCCATGGAAGCGCAGACCGATTCCGTTCGCCGAACAGTGGCGGGAAACCTCAAGATGGTCTATTTCCACCTGGCCTACATTCAGCAGACCCTCGGGATTCTGCAGAGAAGTGACGCGCTACTGAATCAGGTACAAGAGGCCTCGGAGGCACGCTACCGCGTAGGCCAGGGCAATCAGCAGGATGTGCTGAAAGCTCAGTTGCAACACACGAAGATTCTGCAAGAGATCGCACACCACCATCAGGAAGAAGGACTGCTTGAAGCCCAGATCAAGCAGGTCTTAGGACGTGCACAGGAGTCCGCGGACATCGTTGCCGAGACCCTCACGGTGCGAACGCTTCCGTACACCGCGGCCGAACTGTTTCAGAAAGCTCGTGAGCAGAATCCGGATGTGCACTCAAAGCAGGCCTCCATCCGGCAGCAGCAAACCCAGGTGGAATTGGCGCATAAGAATTTCCGACCGGACTTTAACGTCGGCTATACGTACGAGCACAATGCGAGTCAATTCAAGGACTACTACATGGCGAGCTTTGGTGTGCGCTTGCCAAACCGGGGCCGCCAGCGCGCGGCATTAGCCGAAGCGGAACAGAACCAGGAGCGCGCACGGCGAGAGTTGGACGCTGAATCGCAGCGTGTGCTTTCGGAAGTGCAGCAGCAGTATGTGCGCGCAAAAACTTCGGAAGAGCGATTGAAGATCTACAGTGACGGTCTCGTCCCGCAATCGGAAGCTACATTTCAATCGGCCCTGTCTGCCTATCAATCGAACCGCCAGGACTTCGAGAGCCTGCTTTCCGGGTTCCTCGATGTGTTGAACCTGGATCTGGAATTCCGGAATGAGTTGGTGGAGCACGAATCGGCGCTTGCTGAACTAGAGCGCCTTACGGGGGTGGATCTGCCATGAACGAGCTCAATGTCAGAACGAATGCAAATGAAGGGTCAGACATGCTGCGTACAGAACACACCAATTATCGCCGGGCATTCTTGATTGCGATGACCACAACCGTTGTGCTCGCGATTGTGGCGTCGGTTCTATGGTGGCGCTTAACCCATGCCGGAACTGCGTCGCAGTCTGGCGCCACTGCGGCAAGCGAGTCGATGGAGGCGATGGCGCATACTTCATCGGCCAACGCCTCGGGTTCCGAGCCGGGAGCGGGAGGCGACTCTCAGGCCGGCAATATGCAGGAGACGCCGCTTGCTCCGATCCAACTCACGCCCCAACGGATGCAAAGCATCGGCGTTGTGCTGGGGAAGGTCGAATCCAAGCCGGTGAACACGGAGCTTCGTTTCTACGGCAATGTGCAGGTCGATGAGCGGCGGCAGGCCTATGTGCAGACGCGATTCGCGGGATGGATTCGCAAAGTCTATGCCGACGCCACAGGAAATTTTATTGGCAAGGGCCAGCCGCTATTTACGATCTACAGCCCTGACCTCGTCTCGACCGAGCACGAATACTTGCTGGCAAAGAAGAACTCTGAGTCTCTGCAGCAGAGCAAAGTGAACGGGGTAGCTTCGGGTGCGTCTTCTCTCTTCAATGCTGCCAAAGAACGACTTCTGCAATGGGAAGTGTCTCCTGCCGAAATCGAGAAGCTGGATCAAGGCGGAAAGGCGATTACGGATCTGACGGTCAATTCTCCCGTCTCGGGTTACATCACGCAGAAAAATGCGCTGCCCAATATGTACGTCCAGCCCGAAACCATGCTGTACACGATCGCCGACCTTTCCGACGTTTGGGTCCTTGCCCAGGTATTCCAAAGCGATGCCGGAAAAATCAAACCGGGTGATCCCGCAGAGGTCACAGTCGATGCGTATCCCGGCCGAGTCCTCAATGGGCGCGTCGATTACATCCTTCCACAGCTGGACATGAACACGCGCACCCTGCCGGTGCGGTTGGTGTTTGCGAATCCTGGTCTGAAGTTGAGGCCCGGAATGTACGTGAATGTTCGCGCCAAGCTCCCAATGGGACGGCAGTTGGTCGTCCCGGCCAGCGCGGCTTTTCACTCAGGAACCAAGAACTTGCTATTCGTCTACAAAGGCGAGGGGAGCATTGAGCCGCGTGAAGTCGAGTTGGGGCCTCAAGTAGGAGATGAACTAGTTATCACGAAGGGCATCAAGGCACAAGAACAAATCGTCACTTCGGCGAATTTCCTGATCGATTCCGAGGCGCAATTGCAGGCGGCCTCCGGCGCGTTTGTTCCCCCGCCTCCCGGTGCCGGTCAGGCGGCCTCCATGAATGCTCCGGCGCAACAACAAGCGATTGTGGAACTGACGACTGATCCCGACCCTCCGCACAAGGGGAGCAACATTGTTCGCGTGAAGCTGACAAGCCAAGATGGGAAACCGATCGCGGGAGCCAACGTAACCGTGGCTTTCTTCATGGCCGCAATGCCGGCGATGGGAATGGCCGCCATGAAAACCGTCATCAATGCCAGCGATAAGGGCGGCGGAATGTATGAAGGCAAGGGCGATCTCGGCTCCGGCGGCACTTGGCAGGTCACCATCCGGGCACAACAAAACGGACAGACAATTGTGAACAAGCAACTCACGGTCAATGCCACGGGAGGTATGTAATCGTGATCTCTCAAATCATCGAATGGTGCGCCCACAATCGCTTCTTGGTCTTCACCGGGGTACTTCTGCTTACCCTCACTGGAATCTGGTCCATGGGCCACATTCCGCTGGATGCCCTGCCGGATATTTCAGACGTGCAAGTGATCATTCACACCAACTGGGAGGGCGAACCACCGAACATCATCGAAGACCAAGTTACGTACCCGATTGTGACCGCTTTGCTGGCTGCGCCGCGGGTGAAAGCGGTCCGCGCCCAGACCATGTTCAATGACTCGTACGTCTTTGTGGTGTTCGAAGACGGCACCGATATCTATTGGGCCCGTTCTCGCGTAGTGGAATATTTGCAGACGATTGCCGGCAGGCTTCCCGCAAATGTACATCCTGCCATTGGTCCCGATGCGACCGGTGCGGGCTGGGTCTACGAGTATGTGCTCGTCGATCACAGTCACAAGCAGAGCCTGGCCGACCTTCGAAGCATACAGGACTGGCACCTGCGCTATCAGTTGGCAACCGTTCCCGGTGTGGCCGAAGTCGCGAGTATCGGTGGGTTCGTGCGCCAGTATCAGGTGCAGCTTGATCCGAACAAGCTGCTCGCTTATGGCATACCCCTCTCGACCGTTATCGACCGCGTGAAGTCGAGTACGAATGAAGTCGGTGGCCGGGTACTGGAACTGAGCGGTACGCGATACATGATTCGCGGGCTGGGCTATCTCAAGTCGCTCGATGACCTGGCGAACGTGCCGGTGATGGCGAAGAACGGGACGCCCGTACTCATCAAGGATCTGGGCACGGTTTCCTTCGGCCCAGACCTGCGGGAAGGTGTAGCGGAGTGGAACGGCGAAGGCGAGACCGTGGGTGGCATTGTCGTCATGCGGTACGGGCTCAACGCTCTCAATGTGATCAACGGTGTCAAGAAGAAGCTCGCTGAAATCAAAGGATCGCTGCCGCCGGGAGTCGAGATCGTGTCTGGCTATGACCGCGGCGGACTGATCAGCGAATCAATCAACACTTTGAAACATAGTCTGCTGGAGGAAGCGGTTATCGTTTCCCTGGTCATTATTGTGTTCTTGTTTCACTTCCGCTCAGCACTGATCCCAATTCTTACCTTGCCTATTGCGCTCGTGATCTCTTTCATTCCCATGTACTACCTGAACGTCAGCTCCAACATCATGTCGCTGGGCGGGTTGGCATTGGCCATCGGTGTGTTGGTGGACGCTGCCATCGTCATGGTGG
>Ga0185299_10003150_pt1 | contig 22816 bp, 22 predicted proteins | sample PaiPotPPA55metaG_FD_128002 | JGI IMG/M metagenome (GOLD analysis project Ga0185299, IMG submission 128002) | Iron sulfur acid spring bacterial and archeal communities from Banff, Canada, to study Microbial Dark Matter (Phase II) - Paint Pots PPA... ... | reverse complement strand
CCCGGGCACATTCGTCCTGAGTGGTACTTCTTTCCTACCTATCGCTGGTTAAAGTTAACTTCACTCTCAGTCGGAATCTGGGGAAGTATGATCTTCGTAGCCGGCCTGTTTCTGTGGCCGTTCATTGACGCGATCCTGGAAAAAATCGCGCCTCGAAGACATTTGTGGGTGATCGTCGGGACGTCGTGCTTTCTGATGACGATCGTGTTCATGCTTTGGGAGGCGATAGTCGGTTGAACCGGACTCAAGCATGAGCATCAATGCGCAAAAATATCTGGTTGGGATTATGGGATTGATTCTGGTCGGGTCCGTTATCGCAACTGGCTACCTCGATACTCAACGCCGAAAAAAGGAAAATGTCCCGCCCAGCGCGGAAGCCTCGACCTCGGCGGTGCCGCTAAGTCCGGAGCAGCAACGTGGATTAAAGATTTACCAGGAATTCAGCTGCGAGGCCTGCCACGGTCCCGGCGGTAAAGGCGGCGTGCATAATTTTAATGCGCAATCGGGACAGGAAGTTCCCCCACTTAACAAGGTTGCCGAGGGCTATACTAAACCCGAACTAATCGCAAAAATTAAAGTCGGTGTTCCTGACGAGCCGAAACTCGATCCGAACGGCCCAGCGCCGCCACTGCACATGCCGGGTTTCAAGGATATGCTTACCGATGATCAGATGAATGATCTAGTCGCTTACCTCATCAGTCTGAAACCGAAAGCAGAGAACTCCGGTTTTTAGCGCAAATTTCCCGGTTGAGATAGCACGAATGCCGTGTCGGAGGAGTCTGGGCCTGGCAGCCCAGGCTAAAATCTTTCCAGCGCTTCGCGTCTCATGCAACAAGCCGCCCGTCGCACAGAGTCAGCACCGCATCCAGACCGAACAGGTTTTCCGGCCGATGGGTGATCACGACAAGGGTGCGACCGGTTGTTAACTGAAAAAACGCGGACCTTACTTAAACTGTTACCAGGCGGTGAATCTCCTGGCCCCGACGCTCTACCAGCTAGAATGTCCTGGATGGCCCAGCATTTTGCGGATAATCTCACAATGCTTCATGTGTATGCCTCACCAGCTAACGTTGAGCGCGGGGAGCATGAGGATGAAGCGCTTAAGTTTCAGAAGCAGCGTGAACTTGGGGCAGAAAGGCTACGTAGCACTTTGGAATATGTTCGGGCGAAACACGTCCATTGCGACACCGTTTTCGAAGGGGGTGAACCGGACGATTTGATTGTGACAGCCGCAAGAAATCTCGACGTCGATTAAATCGTGCTCTCAACGCACGATTGCCACCGGTCAACGCACCGTTATTGAGCCTCCCATCGTCCGGCTATTCTTGGTGCTCAATACACTCTTCCCAACCCAAACGGAGGCTATGATGTGCGGTTGATCCAGATTCACCGAAGCTTAGAATCCAAGGTCGAAATTTACCTTCCTTAACGCCTTGGACCTTTTATTTAGCTACCACTTTGGCGTTCGAGCAGGAGCCATTGGAACAGAAGTGATACGCTTGGGTTTTCTTGAATTTGGCGAACCTTGCGGCTTCCCATGTTCGTGAAACAAATGAAGCCGCGGTGATCGAGGCCTTTGAGCAGAACCGCCCTGGGTTCATAAGCCGGTTGCTAGGGTCAGATCAGGCACCCAGGATATTACATCGGGCCCATTGTCCGGTTTTGGTCTATCAGGAAGCGCCAGAGAAATTGGCCTAAGGGCGAGGCTCACTCAAGGCAACCAGCGTGCTGCTTTTGGCAATAGAGGATCAGTAAGCACCCATCCAGTAATCTACAGTCACACAGAGAAAAGCTTAGGAGAAGATATGAACGAAATCCTAGAGAAAAGAGAAACAGAAAAACATATATCGAGCGATTACGACTTAAATATCAAAAACATTGTGGTGGCGGTCGACCTGTCGCCGCACTCTGAAAAGACGGCCGCCTATGCGGTTGAGTTTGCCAGAAGCTTTGAGGCGTCAATTACTTTGGTGCACGTGTTCCCAACGGAGCACATCACTGAATTCACTAGTCAGGAAGTTCACGACTCCTTCGAAGATGGACAACGCGCGACTCAGCGAGAATTACGGGCGCTATTGGAAAGTCTCCGTGAAAGCTATCCGGATTGCAATATGGAGTTCCGCATTGGAGACCCAGCCGAACAAGTGACGCAACTGGCTCGGGAAACGAACGCTGATCTGATTATTACCGCCAGCCATCATCCCGGTTTCCTGGGTCGTTTGTTTGGGTTGGATCAAGCGCCGAGGATCTTGCATCGCGCCGGCTGTCCGGTTCTCGTCTATCACGAGGGCACCGAGTAGAAGCTTGGTGTTGCCCGCAGTAAGAGAAAGGAACGGAACGTCGTCTCAGGTTTTACCGAGACACGTTTGTCGTTCAAAGGTATTCATAAGTCCAGGTCGCTTTCGTCATTTCAATCTCGACGCGGCCGGCCACATCGCTCGCCGCGGGTGGAATTTGCCAACCTGTTGTAGCTCAACTAACCCGACCAACCGAGGCTGACTCAGCGATGGTTGTTCGCCTTTACCCGCAGATTGGTGGATGAGCCCGCCGAAGGCCACTATTCGCTCCGAACTTACCAATCCTTGGCCCGACAACCTCCGCGTAGGCGGAATAGCTGAGCTTGATCGCGTCAATGAAAGTTCCGGCGAGGAAGGAAATCTCCGCTGTCTTAGTCAAACTGGTGTCTAACCAGGTCGCTAGGCCATATAGATTACCAAAGGGCGGAACGGCACCAAGCGCACAGTCAGGAAACAGCCATTTGAATTCGTCCTCGGTCTCCAAACGGGCCCGCTCGCCAACCAACGTGCCGAACTTATTCAAGTCGATGTCGCAGCCATTTGTCACAACCGCTAAGAGGCGCTGCTTCCCAGCCCGAATCACGGCGGTGTGAACGAAGCCCACGAGATCGACCGATTCCTGGACTAACCTATTCGAATCCGCCTCGTGCTGAATATAGTAGCGCACACCACTGTCGTTCAGGCGACGAATCAACCGCCGGGGAATCTCTTTCGTGTATCCCGATAGAAATTTATTGGCCCCTAGATCCTCGTCTCTGATGGCACCCATCTCCATGGCTGACCTCAGTTCAACAATTGCCGTACCGACTTCGTATCCCGACAGTGCGTAGGCGATTCACCCACCATTTTCCGGAACATGCGATTGAAGTGGGTTAATGATTGGAAACCTACATCGTAGGCGATTTCACTGATTCTGAGATGCGGATTGAGCAGCAGTGTCTTGGCCTTTTCCACTCGCACTCGACTCAAGTAGTCCGTAAAGGTCAAGCCGGTCCCCTTCTTGAACATTTTGCAGAAATAAAAGGTACTAACATGCATGGCTTTGGCTACCTGATCGAGATCGATCGGATCGGCCTGGTTCGCATGGATGTAAGCACGTGCTCGCCGGATCATTGGTGACTCGGCTTCATCTTCTTGCACAACGATCTCATTGGCTAAGGTCGAGATATGGGTAGCAAAGATCTCTAACAGCTTAACTATGGCCGTGTACTGTTGAGGAGCTAAAGTTCGCGAGTCAAAGTACGCGTCTTTCAGCTGAGTCAGATCGACCGTCACGCCCCAATCGCAGAGTTGTTGAGTAATCTTATTGAACTGCAAATCGTTAGGTTTCTGCAGGGCTACCTGTCCAGTCTGTAAGTACCCGATCAGTTTGTCGCCGGCTCGCACCGGCACCGCCGTGTCGCAGAGGCCGGCAAAGCAAGTGACTGTTTTCGGCCCTTCGCCCGGCATATCTTGCATTTTTTTCTGGGTTTCCAAGCAGGCGGCACAGGTTCGACTCGTTTTGGCCAGCATGGAGCAGAAAGGGTTTTGGTAGCGTTTTCCTTCTAGAGCGAATCTCCAGATCTCAGTTGGCCGGAGGGCTATAGGAAGTTCGGTGGCGTCACTGAAGGCGCGTTCGTAGTCTTTATAGATATCGGATTTCGAAATCCGCTGGATTAGATCTGCTGGACGGTTCATGGTGGGACTCTCTTCGGTTCAGTTCGGTTTAAACCCTGTTTAGAGAAGAACAGTGGGATGAATCGCGGCAGCGCCAGGGGCCAAGCCGGCAGCAGGTGCGATCATCAAATATTGTTCTCTCATGCTCCTGTATTCTGGATTACGCGACGTGAACCGACAATTGGGCGAAGCCCGCGACGCAACTAGGCAAAAGGCCCAATCAGGGTAGTCGAGTGGTGTAACCGGACTAGCGGAGAGTTCCCTAGTCCGACTAGGGATTTTACCTAGTGATAGGAGGCTGAACGCGGCAGCTTACAGCAGTGGATCCTACCCCAGTCACTGACTTGGTGCACAAGGGCTAGACAGCCGGTCCGGTTCCGTTCGGCTAGTTAATCTGCAAAACTTCGTCCACATTGACGAGGGTCACATGCCCATCATGCGCATCCGAGTCGGTGGTGGCATGCCTGAGAATTATGTTGATGGCTTTTTCGGCCTGCCGGTCAGAGACGATTAGCTCCACCTTGATTTTTGGTTGCAGCGACTCGTTTTGGTCGGGTTCAGTGCGGATCGAAGGCCTCTGGGTTTCGCCGTGACGCACTTCGGTCAAGGTAAATCTGCCGTAGACGCCACGACGCTCCAACTCCGCTCTTATTGTGCTGACATTGGTCGGCGGTATGATAGCTTCGATCTTTTTCATTTACACGGGAAACTAGCGGCGCCGCGATTCGGTAACTCACCAGAGATTGTCCACTGCTAACCACTCTTTGTAACCGGCAGGTCTTCTATTTGCTCGCGCCCCATCTGCAGCGGCAACGCATGATGAGTACTAGGCAAGATCTGTGTAGTTGCAGGTAGCAAACGATGATTTCTTACAGCAAAGACCGCCAGCCATCAAAGCACTGACGGCAAGTTTTAACCCTCGGTACCAATATGCATTCAATCGAACAGCTGCCAACAGCCGATCATTTCATTACTCACGCCCAAAAAATGCGTGATTTGTTGAACCTATTCCCCCGGGGTGTTGACCGTCTACTCCTAGTGATAGATCCAGCCAATCCGCCAGAAAGAGTCTTGGCCATGATACCGTGGTTGGCAGAACGCTGGGATCCGCAGATTACACTCTTGCACGGAGGCAAACTTCGGAGCTCGGGGCGAGCGGCTGTAGAGTCTGATCGCGATGACCTCGTCGACCTGCTTTGTTTTGGTTGGGAGTTGAAAGACCATTACTCCGACCTCTCTATTGGCAGACACATCATGCACTCATGGCGACAGGTCCTGGCGGAGGCTGCAGAGTACAAGGCGGATGTAATCCTAATTCCCGAGCAGCTTGCCGCTGGTTTCCAGCCACCAGGGTTTGCAGGATTTGAGACCGACGACCGTTCTTTGCCCTGTCCGATCGTTATTCTTACGACCGCGAAGGCGGATCGGCCGAACGGTAACGTCGATATTGAATTGGTTGGTAACTAGGACGGCGGACGGCAAAGCCAGTGGTAAATTATTTGTGGTGCGGCTGAATTCTTGACTTTCCTGGCGGGCTTTTTATAGAGACCTCGGCGGTTGGAGCCGATGCGATGTCCCGAAAGCCTGATCATGAAGTCACAAAAAAGCGTGGCAAAGAAGGTCGAGGCGCGTTCCCAGGTTTCGGCAATTCAGAACAAGCGCAATCGCTCTGTACAGGCCCCAAATGCCGGCAGGGCTAGGCAGGTCCCAAAGAAATCCCAGAAGACAGACAAGGCGCTGGCCACGTTCTTCCGCTTTGCTCCCGATGCCGTCATTATTGTCGATGCGCAAGGCGCCATCAGTCAGGTAAACGATCATGTTAAGACGATGTTCGGCTATACCGTTCGTGAATTGGTGGGTAAGCGAATCGAAATACTCATACCAGCGCGTTTTAGGGGCCATCACCTCGGCCACCGCAAGAACTACATGGCCGAACCCCATTTGCGCGAAATGGGGATAAATCTCAATCTGTTCGCGCTACGCAAAGATGGCTCGGAGTTCCCGGTCGACATCATGCTCAGCCCAATCGATACCGAAGAAGGGAGAAGTGTCATCGCGACAGTCAGAGATGTCACCGAACACAAAAGAGTGGAAGAGGCGCTGCGAAAATCGCGCGAGGAACTGGAAGCCCGGGTTCGAGAACGGACTGCCGAATTGACCTACGCAACCCAGACCGCGGTAACCGCCTTTGAGAACCGGGCTCGTCGGCAGAGCGCGGTAGCAAAACTGAACCGCCGTGCATTGGAAGGCCGCGATCTAACCTCGCTTTTGGATGAGGCCGTCTCCCTCGTTACCAGCGTTCTGGATGTAGAATTTTGCAAGGTGCTGGAATTGGTAGGCGAATTTCTCTCTCTACGGGCCGGCGTCGGCTGGAAAAAAGGTTCCATTGGGAAAATAGCTTTACCAACCGGGTTAGGATCTCATGGCGGTTTTACCCTGCTATCCAGTTCTCCCGTTGTAGTGGAAGATCTCACCAACGAAACTCGCTTCCAGGCGCCGGCATTTTTCTTAGATCACCGGATTCGTAGCGGCATCAGCGTGATCATCCATGGACAAGGCAAACCCTATGGGGTGTTGGGAGCGCACACTGCCCGGCGACGGTCATTTACGGGGGATGATGTGCACTTCTTGCAGTCGGTGGCTGATGTTTTGGCGGCCGCGATCGAGCGGCGGGTATTGGAAGAAGAGCTGCTCAATGCCAGCAGCCGCGAGCAACAGCGCATCGGGCAAGATTTACACGACAGCTTGTGTCAGCAATTAGCTGGGATTGAGTTCCGAAATTCGGTTCTGGTACAGCAGTTAGCGAAGAGTCCGAAAGCCAAAGCAGAAGCGGCTCAAATCGGCAAACTGATTCGCAACGCGACTAAACAAGCCCGAGCGCTCGCTCGAGGACTCGCGCCGGTCGAAATCGAGTCTAATGGTCTGATGGCGGCGCTGAGCCGTTTAGCCGCCAATTCCGCCAACCTCTTCCGGATCGCCTGTATTTTTGAGTGCCCGCAACCGGTTTTATTGGAGAATCGAGCATCCGGTACCCATCTCTATCGCATTGCTCAAGAAGCGATCGGTAACGCAGTTAAACACGGAAGGGCAAAAACTATCCTTGTCGGGTTAAAGAGATTGAATGGTGAACTCGTACTCACGGTCGAGGATGATGGCGCCGGCTTTGCTCAGAAGACTGGGCCTATAGAGGGCATGGGGTTAAGAATTATGGAGTATCGCGCGGAGATGATCGGAGCGATGCTGAGGATCGATTCTGTCGAAGGCAAAGGCACGAAGGTTGCCTGCAGATTGAGGCTAGGCTGATGAAAGCTGAGAAAGCAAAAAAGACTCGCATCCTGATTGTGGACGACCACCCGATGACCCGGGCCGGGTTGGTTCATTTGATCAACCATCAACCTGAAATGGTAGTGGATGGAGAGGCTGAAAATGCTGCTCAAGCGCTTGATTTACTCGCTAGCAAGCGCCCCGATTTAATGCTGATCGATATCACCCTTCCCGGTAAGAGCGGTTTGGAGCTAGTCAAAGATGTTAAGGCGATGCACCCCGATCTTCCGATGCTGGTGCTCTCGATGCACGACGAATCTTTGTATGCCGACCGCGTCCTCAGAGCAGGCGCTCGCGGTTATATCACTAAGCATGAGGGCGGCGACAAATTAATGGGCGCAATCCGGCATGTCCTGAGCGGCAGGATCTACGTGAGCGAAAGTATGTCGGCGCATATCCTAGAAATTTTCTCCGGGGGTCAAACTGGGATTGATCGCTCATCGATTCAAAAACTGAGCGACCGAGAATTCGAAGTTTTTGAAGCATTAGGCGAAGGACTATCATCCCACGAGATTGCCAAGAAGCTGCACTTAAGCACGAAAACGGTGGACGCACACCGGGCCAATATCAAAACGAAGTTAAAGATCAACACGACAGCTGAGCTGATCTCTTTTTCGGCTCGTTGGGCAGCGACTCAATCGAAGCAGCAAATATAGGTGCCTGTGATGGGCGGGGCATGAACCCACGAACGTTTACCCGACGTAGCGGTTTCAATTCTGCACGAGGGACACACAAAGGCCGGCAACCCAAGGAGAGCGGTCGATTCTGGGGGCGACTAATCTCATCTTGTGAACAGGACACAACGGAAACGGCGACCAAAAAGGCTGATCGTCAAGCGGCATCGGGCGCCGCTCGCGAAAAGACTCCGCGCATTGCACCAGGTGGACCCGTTGACGCAACGGGCAGTACCGATCTCCGACCCCGTCAGAGCAAAGGTAAACAGGGCCGAAATATCTCTTGGCTGGAATCCCGATCCGGGGCCCCACACCATATCAAGTAAATCCCACATCCAACGGATCCTGGTTCCGGTCGATGCCATTCACGCAAAGCTGAGCGATATCAGCCCCATTCTGCTGATGGCCCGCCGGCTTGGGGCTACGGTAACGCTCTTACACTGCTATGTGGCTCCGCCAAGTTTCGATTTTGCGGTTGGTGACGCGGCCTTGGCCGACGTGTCTCTTCATTGCCGCAGGGTGCGAACCCGTCTGTATGAGCTGGCGACAGCAGCTCGAAGCCTCTACAGCAACTGCATCGGGCGGGTTGCTTTGGGCTCTCCGGCCACTCAGATTGTTCGACAAAGCCAGGCGTTAAGAGCCGACCTCATCGCCGTCCCGTTGCCTTTGGATTTGACCAGGTGGTGCTGCCTACCCGAGGAATTGCTGGATGAACTTGTGCGAACGGCTGATTGTCCAGTGCTCTGTGCACCAGCGCAGAAGTTTCACCCAGAAGCAGGACGAGCGATTGATAGGCAAAGCACTCAGAGACGACGGCGCTGTTCGCTGCACAAAGTTGCGCAGTCTTTCGATGCCGACCTAACTGTGGCTCCCTCCGATCATACTTGCTCGATTCTTACGCGCCTTCAGCGCTGATCGCCAATCTAACCAGCTCCTGGGCCTAAATCTAGCAGCCGCCGGACTAGAGTCTCTTATCGCTTTGCCGCGAAATCCCTCACAACCTACGCTGGACTCCTCGCCCTACCTGACTCTTGCTAGGCCAATTCCGGCTTACCTTTTGCCAACGGGGGTGGAGCCACGAGGCCACAGATTGACCATGTTGCCAGCATGAACAAGCGATATGCAGTGTTAACCAGCGGTGGTGACGCACCCGGTATGAACGCCGCCATTCGGTCAGTGGTTCGTACCGGGCTCCATTTCGGTTATGAAGTTGTCGGGATCAATGAAGGCTTTAAGGGGCTACTAGCCTCGAATTTTCGCGTGTTAACTGCGCGCGATGTCGGCGGGATTATCCAACAAGGGGGGACCATTCTCGGTAGCGCGCGCTGTCCTGAATTCAAACTCGATAGCGGGGTGAAGATAGCGCACACGATTTTGAAGGAAGCAGCTATCGACGGGCTCGTTGTCATTGGAGGTAACGGATCCCAGACGGGAGCGGCGGCTCTAGCGGCTACTGGCTTTCCGGTTGTTGGAGTCGCCTCCACTATCGACAATGACCTTTTAGGCACTGAAATTTCTATTGGGGTCGATTCTGCGCTTAACGTCGCTCTGGAGGCAATCGATCGAATCAAAATCACCGCTAGCTCGCACCACCGCGCCTTTTTGGTCGAAGTCATGGGACGCAGCTGTGGCTACCTGGCTTTGGCAGCCGGAATCGCGGGCGGGGCTGAGGCGATCATCATGCCCGAGATCGCTATGGAGCCAGAAGTCGTTATGGATCTTTTCCGCGAAGCCTACGAGCGCGGTAAAGCGCACGCTATCGGTGTTGTAGCCGAAGGCGCTCGGTTCAATGCCGCGACTCTTGAACAATATTGTAACGCCCACAAAGAACGAGTGGGGTTCGATGTACGAGTCGTGACCCTAGGCCAGGTTCAACGGGGAGGGTCACCTGGGGCGTTCGATCGCTTGTTAGCGACTCGGTTTGGTGTGACCGCCATGGAATGTCTGCATCAAGAAGTAACCGGCGTGTTAGTCGGGTTACAAAAAGGGCAAATCGTTTGCACTCCTTACGCGTTGGTAGCGGGTAAGACCAAGGGAATCGATCCGAGTATGGTTCGGATGATCGGTATGCTGGCGGCTTAAAGAATCCTTCTTCAAATCTTAGTACAAGCTCAAGAATCCTGAAAGGCAAATAGACATGAGAACTTCATCACTTGAAATGTTTAGCCGCTACCTAGAGTTGCAAGCAGCGGATGCAGCGAAAATCATCGTTCAGTCGGCCTTCCGACACCACCAAGCATTTCTACAAAGCCGGCAATCTTTGCGTGCCGCCTAGAAATGATGGCGACTCCTAGGACTACTACAATGAAGATAGCCGTGTTCAGCACCAGAGCCTACGATCGGCAGTCTATGGCCGAAATAGCCGCGAAAAGCCGCGCCTTTTCAGCATCTCATCAATTAGAATTCTTCGATGTCCACTTGCGACCCGACACCGTACGGATTGCCGAAGGTTACGACGCTGTGTGTGTATTTGTGAATGATGTGATCGACCGCGAGGTTTTGGAACGCCTATATCTCGGGGGCGTTCGCCTGGTCGCTCTTCGATGTGCCGGTTACAACAACGTTGATCTCAAAGCCGCTCAGCAAATCGGCGTCACCGTCGTTGGCGTACCCGCCTATTCGCCGGAGGCGGTAGCTGAGCACGCTGTCGCGCTCATACTCGCTCTAAATCGAAAGATTTGTCGGGCCTACCATCGAGTTCGCGAAGGGAACTTTTCATTAGAGGGATTGGTTGGATTTAATCTGCATGGTAAGACGGTTGGCTTAATAGGTACTGGACGTATTGGAGTCGCCGTCGCTCGAATCCTGGGTCCTGGGTTCGGCTGCAACTTGTTAGGTTTTGATCCGGAACCCAACCAACGCTGCGTCGAGTTGGGCCTCAAATATGTAAGTCTGCCGGAACTGGTCGCCAACTCTGACATCATCTCGCTCCATGCTCCGTTAGCTCCCAGTACCTCTCATCTTATTAATGATTCCACAATCGCGATGATGAAGAGAGATGTGATGCTGATAAATACCAGTCGAGGCGGCCTGATCGATACGAAGGCGGTCATTAAGGCGATCAAAACGGGAAAGATCGGTTCTCTCGGGCTAGATGTGTACGAAGAAGAAGCGGGTCTTTTCTTTTATGACCGCTCGCTCCAAGCCATTTCGGATGACGTGTTTGCTCGCCTTCTGACCTTTCCGAACGTCTTGATCACCGGTCATCAAGGCTTCCTCACCCAAGAAGCCCTGGAGCATATCGCCCAAACGACAATCAACAACATGCTTGAATACGCGCTGACAGGCAACTGCTGCAACGAAGTTGCTGCTGAAGAATTAATCTGCTCCAGTGGCCCGAAATCGAAGACTTCGCTGGCGCAGCCGGCTGGTGCTTAGGCTTCAGCAGCGCCGGCGTGCTGGCGCTGCGAACCGCGGCCCAAATTTCCTAGGCCACACCGATCTTGCTCATTAAATGTTGTGCGTTGCCATCCAGAGTTTGTCTGTCTATGGAGCTTGCCTCAGGATCAGCTTGATCTTGTTTACCACGAAGGATCCTCACCAAAACTCAGGGGCAACTGTTTCCGCTCTGGACGATTCAGTAACCGAGCCCAGCTCGGGTTTTCCGCATCACACCTTAAGGTCCTTGGACCAGCAGTTTTAAACATTTGGCGCTCCGATTTCGATTCGCGATACGCAGAGGGAGACTGATCAACCACTTTCAGAAACGTGCGATTGAAATGAGTGAGAGATTGAAATCCCACATCGTACGCGATTTCGCTGACCCTCAGATGAGGGTTGAGCAAGAGATTCTTAGCTCTTTCGACGCGCACCCGGCCGAGAAATTCCGTAAACGTTAGGCCAGTTGACTTCTTGAACAATTTACAAAAGTAAAAGGTGCTGACGTGCAGCACTTGGCTGACTTTGGCTAAGTCAATTGGATCCGCCTGGTTAGCGAGAATGTAAGCTCGCGCTCGACGAATGAAAGGTGACTCTGTGTCTTCCTGCTGCAACACAATCTGATTTGCCATCAGTGACAACTGCTGCGCGAACGTCTCCAAGAGTTTCACCATTGCCCCGTATTGTTGAGGAGGAAGGTAGCGCGAGTGATAGTAAGCATCTTCCAGTTTCTGCAAATCAACTGTTACACCCCAATCCAGGAGTTGCTTGCTGATCTTTCTAAACTGCTCCGCAGTAGGCTTATGTAAGACCACTTGGCCGGTCTGCAGAAAACCGATAATCTTTCCTCCAACCTGCACCGGAACAGCGCTTTCGCAGAAACCGGTAAAGCAGCTAACTGTTCTGGCTTCTGTCCCAGGTATGTCATCCATTTTCTTTTGCGTCTCTAAGAAAGCAGCACACGTGCGATTGCTCTTAGCGAGGATGGCGCAAAATAGGTCTTCATGCTTTTTGCCTTCCAAGCCGAGCCTCAATCCCTCTACCGCTCTGAAAGCCATCGGGAGCAACGTTGACTCGGTAAAGGCGTTCTCGTAGTCTTTATAGACCTTGGAACCCGCGATCCGTCCGACGATTTGTGCACTCCGGTTCATAACATTGCAGCTCCTCAATTGATGTTCTGTTCTAGTTAACGCGTCATAGCTGTCGGATCGACGAGCAATCATTGATTGGTTCTTCGCGTTGAGTTCGAGCCGAGAGAACTAGTCATCGTTACTCTTTCGCGAGTCTCGCCCCGCATCAGTCGATTTCTCCCATACTTTTCCCGAAGGGTTGTTGTCGGTTTGCCGAGATAGCACCTTACAGATCAGTCTAAGCTCGAGCCGACTATCGGTGTCACCGATGTAGAGAGACGCGACCCTAAGCTGTAATCCCCGGCTTCTTTACCTTGTAGGTACGCGGTCTGCCGCGGACCTGTTCGTCTCTCGCGTAATTTCGAACATCTTCTTAGAGGTCGTGAACTACCCTTGGAGGGAATGCCGCCCGTAGAGCATTTAGGACTGCCAGAACATCGATGACTTCCTGGCTGATAGCGCCGCTGACTGGACTCAGGTGACCAGAGGCCGCAAGAAGCATCCCTGCGATGCTCAGGAGCATTCCGCCCACCGCACTCTGGAGCGCGATCGTGCGCATCCGACGGCTGATGTGCATAAACTCGTCAACTCTTTTAAGGGAGCTTTCCATGACCACGACGCCCGCCGCTTCCGCCGTTACATCGCTGTTTTGTCCGATGGCCATCCCGACCGTGGCGGCCATCATCGCCGGCGCGTCGTTGATGCCGTCGCCCACGTAAAGTGTCTTCGCTTTAGCCGTCTCTTGGCGGACGATGTCCAGTTTTTCTTCGGGACTCTTTTGGGCACAGATCTGGGTGATACCCACTTGGTCGGCCAGGTAGCGAACCTCAGATTCCCGATCCCCGGAGACGATCATCACCCGCCCGAAGTGGTGCTTCGGCCCCAAGTGTTTCACAAAGGAACGACTCTCCGCGCGTGGCGCATCGCGAAAGCGAAAGGTGGCGGCGTAGCGATGATCGATCAGCACCACGCATTCAAGGCCGCCGGCAGAGGGCGGTAGCTGATCATCGCCCGAGATTGTCTGCGAGTTGAGCTTGCTACGGCTCGTGATTTGCAACGAATGGCTGGAGACGGTGCCGCGCAGGCCCGCGCCGGGCGGCTCATTAACTTCGGTAGCCGCGCGAAGCTGAATTCCATGATCCTTTGCCGCGGCCAGAATCGCTCGAGCCAGCGGATGCTTCGAGTAGCGCTCGAGACTTGCCGCTAAAGTGAGAACCTCCGGTTGCAGAAATCCAGGCGCAATGAGCTGGTCGGTGAGCTTCGGTTCGCCATACGTCAGCGTGCCGGTCTTATCGAAGATTGCGGTCCGACACCCGCCAACCTGCTCGAGCACAACGGGACTCTTTATGATGATCCCTCGGCGAGCAGAGAGAGAAATTGAGCCGATAATAGCGACCGGTATCGCGATGAGCAAAGGGCAAGGCGTAGCAATTACCATAACCGCCAGGAAGCGAATGGCTTCACCACTAATCACCCAAGCGAGTATCGCCAGCGCAACTGCCACCGGGGTGTAAATGGCCCCTAATTCATCCCCAAGACGTCGCAGCCGCGGGCGCTTCTCCTCCGATTCGCGCATGACTTCCATGATTTTTGCGTAACGCGAGTCAGCGGCTCGCTTGGTCGTTCGGATCGTCAGGGCGGTTTCCCCATTGATTGCGCCAGATATCACCGTTGAACCAGAGGTCTTAGTGATCTTGAATGGCTCGCCCGTAAGGAAGGATTCATCCATAACCCCGTGTCCCTCGATAACCACTCCGTCCAGCGGACAAATATCGTGCGGATAAACAACCAGCGTTTCGCCCACAGCGATGGCGTCTAATGCCACATCCACGATTTCGGAACCTTGCTTCCGGTGAGCGAGCGATGGCATCCGTTTGGACAGCGCCCGAAGCACCGAAGATGCACTCTGTAATGCATAGGCTTCCAGCGCTTCACCTCCCGCGAGCATCAGCACCACAATAGAACCGGCCAGGTATTCGCCGAGTAGCACCGAAGTGACAATAGAAATGCCCGCTAGCAGATCGGAACCAAACTCCCGTCGCAACAGTTTCCTGAGCAGTTCATAAACCAAAGGAGTGCCGCCGAGAGCTAGCGTGGCCAGCAAGGGAATTTCGGCTCCGAGCGTGTGGAGACCGAAGCGAAGGATGAGATGTAAAAGAATCGCCGCGACTGAAAATGAAGCGATGATACTGGTTCGTCGGCTCCAGATATTGACCGCCGTCTTCCAGAGCCGGTCGCGCAACGACTGCTGGATTATCTTTGGTTCCGGGATCATCTGTTGATCGCTTTTCATCGAGCCGTTAGAAGAATTTTAACGAAATTCTATTTGTCGACGGCAGCAGGGCTCCTTTCAACGAACCAACCCGGGCGAGAGCATCGCTCTGGATTTTGCCGCAGACCAGGCTGCATAATTGGAAATGCTGTCGTCCCTAATGGCGGGAGGCGACTATCGGATTGTGTTTAGGTTGACTTGATGAAGGCTGCCAAAATGGCTAAGATGCGACATCGATGCTCTGCCAACTCTCTATCTAAGTCGTTGAGCATGAGGCATGCACCGTGTTGGAATCGAACCAACAACCCAGTGATTAAGAGTCACTTGCTCTGCCAATTGAGCTAACGGTGCTTAGTATTAGCGGGACAGAAAAGTAGAGGGAGAAGCGTTGGTTGCAAGCAAAAATCACGCCCGTGCCATCCTCGGATGGCGACTGAGCCTTGTGTCGCGCCGAAGGAGTCACTCCGCACACCTTATTTGGACGCGGATAGCAACCGGCCTAAAGGGACAGTCGCCTCTACCGGGGCCCTGCGAACGACCATCAGTCAAGTTTCCTCGGTCGCTCCAGGTCAGAGCCACCGCCGCCTTAGAAATCTGCGTAATCCGCCTCCGCAAGGCCTGCGGCGCGACAGGTCCTCTGTAATCTGCGGATCATTCGCTCTGCAGGTGCTTTTCGGGGCAAGAGATCACAGAAAAGCGCTCAGATCGGCAGTCTGCTCAAGTACTGACCGTTTGGGCATAGCGATCGAGAGCACATGGGCTGAGCCGATCCAAACCCGTACTTTGTACTGAGCAAAATTCTGAAACAGACCCTCCCATATCCCAGAATCGATCCGCGAGAACTCAGATAGATTATAGACTTGAAACGGGGTCATCAGACCAGTGGTTAAAACCTTTGAGAGCGCTTCTTTGGCTGCCCAAAGGGCGGTAGCAACCCTTTGTCTGTCAGTGGCGGCATTTTCAACCCAACTAATCTCCGGCGGAGATAGCTGGGAAAGAATGGTTTTCTGCCGCTCCTCTTCAATTCGCTCGACATCGACACCCATCGGATGCCCAACCGGGAATGCGAGACAGACGGCTAACGAATCGCAATGGCTAATGCTGACACCCCACCCACCCGTTCGCCCGAAATGCACGATCGGCTGTTCGAAGACCCCTTTCACAATCTCGATACACTTAGGATCCGGTTCCGCGAGAGGCTCTCGCAACGCGAGCTTGGCAGCATATCGCCCGAGTAAGTAACTCTTCCGCCTGCGCTCAGAGCGGAGATTAGCGAAGTAGGCGGCTTCGATTGGCCCGAGAAACTGAGCGGCTAATTCGTTCACCCAGCCGGTATCCTCCGCAAAAGCCATGACCAGAGGCGCCTGAAGGCTAGTCTCCGCGCGGCGGATACTCAGCGAATGTGAGACGGTTTGGGGCAGCTTGATAGGTTCCATCAGGCGAGGCAAAGTCCACGGCTTCTATAGCTGTAGCCTATCGTCTGCATTCGAAAGAAATATTTCAATCTCGGTAGCGTTTCGCTGATCTTGGTTGCGTTTTGGGGGCAGATACAGACGTCGGGGAAACGCCGATACGCCAGTAGAGGGCGTGTCGGCGTTAAGGCGTCCCCGACTTCGCCCCGTCGTCTGAAACTTCGGGAAGCCATGTCGGGCCTGCGGGTGGACTGTAGTGGACAGAGTGGACCTAGTTGACGTAGAGGTTTGCCGGGTTATTTGGGCAGCAGGTCGCTGACCAACGATCGTTCTTCGGCGAGTTCTTTTATTGACAGATCGATCTTTTCGCGGCTGAAATCGTTGATCGGGACGCCGGGTACGATCTCCCAGCCGCTGCCGCTGGTACGAATGGGGAAAGAGGAGATCAGTCCCTTTTCTACGCCGTAGCTGCCATCGGTATGAACGGCTACGCTGTACCAATCGCCGGGTGCTGTTGGCGTCACTAGCGTGCGCACCGTATCGACCGCTGCGTTTGCGGCCGATGCCGCTGAGGAAGCACCCCTCGCCTTGATGATGGCGGCTCCACGTTGTTGAACGGTGGGGATAAATGTTTCCTTAAACCAAGCCTCGTCTTTGATCATTTCGGTCGCCGGTTTGCCCTCGATCTTGGCGTTGTAAAAATCCGGGTACTGAGTTGATGAATGGTTACCCCAGATCGTGACATTCGTGACCTGAGAACTATGGCTCCCGGCTTTGGCGGCAAGTTGTGCCTTGGCCCGGTTTTCGTCGAGTCGGGTCATGGCAAACCAACGGTCGCTAGGAACGTCTTTGGCATTGTTCATCGCGATCAGACAATTCGTGTTGCACGGGTTACCCACGACCAGGACCCGGACATCTGAGGCGGCGTTTTTAGCAATGGCCTGTCCTTGGCCCGTGAAAATCTTGCCATTAATCCCCAAGAGATCTTTTCGTTCCATCCCTTGTTTACGCGGAACACTACCCACCAAGAGCGCCCAGTTCACCCCACGAAATCCTTCGTTTAGGTCAGCAGTCGCGACAATTCGCTTCAGCAGCGGGAAAGCACAATCTTCCAGTTCCATGACTACCCCTTCCAGCGCGGGTAAGACGGGTGGGATCTCAATGAGGTAAAGCTCGACGGGTTGATCCGGTCCGAGCATTGATCCAGAAGCGATGCGGAAGAGAAGCGAATAACCGATCTGACCTGCAGCGCCAGTCACGGCAACCTTGATGGGAGATTTCATGAGGAAAAATGGGAATGGTGGGGCGGGTTGTCAATGAAGGGCGCGAAGCAAGACAAGGAGTACGAGGAGTACGAGGAGTACGAGGAGTACGAGGAGTACAAGGAGCCCAACATTCAACCGGACCTCTCGGCCCGATTAGTCGCCAAAGGCGCGGATTCTTGAACTCCTCGTACTCCTCGGACTCCTTGTACTCCTTCCCCTAAGTCCCTAGCCCCATCAACGCATCCACTTCCTTCCGGTACGGCATCGATGGCGCGGTACCGCGCCGAGTGACCGAAATCCCGGCAACGGCGCACCCAAATCGCACTGCTTCGATCAGCGATTTTTTCTCCGCTAACGCCACGGCGAAGCCGCCGGCAAAGGCATCGCCGGCGCCGGTTGTCTCGACGATGTTGTCCATCTGAAATGCCGGGACGTACTGCGCGACACCTGGCCCTTTTACAAAAACTCCTTTTTCACCCAGTGTGATCACCACATTCCTTACTCCGAACGCGAGCAGTTCATCGGCGAGTTGCTCGATGTTCTGGAATTGATCCAGCGACTCTTTTCCGACCAGCGTCAGGGCTTCCGTCTCGTTCGGGGTCAAATAATCGACCTTCGCCAAGACCTCAGGCGGTACCGGTAAAGCCGGCGCCGGATTCAGGATGATCGGTACCCCGGCGGTATGAGCCAGCTCGATGCCACGAACCGTCGGAGCTAGCGGCAGCTCCAGTTGGGTAAGAAAAATATCGGCGCTACCGATGTCAGCTTTGGCGGCTTCCACCTCTTCGATCGTGAGATTGGCGCACGCGCCTTGCACAACGATGATGGAGTTCTCATGCGTCTTTTCGTCGACGATGATCGTTGCGGTGGCGCTGGTCTCGTCCGGGTCTTCGTAGATATGAGCGAGACTCATCCCCTGCTCCGTATAGAATCGCTTCGCCATTTCCCCAAATGCGTCTCGCCCGATCTTCGTGATCAAGCCTACCTCGGCATCTAAACGCGCTGCGGCGACCGCTTGGTTCGAGCCTTTCCCGCCAGGTCCCAGCTTGAAAGAATTTCCCAGGATAGTTTCTCCCCATTTCGCCATCCGATCGGTTCGACAGGCAAGATCCGTGACGAACGCTCCCAGGATGCTGACTTTTGCTTTGGGCATGGCCTAAAAGATCACGCCCTTCTTGATGATCACACAACCGTAGGGACGTAGTTCGCCGGTAGCGACGATAGCGAAAGCTTTCTTTGCTCGTTCATAAAAAGCGAATCGTTCGATTTTGGCGAGAGGCGAGGATTTTCCTTCTCGTTTGTCGATCACGGTTTGAAATTCTTTCTGTACGTCCGGCACTTCGTCAGGCTTGCCTACGACCTCCATCCGCAAGGCTGGGTCATCGACGAACGAATCAAGGGGAATCAGCTGCAGAATTGCATCCAGGGCCGCTGGACCGCTGACTCCATCGAGTCGGACAAGTCTCTGCGCCATAGAAACGGCAGGAAAATGGGCGTCAACAACCACAATGTCATCGCCGTGTCCCATCGAAGCTAAGGTGTGCAATAACTCGGGAGTATGAAGGGAGGTAAGGTTCTTAAGCATAAGCGTCTCTCTCGTCTTTATATCACGATTCCGGTTCTACGTTTTAAGTTTTAGGTTTTAAGCTTTAAGTTGTGTGTGGCCTCGCTTCGCGGCCGCGCGCCATCTCCTAGCTCCTAGATTCTAGCTCCTGGATCCTTCCTCATTTCACCGCTCCCATGGTGAGTCCGCGGGTCAGATACTTCTGCAGGAAAGTCGCCAGGATCAACGCGGGCAGAATCGCCATGATGGCAATGGCAGAGATTTGCCCCCACAGAATCTCGTGGCCACCGGCAAACTGGGCGATCACCACCGGCAGAGGCGTCACGTTCGAGCCGCTGAAAATCACGGCATAAGCGAAGTCGTTCCAGGCGAAGATGAAGGTGAACAGGGCCACCACGACCAACCCGGGGGCGGTAAGCGGAAGCGCGATATTTCGAAAAATCTGGAAGCGGGTAGCGCCGTCGACCTTAGCCGCTTCCTCGATCTCGCGTGGTAACTCCTCGATAAACCCTTTCAGGATCCAGATCGCGAACGGAAGATTGAAAACGGTATAACACAGAACTAACCCAGCGTAGGAATCGACTAATCCAACGAACCGGAAGATCACAAACAGAGGTAGGATGGTTGCAATGGGTGGAAACATCCGGATGGAGAGAATCCAGAAGGCCAGGTTCTTTTTGCCGACCTGGAACCGAGCAATGGCATAAGCGGCCGGCGCACCCAACAACACCGAGATGGCCATGGAAGAGAACGCGATGGTGAAACTATCCATCAATCCTTTCATTCCGCCGCGTCGAAGTGAATCTGGATAGTTCAGCCATTCCGGGTTAGCTGGAACCCAAACTGGCGGCCGGGTAAAGAACTCGCCGCGCGCTTTGAGGCTGCTGGCAATGATCCAAAATAGTGGAAAGAGGAGCACGATCAGGACCACCAAAATAGCGAGCCACTTCAGGAGATCGATCACGACCCGTTTCGACATCAGTGAGCCCCCCTTCGATTAACCAATCCCAAATAGCTTTTTGCCATGATGGTAATGAGAATCAGTTGGATGAATGACATCGCCGAGGCGTAGCTGGGATTGAAAAACTTGAATCCCTGGAGATAAGTCAAAAATGTAAGCGTCTCGCTACTGTCGCCGGGTCCTCCCTGGGTCAGGATATAGACCAAATCAAATGTTTTGAATAAATCGACTCCCCGGAGCAAAATTCCAACCCCGGCGACCGGGAGAACCAATGGAAGCGTAATCCGTCGGAACATCGACCAGCCATGGGCACCGTCGAGTCGAGCTGCCTCTAACAGTTCCTGCGGTTGGCTCTGTAAGGCAGCCAGAATCACCAGCGCCAGAAAGGGCGTCCACTGCCAGGTATCGGTCAAGAATACAGACAGCAATGCCGTCTGAGGGAGCGCTAACCAGGCCGGCCCTTTTATCCCAAGGTGAGCCAATAAATCATTCAACGGACCATAAGAAGCGTTGAAGATCATCCGTCCTTGCCAGCCAGCAACGACCGAAGAAATGACGGACGGAATCAAGATCGGACCCAGCACCCACGGTCGGAAACGGTTCACGTGCAGAAGCAACCAAGCGATGAAATAACCAAGCAGAGTCTGGGTGGCTACACCGGCTAAAACGAAAACCAGCGTCCGCACTAACGCCGTCAAGAATCGGGCATCCTTGAAAATCAGGTCGAGATAATTGTCCAGTCCTATCCAACGCATCGGTTGCGGGGTGCTGAATTGCAGATTCGTAAACGAAACCACCAGGGAGAACAGCAACGGCCCGATGGTCATCAGGAAAAGAACCGTTACCGCCGGCCCCACCATTGCCCGGGCAAAGGTTCGATCGTGTTGGCGCGAGGGGTTCACGGTTCGCAGTTCGCGGGTCGCGGTTCGCGGTTGGCAGTCGGGGTGCTGATTAGGGAAAGGGAGTCTAAGCTCGTGGGGCGCTTCGTTATCGTCCTCGTCCTCGAATTCTGGCGAGCGGAGTGATGGCCCGCCCGCATCGCTACGCGAAGCGTTGCGGGCGGGAGTTTTGGAGTACTGGAGTATTGCGCATTGTCGGAGTTGCACCCCGCGTCCGCGGGGTTGGAGGTGCTTTCAGGGCTCTGGCTAAATAAGTGGACGGAGTGGGCGTAGTGGACTGAGTGCACGGCCAAATGGCAGGCGATTTGCCGCCGATACGCCCATACGCACACACGCCTCCTCTGGCTCCTGGATCCTGACCCCTTCTATTTCAGCAGGCCCGCGGCGCGGTAACTCTCTAGCGCCGCTTGCCAGAACTTCTTTTGGGTATCGGCTCCGAGACGTTGGGTGATTCCTTTCCAATCTTCGGCTACTCCATCCAGAGCGGTCTTCGGGTCAGCTTCGCCGGAAAGCGCTTTGGTAACGGCAACGTCCAGCGCATCGATGTATTGAGCAGCGCCAGGGATATTCAGATCCGGAAAACCATTCTTCAGGTTCTCTTCGACGGCAGCCACATATTCTTTGACCGAGGCTTCATCCGGGAACTTGTAATGGGAAGTATCCGTGAAATGGCTGAGCCGATAAGGATCCTGGCCGCTCCAGTTGGCTGCCACTGTGATCGGGCTTTTATCTAACGAAAGGTATTTCGCGACCCAATACGCCGCCTCTTTATTCTTCGATTTCTCAGGCACGGCCAGGACTCGGCCAACCGGCATGGGCGCTTTATGTACAACCTTGCCGTTCACTTCTGTACCAGGGACAACCGCGAATCCTGCCTTACCAACGATCTTACTAAGTTGCGGATCGGCCGTCTTTTTGCCGACATCAGACCATTGAATCACCATGGCCAGATCGCCAGTCAAGAAAGCATTCTTGAGCTCTTCGTATCCGTAACTGAGCACGTCCGGAGGACTGAACTTAAGTGTATCCACCATGTTTTGCAGACCAGCCACAGCGGCCTCTGTGTTGATCTGCGGATTCATATTTTCATCGAAATAAATACCGCCGGAACTCGCGAATCGGGTCAAAAACCAGCCATAACTGAACCCGCGCGCACCGTATTCGGCAGCCCCATAGAACGGTCGGGTCAGCTTCTGGCCGGCCAAGGTATCACCGGCTTTTCGGGTAAAGAATTCCGCCACCTGCAACCATTCTTTCCAGGTTGCCGGCGGAGCCAATTCACGGCCGTACTTCTTCTGAAAAGCCGCTTTCTCGTCGGCGTTGTTGAACAGGTCCTTGCGATAATAGAGAACCAGAACGTCGCCATCGTACGGAAGAGCATAGGTTTTTCCTGCCCATTTGCAGTAGACCTCGCGGTAGGGCGGTTCCACCTCATCCATCTTCGGATCCCAGATGGAAGCCGGTGTCTTCTTCATATATTCGTCGAGAGGCTGCAGATAACCGTTTCCGGCGAAATCGCCGATGTACGACGGGTAAAAGATCACCATGTCATAATCGCTCGAGCCAGCGACAAAACTGGTCTTGAGCTTGTCGTAAAGACCGGTAAAAGTGGCGCCAACCTGTTTGATGGTAATACCGGCTTTCGTGAAATCGTCGGCATACTTGTTCAACGACTCCATGTTCTGACCCGCATCACCAATGACAGTCACGGTGACATGGTTGAACGAGGGAAGATCGGCCGCCGAAGCAGCAGAGGTCCAAATAACGGCTCCAACACCAGCAGCCAACAATCGAGCAACACGTTTCATGGGGAGGGAAGAGGAAACGCGCAAAAGGTAACACCCGGGGAGAAACGCCGTCAACGGCGTGTCGGCGTATCGGCGTATCGGCGTATCGGCGTATCGGCGTGTGGGCATGTGGGCGTGTGGGCGTGTGGGCGTGTGGGCGTGTGGGCGTGTGGGCGTGTGGGCGTGTGGGCGTGTGG
>Ga0185299_10003148_pt1 | contig 22852 bp, 17 predicted proteins | sample PaiPotPPA55metaG_FD_128002 | JGI IMG/M metagenome (GOLD analysis project Ga0185299, IMG submission 128002) | Iron sulfur acid spring bacterial and archeal communities from Banff, Canada, to study Microbial Dark Matter (Phase II) - Paint Pots PPA... ... | reverse complement strand
CGATCGACATCACGTCTTCGAAGTGGCCGTGCGTCGGGCAATCCTTCACCATCAGAATCTTGCCGTCGCGCTCGACGATCTGCGCCTTGATCTCGCCGACCTTCTCATTCATCAGCACTTCGTGCGGCAGATGCCCGTCGAGAATCTGCTGCCGGATCTCCGGCACGCACTTCGGGCACAGCGAATCAGTGGAGCGAGGCCAACCCAGCGGCGGCTTCGATTTCTCGTACGACTTGAGCAGCGGTTTTTCCGACCACTTCGGTGTGGGCGACGGATTCGGCTTGACGCGATTCAAGCGCTCGAATACCGCCCATGTCCCCTTGGCGGCGATGACGACTGCTTTCTCTACGTACTTGATCGGCTTGCGCATTTCGCTTTTAGCTCCTGGCTTTTAGCTTTTAGCCATTGGCTTTTGGCCGTTGGCTTTCTGTTTCTTTGGATTGCCGCTAACCTTTACCGGTTACAGCTATCCCTCAACGTTCGAATCTGCCTCTGTTTTTGCCCTTGTCTCGGACGAACCTGAGACCTCACCCAAAAATGTGCCGCCCCGGGGAATTGCTGGCCCTACTGGACCTGGTTTTTTACACTTTTCCCTGGGTATTGTCTGGACCTATCCTATTGCAGGCTTTGGAAATGGCGCATCCATATCCCAACGAACGGTGCGAAATTGGGGTTTAGCGGTGTTTTGGGGGATTATACGGAGTTAAGTTATTGAAAGCAAAGGGTGGATCGGATAAACCCGAGCAGATTCCTCCTGTCTCGCTTTGCTCGCGCGTCGGAATGACAAGGCTTCAGGGTTGACTGGATCGCGCCCAGTCCTGCCATGCGAGCCCCTTCACGCGGGAAAATTCCGAGACGTTCGCCGTCACCAAGGTGAGTTGATGGCGCAAGGCCTGTCCCGCCATCAGGACGTCGTAGGCTCCAATGGGTTTGCCGGCAGATTCGAGCGTGGCTCGCACTTCGCCGGCTACGCGCGCATCAGCGTCTTCGAACCGAAGAACAAGAATGGGGCCCGCCAGAAATGTCTCGACGCGTTTGCGATTAAACTCCTTCCGCGTGCTTTTGGCCACGCCGTACCAGAGTTCAAAGGCAGCGATGGACGAAACTAGAACTTGATCGCCGGACGCAGTTGCCTTTTGCAGCCTTGTGCGAACCGTGGCTGGCTGGCCGTTAATCAGGGCGATGCAGGCGTTCGTATCCAGCAGGTAGTCCACTAGAAAATCTTTCGCTTGGGTGTGACAGGCTGGCGCCGTCCGCGAGGCGGAAATGACTCGGAGTTGAACCGGTCAAGTTCCTCAAACCAGCGGCCAGTGTCCGGGATGAGCGGCTCCAGCAGAACTCCCTGGGCGACGCGCCGGATGCGCACGCGGTCCCCTTCGAAACGGAATTCCTTGGGCAGGCGGACCGCCTGGCTGCGGCCGTTTCGGAAGAGTTTTGCAATGTCGGTCTTGCGCATGGAGGACCTCAGTGAGTATATATTACGAGTATATATCAATTCAATTTCTTTGGGATACTGCATGGGCTTTAAGGTTGGCCCTCAGCGGATGAACCCGGGACGCTGTGGTGATCCCGGTATTAGTGAAAAGCGGCGTCGCCCTTGCCTTCGGGAAGAGCAAGCTTCGGTCGGAATGATAAGACTTTCGGGCTTGGTGAAAACTAAAAGCTGAAGGCTGACAGCTGACAGCTGCCCTCAAAAAACTAATCCCACTCCCCCGGTGATCATGTTGCTTTTCCAGTTGTAGAGATTGGTGGGATTGTTTTGATTCGCTTCGAACTTGAAATAACGGGTTTGGTAGGTGCCTTGGGCGAACCACTTGCCGAAGGTGTAGCCGACGCTGCCGCGCAGAAAGTAGCCGTGGTCAAGGTTGGGATGGGGCAGTATAAGGGTGGTCCCGCCATTGGTGCGGAAGCGGGGACTGAACTCGGGACCGCCTTGCAGGTGTACGAAGGCGCGCCGCTCCGGACCGAAATTGTATTTGAGGACGATCGGGATTTCGAGCAGTTCCAGATTGTCGCGAACGAAGATCTGGTTATCCACCGTGGCCGCGGGGAGGTCGATCTTCCGGATCTGGGCGTTCACACCGAGGGAGAAAGTGTTGCGAGCCTGGAAGGCGACGCCGCCGAAGACGGCGAACTCCTTGGCATGATTGGTGTCGTCGGAGGGGGCGCGGACTTCGCCGCCAACCACAATGCTTGGGCCTCCATTCTTGGCGGAAGGCTTTTTTACGATCAACTCGCCGTTGATGTCAAGAACGGCGCTGTTCACCGTTGGCAATGCGCCAAATTTGTCGGAAGTTTCGCCGGCGTTGATGTCGATGGTCCCGCGCTGACAAAAAGCCGGGATTGCGGCTGACAGGAATAGGAGAAACACACTGGTGCGGGCTAGATGCGGCTTGCATCGCTTCATTAAATACGTTTCCTCCCCTGTGGGCAGTGTACACTCCGGCGGTTGCGGCCGGGCAGCACGGGCGGCTGTGGCCGGAATCATGCATTCTATCGTTTGCTGCTGATTGTCCGCTGCTTATGTCTGGTGCTAATGGTCTGATGCGCGGGATGGGGCAATCGTTTTGTGCATCGCGAAACTGGAGATTGGGGCGTTGCGAGATTGTGAAGTTCACGGGCTGCCAGCGAGTCGCGACAAACACGTAGCCCCGAACGAATTCGTCCGGCGCCGCTTTCCCCCCGCGGATGGATTTCAATAGGCACTTGAACCCGGATTTCGGATGTGTTGTACTGCATCCATGGCCGAGGAAAAGAGCCGCAGCAAAGACATCGTTCTGTGGATTATTACGGTCGCTCTAATCGCGTTGGCGATCTTCTGGTACAGGAAATAATTGTTCGCGGGCGGAATGTCCGTCGGGCCTGGGTTCTTCTCCGCTCTGACGATCAAAATCCGCTAAAGTCAGAAGTCGAAACATTCGACAGCGGAGCCGCAAACACTTCGAAGGTTACGCTCAAAGGCAACGTGGCCAGCTCGAAACCGGCAAACGTGCCCCCCCGGCGAGCAACTGAATTTTATCTCTGTCAGAATGCGCCTGGAGGGCGGACCTTCGCGTGTGCCGCCAACGTCCGCGGCGGATCGGCCCCGGGAACACAGCCCGGCACCTGCTCAACACAATCTTTCATTTTCGATGGCACAAACGCCTACTCGCTAACATCCGGAATCCCGAACCAGTAGGACCATTGGCACGAACTTTGAGCGAAGCGTTCCGCTTGCGCACGCCCTCAGGAGCCGTCTGAAAGTCCGCCACCGTACAGACTCCAATCTCCGCCCGTGTTCTGGGTTCGGCAGGCTACAAATCGCTGGCAACAAAGAAAACATCCGCGTGTTAGAATTCTCCAACGCTTTAGAAGTTGCGGTGCTTCGTCTCCCGGACAAATGAAATCTTCCCCCTTGCAGCTCCGACAGCCAGGCCTCACGAAGAACTCTGCCGATAACTCTATCCAGATCCCCACCCTCCCGGAGACTTATGTGTCGATGCCTCAGCGGGAGACCACGATCCGGGATTACTGGCTCATTCTCACCAAGCAGCGCTGGACAATTATTGCCTTCGCTTCCGTGGTTCTGATTCTCACCCTCATCGCGACCTTCAAGACCACACCGATCTACGACGCCGTTGGCCGAATCGCCATCAACCGTGAAAGCGCGGATGCCTTGCCCTTCAAGGACAGCGCCTCCAATCCGGTTGCCGACGAAGACTACACCATCGCCATGGAGACCCAGGTCCGGATCCTCCATAGCGATAACCTGGCCATGCGGGTCATCAAGAAGCTGGGACTCGACACCAATCCCAGTTTCACCGGTGTCTCTAAGCCCCAGACCCCCGCCAGCGACCTCGCCACCACCACACCCAGCATCGACACGCGCCAGGAATCGCAGCTGATTAACATCTTTCGCGGCGGATTAAAAGTAGCAACCGTAAACAACACCCGGCTTATTGAGATCCACTACTTGAACCCCAACCCTCGCCTGGCCGCCGATATCGTGAACGCAATTGTCAGCTCCTACATCGAGCAGAATTATCAGACCAAGTTTGAATCCGCCATGCAAACCTCGGATTGGCTCTCCCGCCAACTAGCGGATCTAAAGTTGAAAGTGGAGACCTCCCAGGAAAAACTGATTCGCTTCCAGCGCGAAAAAGGAATCGTTGGCATCGATGAGAAGCAGAACCTTACCACTTCCAAACTGGACGAATTAAGCAAAGAACTCACCGCCACGGAGGCCGATCGCATCCAGAAGGAGGCGAACTACCAACTCGCCGCCACCGGTAATCCCGAACTCATGGCCCGCTCCCCCAGCGAAATGCTGGCCCACCTCCGGGAACGCGAGAGCGCCCTCCGGCAGCAATACGTTCAGCTGAAGACTCAGTTTGGCGCCGCCTACCCCAAAGTGGCTGAAATCAAAAATCAGCTGGACGAGGTTCAGAAGGATATTGACGCCGAAGTGCGCCGCATGGCCACCCAGATCAAGAACGAGTATTTGGCGGCGCAGCAGCGCGAAAATATGGTGCTCGCCCGCATGGAAGCGCAGAAGCGCGAAGCCAACGAGCTCAACCAGAATGCCATTGAGTTCAACATCTTAAAACGGGATGTTGACGCGAACCGCCAACTCTACGAAGGACTGCTGCAGAAACTCAAAGAAGCCAGCCTCGAAGCGGGCTTGCACTCCAACAACATCCGCGTCGTAGACTCTGCCCGGGTACCCCTAGCACCCTCTTCGCCCGACATTCCGCGTAACCTCGCGATCGGCCTCATTCTGGGACTATGCGGCGGAGTCGGTCTCGCCTTCTTGCTCGAATCCCTGGACAATACGGTGCGTACTCCGGAACAGGCGGAGTTGGCCTCCGGTCTGCCTTCGCTCGGTGTAGTGCCTCAATTCTTGCGGGCCGATACGCCTCGTCTGCAGTCGCCCAAACTCGCATTGGCTTCCGGCGAATCTACTTCGCGACGCGCCGAACTGATCGCTCAGCTTCGTCCTAACTCCGAAGCTGCAGAGTGCTATCGGTCACTGCGTACATCGATTTTGTTGTCTGCCCTCGACAGTCCGCCCAAGGTGCTTCTAGTCACCAGTCCCCTGCCCCAGGAGGGCAAGACCACCACCAGTGTGAACTGTGCGATCGTGCTGGCGCAGCGCGGTTCGCGGGTGTTGCTGGTGGACGCCGATCTGCGCCGCCCTGGCGTGCATCGCGCTTTTGGCTTCGATCGCAAGCCCGGCCTAAGCTCGGTGCTGGCGGGCACCATCACCGCGGAATCGGCGATGAGAAGCTATCCGCTGGTTCCGAATTTGTCCATCCTGCCCGCCGGCCCGCCGCCTCCCCACCCCGCTGAGTTGCTCGACGGAGGCAAGATGCGGTCTCTGATCGCCCAGTGGCGCAAGGATTACGACCACGTCATCATCGACACTCCGCCCGCACTCTCCGTCACCGACCCGGTGATCTTGTCAGTGGAAGCCGATTCGATTATTTTGGTCATTCGTTCGGGAAAAACCACCAAGGATGCATTGCGCCGGGCCGGCGAGCTGCTCTGGCAGGTGAATGCGCGGGTGATGGGCATCGTGGTCAACGGAATTGATCTGGGTTCGCCCGACCACTACTACTATTATTACGGCGCCAAGGCGGGCGGCCACTACTACGATGCGGAAGCCAACACAGCCACCGAAGCGGCTGAAAAAATTGACGCTTAAAAATGATCGGTACGAGGTTCTGAAATAGCGGCAATCTCCGCATGATTTTTTCCTAATACTCAGAGCAAACATGGACGAATTTCGCGATCATCCCGAGCCAACAGACGGGCAGGCAAACGGCAGACACATAATGAGCTCATCGTTCATCCCCAAAGCTACGAAATCGGCCAGGCAGGACTTCATCGCCAGACAGTGCGACCACTTCTTGCGCAGCTGCGCCATGTTGAACAATCGAGTGCCCGGACTTCTATTCACCCGGTTCACCCAGGTTCTCTTGGACAGTGCTTGCGCCGGCCTGGCATTTTACCTCGCCTTCCAGCTGCGCTTCGATGGCGCCGTTCCCTTGCGCTATCGCTACATCATGTTGGTATGGCTCGCCACCGTCGTCGTGCTCCGGCCTTTCTGCATTTGGATCTTGGGCGCCTATGCCAGTATTTGGCGTTACTTCAATCTCCGTGACATGTTCACCCTCTCTCTGGCTGCCGCTCTGCCCAGCGCGGTCTTGTTGTTTGCGCGCATTGTGCTGGCCAAAACTTTCCGGGTGATGGCAATTCCCATCAGCATAGTGCTGATCGACCTGGGACTGTTTGTACTGCTGGTGGCGACACTACGAGCCTTGCGTCGCGCCGGTTTCGAATATTGGAGAGTGAGCAGCTCGCGTCGCCATCGCGCCATATTATTAGGCACAGGCGATACCTTGGCCTCTGGCGTACGCCAGGTCAGTCTGCAGAGCGATATCGAACTCGTCGGCCTGCTCTCCCCCGACAAACAGTTGCGCGGTAGAAGGATCGCGGGTTTTCCCGTGATTGAACTGAGCGACACGCTCTCCGACGTCTTAGTCAGCTACTGCGTCGATATCGTCTTCATCGCGGAAGCCAAACTCGATATCGGCGAGATCGTGCAAACCACTACTCAGTTCGGTGCCGAAGTTCGCCTCCTGCCTTCGGCAGCCAACATCATGCGCGGCGATGTCCGCATTTCCGCCCAGCTCAACCCCGAGCATGTACTCAACGGACGCAACTCCTCCTCGCTCGAAAAGCCCCACCCTGCGGTGGTCAGCGGATTCGAAGGCAAGAACGTTCTCATCACCGGTGCTGGCGGCTCCATCGGCTCCGAAATTAGCCGGCAAGTATCGCGGCTCGGGGTTCACAAAGCCATTCTCCTGGACCGCGATGAAAATTCGATCTTCGAATTGCAGAATCAGCTGCTCGCCCTCGGGTCTTCATCCCAAATCGTGCCTCTGGTCGGCGATATTCGCGACCGCCATCAGCTACAGCATATCTTTGAGCAACATCGTCCTGAGGTCGTGCTGCACGCGGCCGCCTTCAAGCACGTCGGCATCATGGAACAGAATCCTTGCGAGGCAGTGCTCAATAACGTGATGGGCACACGCTACCTCGCCGAAGTCGCCATCGCGTTCGAGGCCAAACGTTTTCTCATGATCTCCACCGACAAGGCCGTCCGGCCGACCAGCGTCATGGGAGCGACCAAGCGCGTGGCCGAATTGTTGGTGCGCAGCCTGGCCACATCCGACGGACACAACACACAAATCGCCTGCGTTCGCTTCGGAAACGTCGTAGGAAGCCGCGGCAGTGTCGTACCCATATTCCTCCGCCAGATCGCTGCCGGTGGCCCCGTGACCATTACCCATGAAGAGATGACCCGCTATTTCATGACCATCCCCGAAGCCGTTCAACTGGTCATGCAGGCTTCTACTCTGGAATCCAATGGAACCATCTACACACTGGACCTTGGCGATCCGCTGCGCATCACCCATTTGGCGCACAAACTGATCGAGATGTCGGGCCTAAAGCCGGATAAAGATATCAAGATTCAGTTCGTAGGCGTGCGCCCGGGCGAGAAGTTGCACGAACAGCTCTGGTACGAAGACTGTCCCGTAACCCCAACCTCCTTCGCCCGTGTGCTGGCCGTGGGAGGCCGCCCGGTTCGCAGCATCGACGACGAACTCCAAGAGTTGGAGCAATTCGCCTTCGCCCGTCAGGAAGAATCGGTCTTGCAGCTGCTCCGCGATATGCCCATTGATTTCCGCGTCGAAAGTCCCTCCGCGATGATCGCTTAAACCCGTTTTGAACAGCGCGGCTTGAGCCGCGTCGCAAGTTGTGCGAAATGAACAACGACTTTCCCTGCAACCGCAATGCCCGAAGCGGCGTCTTACTCCCCGGAGAATCGCTCGCTTATTTCTCTGTCCACGTTCGTCGGCGAATCCCGATTTCTCGACACCCTGTTAACGTGAGGCACATCTTATGAATCGCACGCAAACGCTTTCTGCAACCGCACTATCGCTACTCGCCGGATCTCTCTTACTTTTCACCGCGACGCCACCGCTGCACGCCGACGAAGTCGACCGCTGCCAGCGCCGCATAGCCCACGAGGAACATGAACTCCACCGCGCCATCGAGCGCCACGGGCGGAACAGCCGGCAAGCCGATCATGAGCGCCGCGAACTCCATGCAGTCCGCGAACGCTGCTGGCGCGAGCAGCATCGCTGGTGGGATGAACACGAGCACCGCTGGCACACCGATCGCGACTGGAATGAACACGACCACGACTAGCCGTTGAAGCATTAGAACCGTTGCGCAGCCGAGCCCCACTCGTCGCTCTGTTAGACGAGTGGGAATTACTCATTTCGCAATTTCCCCTAACCAGCGTTCTAACTTTTGCATCAGATTCAAGCCGAGGTGGATGTGGACGAAGACATTGCCCGCGAAATACTCGATGAATTGTTTTCTTCGCTTGAGACGCTAGAGACCCAGAGTGCCGCAATCCTGCGATTCGTGAAGGATAAAGGATTGGCAAGCGAGCAGGACCTTGCTTCCTATTTCGAACAGGCCGGAAACACCAGCAACGTTCGCTGGCGGGCTGCGCGGGTTCGGATTGATCATCTCCTTGCGTCCGCTTTTAAAACGGCAGAACGCAAGGCCAAAGAAGAGCCGCCCAAACCGGAAGACAAGAACGACGAATCCGCAAACAAGGCGGGCGCCGAGGCATCGTCCCCAACAAAAAGCCTCGAAGACAATAAAGACAATTCCCAGCAGAGGCATAAGGAAGTTGCCCGCGCAAAACTCGAAGGTGCCGACGCAGTTCCCGATTCCGGGGAAAATCGCGATCACCAAAAACACACTCCTGACAATGAGAAAGAAAACGCCGGAAATAATAAGACAGCGCAAGAGAAACAGAATGCCAGCGGCGCTGGAACTAGCGACAGTATTAAGAAAAATGCCGCCTGAATGGAAGTGCCTGTTTTTGAAAACTTCTGAAAGCAACTTCCTTGCTCTGCTACACCGGAATAAAAAGGCCGCGACCAAGAGTCGCGGCCCTCTCAAAACAACTTAACACTACGGAACAGCCGCGTACACGGTGGCCTCCCACTTCGTGCCAGCCGTATTCACAATGTAGTAATCGAAGCGATGAGTTCCGGAGGCCAGAGTAAGACTCTTCCTCAACGTGTTCACTCCATATGTCGAATCGTCCTTCACTCCGTCGACCCAGACTTCCATTCTCGCAATCGTTCCGGTCACCGTCCCGCTTGCCCAGGCCAGCACCGGGGAATTGTCCGTCGACCCGCCGATCGGGCTGCATACGTTCAATCCTGGCGAGCTGGGTGGCGCGCAGGTGCTACTTCCGACAGTCAGCGGAAAGCTGAGGCTCTGAAGAATGTTGTCCCAGCCCGCCGTATAGACAGTCACGTTATGCTTCCCTGCCGCCAGATTGTAGCTAGCGTCGAGGAAGCTGTAATACGAGAACGCATGTTTCAGCTCCTCACTCATCTTCTTGCCATCAATCCACACTTCCACTTTGCGTCCGGCAGTCTGGTTCGACGCACCGATGCTGAACTTCACCGGAGAACCTGCGGCCACGGTACTGGTCGGCGCACACAGAGTGATTCCGGTGTAGCGGTCAGGGGCGCTGCAGGCTGGGAAATTGCCGGCAGTCGTGTTCTCGAACAGGATCCCAGGCCTGCTCGACGCGCCACTGGAAACATCAAACACAACAAAATCAGGCTTTGTGTCACGATTGCCTCGCAACACGGACATGAAGGAAAGCAACTGGCTCGCGGTTCCCGTGTAAACCACCTGCTCGGACTGATAGGTGCCATCGGCATTGCCCAGCATCACGTTGACCGTGTCGGGCGCGGTACCGCTGCAGTCCGAGGCCTCAACCACCACGAGATCGTTGATTCCATCACCATTGAAATCCGCTACCGCCGGCGGTTGGTTCCAATCCGTGCAGTTTTTTAGGGTGATATTGCGCGTCGTGAAGGTTCGATTCGCGTTTCCATACATCACCCTGACCGTGGGGTAATACCGGCTGCCATTGAGAGAAAAATCAAACGGCGTGCCCACCAAATCCATTTTTCCGTCGCCATTCAAATCATACGGAAAGTATTGCACGTCATCGCCGAATGCCGGGCTAGCCTGGAAGTGTCCCGTTCCATCTCCGTACATAACCTGGTACGAACTCGAATATTCGTTGAACTCTGTGAACACGTCGGCCTTTCCGTCTCCATCGAAATCGCCGACGAAAATCGCACCGAGCGACGTCATAGGAGTGTTGGGGCCGACCGTGAACCCGCCATCTCCATTGCCGAACCAAACATGCAGGTTCATATCGTTGCTGCAGCTGTAGCAGTCGAACAAAAGATCGATCTTGCCATCGTGATTTACATCGGCAGCGGCGACTCCCTCCACCGTGGTCGACGTCACAAAAGTGGCTTGCAGGTGCAGCTTCCCGGAGGCACTCCCCAGGTATTCGTAGAAGGAATTGCCGCCATAGCTCACGATAACATCCGGATTTCCATCCCGGTTAAAGTCGCCTATTGCAAAATAGTAAGGACTACCGCTCGGCAACGTGTAGCATACCGGCGGAGCATAGGTGCCGTTCCCGTTCGACAGCACAAGCCCAAAAGCGTTGCTTGGACAACCGTAAAGCATGACGAAATCTTCTTCCCCATCGGCGTTGAAATCGGCGTGCGTTTGCGAGAGATTTGGACTAAAAGTCGGACTGAAACTAACCGCCTGCGAGAACGCGGCGCGGGTAGCCAGCACCAAAGCTAACGACACTAGCAAGCGAAAGTTGACGCGTAACATTTTTATATTCCTCGAATGTTCGGATTGTTGCGATTGGATACAACGTTGGTCCAGAGGCAATTCTGTACACGCGCGGAGACTGTTGAGATTAGAGCGTTTTTTACGTTTCGCGACTATCGGGACCAAAGCGTAGTTCGGCGCTTATCTCGCTGTACAACAGCGGGAACGATACCCCAGGTAGATAACAGGCCCAGCGCGGCGTTCGAAGCGACCGCCATTCGATCTCATATGCTCAGGAGCGCGAAAGGAATCCGATGTCGGGCTTCGACCATGCGAAAAAAAGGCCACGACCGAAGCCGCAGCCTGGGTGCACTAGTCTCACCTATGGCACATACGCGTATACAGTCTTCTCCCATTTCGTTCCGGCTGTATTAACGATGTAGTAATCAAATCGATGCGTCCCCGGTTGCAACGAGAGACTCGTCTTAAGCGTATTCACTCCATAGGTCGAATCGTCCTTCACGCCATCGACCCATACTTCCATGCGCGCAATCGTTCCCGTAACAGTCCCACTTGCCCAGGCCGTCACCGGCGAATCGTCCGACGAATTGCTGATTGGACTGCAGACGTTTAACCCCGACGAACTGGGAGGAGCGCACGTGCTGCTGCCTACCGTGAGCGGAAACGAAAACTTCTCCAGCAGATTGTCCCACCCCGCCGAGTATACGGTTACGTTGTGCGTGCCTGCCGCCAGGCTGTAGCTGGCATCCAGAAAGCTGTAATACGAGAAGGCGTGTTTCAGTTCTTCACTCATCTTCTTGCCATCGATCCACACTTCCACTTTGCGCCCAGCCGTCTGGTTCGAAGCGCCGATGCTGAAAGTCACCGGCGATCCCGCCGCCACTGTGCTGTTCGGCGCACACAGCGTGATTCCCGTGTAATGGTTGGGCGCGCTGCAAGCGGGAAAATTGCCGCTGCTCGTGTTTTCAAACAGGATCTGCGGATTCGGTTGGCTAGTCGTGGAAGGCTGTTGTTCAAGCAGCAAAAAGTCAGGTTTCGTATCCCGATTCGCTCGCAACACCGTAGGCTGCGTGAGCAACTCAGTGTCGGTGCCGTTGTAAATCACCTGCTCGGCCTGATAAGTGCCATCGGCGTTGCCCAGCAGCACATTCACCGTCTCCGGCTTAGTGCCCTTGCAGTCGGAGGCTTCCACCACAAGAATATCGTTGACTCCATCCCCATTGAAATCGGATACGGCGATTGGCACACCCGAATCCGTACAGTTTTTCAACGTTATCGTCCCCGCGCCGAAGGTTCGCGTCGCGCTTCCGTAGAGCACCTTCACCTGGTTTGAATAGGTAACGCCGCCGACGTAGGAGTTGTACGGCACTCCCACCAAATCCATTTTTCCATCCCCGTTTAAGTCGTATGAGGTGTATCCCACGGTATCGGAGAAAGGTGCCGCCGCCTGGAAGTGCCCGGTTGAATCGCCATAAAGAACCTGGTAGGTGCACCCACCTTCAAAACAGGATCGCCCCAGAATGTCAGCCTTGCCATCCCCATCGAAGTCGCCCACAGAAAGATATCCCAGGGCCGTGGGTGACATCGGAGTGCTGGGGCCAATCGTGAAGCCGCCGTCCTGGTTTCCGAACCAGACATGCAAATTGGTATCGTTGCTGCAGGTGTAACAGTTGAACAATAGGTCAATGCGGCCGTCATGATTCACGTCGGCGGCCGCAAGTCCTTCGATCGTGAACTGCGTCACATAGTCGGCTTGCAGATGCAGCTTGCCTGACGCACTGCCGAGAAATTGATAGAAATGGTTTGTCCCATTGCTCACGATGACGTCGGTGTTGCCATCGTTATTGAAGTCGCCGATGGCAAAAGCGTAGATAGTATTGCCCGGCACTGCATAGCACACCGGAGGAGCGTAGGTGCCGTTCCCATTCGATAGCACAAGACTGAAACCATTCGTCGAGCAACCGGCGGACGAGATAAAATCTTCCTCTCCATCGGAGTTGAAGTCAGCATGCACTTGAGACAAGTTCTGCACGACTGAGGGACTAAAACTGACCGCTTGCGAGAACGTTACCGGGGTCATGGAAAGCAGAGCCAGCAAGAGGAAACAAGAATTAATACGTGACATCGGGAAGCTCCTTCTTAGGGGTGGGGCAGCCATGGGAAAGCAGCAGGTCCTGTAGAGCACAGCATTATTCCGGCGCGGAGGCTTACATTGAATCATTTCCGCCTATCCGTCACCATAGGGCCAAGAACGTAATTCCGGCTTGAACCTGCTGTATAACAATCAGGGTAAATCTCAAGGCCGGCGCGCTTCTACGCGGATGAACGGATAGTGCGCTTTAAAAATGGGCGATTTCGCGATCTTCAGTAAAATACTGTCGGATGCCACAGGCCAAAAACGGAAAGACCAAAACCACCGGATTGCGTTACTGGATGGCACGCGTGCTCGAAGAATGCGACCACGTCTCCGCCGACTTCAGCGCCGATCCCGTCCACGATCTGCGGGTCGCCCTGCGCCGCTGCCGCTCCATGGCCGACGGCATGATGGCCGTGGATCCCGATCGCGACTGGAAGGGAATGAAAAAGGCCGGCAAACGCCTTTTCCAACGACTCGGCAACCTGCGCGACGTCCAAATCATGATGGAGTGGATTGAGAAGTTAACTGATGTGGCGCGGACGCCCTCGCCCGCCTTGCCGCCAGAGCCACAGAATCCGGCTGACACAACAGAAGCTGCCCACTCCACCGAATTTGCGGCGAAAGGCCAGCACGACCCCGTATCCCACGCACTCTTGGAAATTCTAAGAGCGCGCGAAGCTGAACAAAAACACGAAGCCCGCGCTTCCCTGTCGGAATTCGACCGCAAACAATGGCGCCAATGGAGCCGCTCGCTTCCCCTGCGCGCCGCCCGCATTCGGCCCGGCAGCCCTGTCTTCAAGCATCTCGCCCTCGAACGCTGGACCGCCGCCCGTGAATTGCATACCCGCGCCCTGCGCAATCGCTCCCAGGTTGCGTTTCACACTTTGCGCATCGGCATCAAACGGTTTCGATACATTGTCGAAAATTTCTTGCCGGACGAGCACAAAGCCTGGAGCAACGACTTGAAACACATGCAGGACTTGCTAGGCGAAGTGCATGATCTCGACGTGCTCTGGTCGACCGCGCTTTCCTGCCGGGTCTTCCCCGAGGAAGCGTCGCGCAGAATCTGGCACGAACGCATCGTGAAAGAACGCACGAAACGCATTGAAGAATATCGCCAGCGCATGGTGGGTCCTGATTCTCTTTGGAATGTCTGGCGCTCAGGATTACCACAAGGGAAACAAATCCAGGAAATTGCAACCCGCCGCATGAAGTTGTGGGCCAAGGCGCTCGATCCCGACTTCGCCCACTCCGAGCGCGTAGCTCGTCTCGCCCTCGAACTCTACGACGCCCTCGAATCCATAGGCTTGCTGAACACAAAAGTGTCCCCTGTCTTTCGGGCGCCCCATGTCTCGCCTCCTTTGCGAGACATGGGTCTTTCCAACGTAATCAACGCCGCATCGGGAAACGGAAATCCCTCCCGCAACTCAGCCCGTGCCTGCCTCTATCTCGCCGCCTTGTTGCATGACGTCGGCAAATCAAAAGGCAACAAAGGCCATCACAAAGAATCCTTGGAGCTGATTAAAGCTCACGGTACTCCTCTGGGATGGGAACCGGGAAACATGGCGCGGGCCGCTCTGGTAGCCCGTTTCCACTGCGGCGCTTTGCCAACACGCAGTCATAAAGCCCTGAGCGATCTGATGCCTGAGGAACAGAAACTCACACTTCAGTTAGCCGCGATCCTTCGCTTAGCCAATGCTCTCGACTTTGCCCACGACGGCCACATCCGCCGCATCGAGATAGAAAATGCAATCACGCAACCCAACCATCGCAGCCGTCGAACCAACGGATTCCTGCGCAAGCCCGCGAGGCTGGCACCGCACGAGGCTCTGATCATCGCCGCCGAAGGCTTCGCGCCCAACAGCTCCACCGCGCAATCCGTCGCCGCCGAACGGTATTTACTCGAAACCGTCCTCCGCCGTCCCGTGATGATAAAGGCAATGAAGCCGTCATTACTTCGGAACATTCCAATTCAACCGGGAAAAATCGCATCGTGACCACGAGAATTCGACTTGTCGAAGTCGGCAAATGGGGAAACGATCCAGTCACTTCCGCGTTCTTGCCTCTCAAGATAAAACTGTTTCAGTTCCTATTTGGCCGAAAGCCGGCAAGCGGAAGCCGGAAGCCGACTTATGACTCACGCCCAACTGGTGGAACGAGCGGTTCGCTGGCTGCGCTGGTATCGCTGCGGCGTAGTGCTGTCGGAACAAGCCTGCGTCAGTGGCGAAATGCCCGACGCCATTGGCTGGAAGCGCGCCAACCATTCCGTCCTCGTAGAATGCAAAATCACGCGCGCAGATTTTTTAGCCGATCGCGGCAAGCCCTTCCGCCAGAAGCCCGAACAGGGAGTCGGTAGCGAACGCTTCTATCTCACGCCTTCAGCTTTGATAAAACTTGAAGAATTGCCGGCAAGTTGGGGATTGCTGGAACTACGACGCGGAAGAATTGAAGTCGTGCAGGCTTCGGCGAAGAATCTGCGCACGGCCGCTGGATTCCGCTATGAAATGAATTTGCTGCTCGCCAGCCTGCGGCGAGTGGAAGTCCGCATTGAACCGCAAAGTATCACAGACTTCCTGAAGTGGAAGAATCGCATGGCCGAATACAATCGTGGAACTTTGCCCGAAGGCCTTACCACGGCTGAAGAAGAACTCAACGTTTTCCTCGAACCGGAAATGCCAAGTTGTCCGTGAGCGTTCTCCCTCTACATATCTCGACGGCCTTCCATAGCTTTCAGCATCGTGATTTCGTCGGTGTATTCGATGTCGCTGCCGACAGGAATGCCCATGGCAATGCGGGTCACTTTGACCCCAGCGCGTTTCAATTGTTGGGAGAGATAAGTAGCGGTGGCTTCGCCTTCGACCGTGGGATTCGTGGCGACGATGACTTCGTCAACGTTGCCAGCATCGACGCGAGTGATGAGATTCGAGATCCGCAACTGCTCAGGCCCAATTCCGTGTAGCGGAGAAATCGCGCCGTGCAGAACGTGGAAAACGCCGTTGAAGTGCTTGGTCTTTTCGATGGCGGCGATGTTTGTGGGTTCCTCTACGACGCAGACTAGCCGCTGGTTGCGGGTTGCGCTGGTGCAGTAGACGCAGGGATCGACATCGGTGATGTTGTTGCACACTGAGCAGAGCCGCAAGTTGGCCTTCACATCGCGCACGGCCGCGGCGAGAGCTTCGGCGTCTTCGTCGCTGGCGCGCAGAATGTGAAAAGCCAGGCGCTGTGCGCTTTTCGCTCCGACGCCAGGAAGCTTTTTTAGCTCGTCGATCAGGCGCGACATGGGTTCGGCAAATTTGGACATTCTCAATTCACTTTCCGTCGCTTGTCTTCCGAGTAGAGCGAAGAACCCGCGCATTTTGCTGGCGGCGAGAAATTGCAGAGGTCCTTCGCTTCGCTCAGCATGACCAGGGCTATCCGGGCGCGACACTAGAAAATTCAGAGTCCGGGAATGCCGAGGCCGCCGAGCATGCCGCCGACTGTGGATTGCATTTGCGCATCGATTTTGCGGGCGGCTTCGTTGATGGCGGCGAGAACCATATCCTGCAGCATTTCGACGTCGCCGGATTTTACGGCTTCGGGATCGATGCGCAGGCTGAGCAACTGTTTGCGGCCATCCATTTTTGCGGTGACGGTTCCACCGCCGGACGTGGCTTCGACCACGGTCTCCTGCATTTTTTTCTGCAGGGCGTCGTACTGCGATTTGGCCTTCGACATTAGCTCTTGCAGGTTGAATCCGCCCATAAGGTCCACGTTTCAAAGTTTCAAGGTTTCAACGTTTCAGAGTTTCAAATTTTTAAGACTTCAGCGCTTCTAGGTTCTACTTTGAAATCTTGACACGTTGACACGTTGAAACCTGCCTCTCTACCGCTTTTCCCTGTAATCGATCACGGTCCGGACTTGGGCGCCAAACTTCTCTTGCATGCGTCGCACGACGGGATCTTGCTCGGCGCGGCCTCGCCCGCCTGGACCTGCTGTCTGCGAAGCGCCGTTTCGTTTATTTTCTGGTGCCCCTACAGTCGCTCCGGGAACGACTCGTAATTTCACGGCGCGGCCCAGAACTCCGCTGGCGGAGGCGATGGCTAGACGTTTGGCATCGGAACTGAGCGACATGTCGACTACGGTTTGCGATTCGGCGATCTTGATGACTAGCTCGTTGCCTTGAATGCTCCACTCGCCGGTGGAAAGCATGGAGACCAAAATGCGCTGGTTGCCATCGGTGAGCGTTTGCAGAACGGCAGTTTTTAAATGCTCCATTTGCGATTGCGCTGGGACGGTTACGGCTGCCGCTGGCTGCTTTGGTTGCAATTGCAAGTCTGGCTGCGGCCGCGGTTCGGAAGTCGATGCTTTGGCGGCTTCGGCAGAGACGCAGCTAGCTACGTCTCTACGATCGCGGTCTTCTTCTGGTGCGGGCTCGCTGATGGCAACCGCGGAGCCAATGATTACTGGCTCCGCGGGAGTGGCCGTCGCTACAATGCGCGGGCCATTTGGCGGCGAGTCGAACTGAGCTTCTTGCCTTGGCGTGCCTTTGCGGGCGGAGTCGGCGGCAAACGGGGAAACGAAAGTGGGGCGTCCCCCTGGAGTTGGCTCTGGACGCCTCATTTCAGAGTTCGCAGCGCCGCCGACGATGGCCGGGCGCGGAGCCGGTCTCTGAGCTCCAGTTGAGGGAGCTGCGGCTACGTCGCTGAGCAACTGCTCGATGGGCAGCAGCTTTTGCGCGTGGGCCATTTTCAGGAGGCCGAGTTCGAGATGAAAGCGCTGTTCCTGTTTGTATCCCAGCTCGCTGTGAGTGCGGAGCATGATCTGCAGATGGCGGGTGAGATCTTCTTCTCCGAACCAATCAGCGACCCGGGCCACGCGCTCGCATTCTTCGCGGGACACTTGCAATAACGGAGAAGCTTTACCGGCGATCTTTGCGACCGTGGCGTTGCGCAGGAAACGGACCAACTGGCGGGCGAAATGCGTGGGACTGTGGCCTTCGCCGATCAGGTGATCGACCTGGCGGAGGATTTCTTCGCTTCGGCCTTCAGATACAGCTTGCATCACCAGTTCGAGGATGTGAGCTGGCGCGGCGCCGACCAGGTTGCGAACTGAATCGGCGGTGATTTTTCCGCTGGAGGAAGCAATGGCCTGGTCGAGAATGGAGAGGGCGTCGCGCATGGAGCCGTCGCCGGCTTCCGCCAGCAGCGCCAGAGCGTCGTCATCGGCTTCGATTTTTTCGCGCGTGACCAGGTCGCGCAACTGGGCAACGATGGCGTCGAATTTAACGGCGCGGAAACTGAAGTGCTGGCAGCGCGAGCGGATGGTTTGGGGAATGTCCTCGGGTTGCGTAGTGGCCAACATAAAGACGATGTGGTCGGGAGGTTCTTCCAGCGTTTTCAGGAGTGCGTTGAAGGCGGCGTCGGTGATCTGGTGGGCTTCGTCGAGGATGTAGATTTTAAAGCGATCGCGAGCGGGACGATAGCGGGCGGCTTCGCGGAGTTCGCGAATTTCGTCGATGCCGCGATTCGTGGCGGCGTCGATTTCGATTACATCGACCGCGTTTCCAGCGCGAATTTCTGTGCAGGATTCGCAGATGCCGCACGGCTCCGGGACTGGTCTATCTTTCGAGCGGCAGTTTAGGGCCATAGCCAGGATTCGCGCGACTGTCGTCTTGCCGATACCGCGGTGTCCGCTGAAGATGTAGCCGTGAGCGGACCGCCCCTGCTCGATGGCGTTTTGAAGGGTGCGGGTAACGTGCTCCTGGCCGATCACCTCGGAGAATTTCTGGGGACGATATTTGCGAGCCAGGACAGTGTAACTCATGGGCGGAAGAGATGATTATACGTTATGCGGTAGGTTGATTTGCGGATCAAAAACGAAAGCCTGAACCGCAGAGCAGGCTGAGAACTTCCGCTGAGGGCGCAGAGAAAGGCTTATGGCGCTTGCTAAGGCGGGGGGCACGCGGTAGGCTGGTGCGTCAAGATTCTGTGGTGTGGCACTGCGCCAAGGGCACATCGGCGCGGGCCGCAAAGGGAGCGTTTATGCAATTGAAGTTGACGAAGCGAACGGTAGATGGAATTCTGGCGATTGAGTGCAATGGACGCATCGTGTTTGGGGAAGAGACTTCCCTGCTGCGGGATGAAGTGAAGAAGGCGATCGCGGACGGCGTTAAGCGCATTGTGCTCAACCTTGGCCAAGTGAATTACATTGATTCGGGTGGACTGGGAACGTTGGTGGCACTGCATACTACCGCGCATATTGCCGGGGCCAGCGTGAAACTGGCGAATCTGACGAAGCGCGTGGGCGACCTGCTGCAGGTTACCAAGCTGCTGACTGTGTTTGATGTGTACAACTCGGAGTATGAGGCACTGGAGTCGTTTCGCACGGCCGCGTAGAGCAAAGTTACTTCCAACTTCAGGATCGCGGGTAGGGATCCTTCGAATTCGCAGGCCGGCTTGCTGGGGCGAGCGGGCCTGCTGCGCTCTGGGTGACAGGGTCCAGCGCTTAGGATGACAAAGTCCAGGAAAGTATCCGATCAATCGAACCCGGTGCGGCTGCGGATTGAGCGGGCGATTCGCGCAATCCCGCGAGGAAAAGTTTCGACTTATGGCAGGGTCGCGTGCGCAGCGGGGTTTCCGGGAGCTGCTAGACAAGTCGCCGCTGTTTTGCGCCGCGGATTTGAATTGCCGTGGCAGCGCGTGCTGGGAGCGGGCGGCGCGATCAGGTTAACCGGAGATTCGGCGATGGAGCAGCGGCTAAGGCTGGAAGCGGAGGGCGTGCGGTTTCGCGGGCGAAGAGTGGATATGAAGGCGTGTGAGTGGAAGTTTCGGGCACGAAAGTGAAACACGGGGGGCATTCTTTGTCTGCGCGGTTTTTGTCGGCGGACAGCCGAGGCGGCGGTCGCTACGTGATTATTTTTTGAATTGGGCGTCGATTTCTACCTGGTAGCCCGTGACTATTTTGTTGGTTTCATTGGCCATGCCGACAACGGCCATGAGCTCTTTGAACATGGCGTCGGTCATGCCTTGTTTTTGGGCGGAAACGGTGTGAGAGGCGATGCAGTAGTTGCACTGGTTGGTGACGCTGACGGCCACGTAGATCATTTCTTTGGTGACGGCGTCGAGAGCGCCGGGGGCCATGATCTGCTTGATGTCTTCCCAGGTGCGCTTGAGGGTGGCGGGATCGTGGGCGATGGCTTTCCAGAAATTGTTGATCCAGTCGGTTTTGCGGGTGGCCATGATGTCGTCGTAGACGGCGCGAACTTCGGGGGTGGCATCTTTATATTCGATGAGGCCGAAGATGGACATGAGGACTCCGGTGGTGCGATTTATTCACAATCAAAAGCTTACCGCTGAGACCGCCGAGGGAAGACGCAGAGAGCGCTGAGAAAAGCAACTGCAACTTCGATCATTTGTTTGCATTTGGCAACTCTCCGCTTAACAACTTTTCCAGATTTGCTGCTGGGACTCTTACGCCGACATAGAAGTGGCCGAAGAGGGCGTAGACGGCGCTGACTTCGTCAAAGCGCATTTCGTAGATCAGCTTCTTGAAGACCAAGGGATCGTCGGCGAACAGGTCGACGCCCCACTCCCAATCGTCGAATCCAATGGAGCCGCTGATGATCTGTTTCACTTCTCCGGCGTAGCGGCGGCCGATTAGCCCGTGATCATTCATCTGGCGGGCGCGTTCTTCGAGGGAAAGCTTGTACCAGTTCTTGTCTTCGCCGCGGCGGCGGTCCATGGGATAGAAGCAGGCGTAGCGGTGCGGCGGAATTTCCGGGTAGAGGCGGGGCCGCATGGCTTCTTTGTGGCGATCGAGTTTGCAGGCGATTTCGGCTTTCCACTGATCGGAATGGGGCTCGATGCCCTGGTCGGTAAGTTCCTTGTAAATCTTGAGAGTGGATTCGTAGAGGCCTAACTCGATGATGGAAAGATAAGAAGAGGTGGGCTCGAGATAATCGCTGAGGCGAAGGTGAGCGAGCTGGAGTTCGGCCTGATTGAGATTGGCGAAAGATTCGCGGAAGTGGATGAGCATGAGGTCGCCCTTGTGGCCAATGAGAGAGAAGAGGGCGGACTGGCCGGGGGAATGCTTTTCCATGGCCGAGAGCGCGTCGGAGGCTTCTTTGGCGATGGCCGTTTTTTCCGAGGCGAGAAGGGCTCGCCAGGCGGGCCAGCGCAGGCGCATCATCTGGTGCAGGACGCTGTAGCCTTCGGTGGTGAGCGGGACTGCGGGGATTTCCGCGGCGACTTGCGGACGAGGAGGGTGCGTGGTCGTCATTCGGGCCTCTTTCGAGAATCGTTCTTCGGGGCGCAAAAGAATATTGTACGCGGTGTGGCAGTACACCGAAAATTCTGGCACGATGCTTTCCTGTCGATTGTTCGTGCGTCTTAATCTCGTGTGTAATCATCTTAAGAGGGTCACGATAAGAAGCGACTTCATTATGTATTGAGGTGGGCAGGCTGCGAGATTCCTCAGGCGCTAAAGCGCACATCCTTTGCGAATCCCAGCGGCACGGCTGAAGCCGTGCCCTGATACGAATCGGATATCCCGCAGGCTCTGAAGCACTGCCTTCTCAAAACATTTGTAAGATAGCTTTTAAAATCTTTTTCCTTGGCGGGGGCGCTTTCTCTATATGAATCGAAGGTTTGCAGGACCAGCTTTTTCAGGACCAACTCAATATACGCGGCGGGAAGTGCTGCGGGCTGCGGCTTTGGGGCTGACCGCGCTTCCCTTTGCTTCATTTGCCCAAACCGAGAAACAAAAAACGTTTGTGGAGCCGGCGCGAGTTCCCTATCCCGGTTCAGATGATGCGCTGCTGGACGAGATCGAGAGGAAGGCGTTTGATTTTTTCTGGAGCGAGGCGAGTGCGACGACGGGGCAGGTGAAGGATCGTGCGACGCAGGATGGCAAGGATGCGCGGAAGATTGCCAGTATCGCGGCCACCGGGTTCGGGCTTTCGGGGCTTTGCACTGGGCACGAGCGGGGTTATGGAGACAAACAGGACATTGTCGAGCGCGTGCGTACCACTTTGCAGTTCCTATGGCACAAACTTCCTCACGAGCACGGTTTCTACTATCACTTCATCGACATGAACAGCGGGGAGCGGCAGTGGAAGTGTGAGATTTCGTCGATCGACACTTCCATTCTGCTGTGTGGAGTGCTGACGGCGCGGCAATATTTTGCGGACGCGGAAATTCAGGATCTGGCGACGAAGATTTACGAGCGCGTGGATTGGCCGTGGATGTTGAACCATGGGGAGACGTTGTCCATGGGCTGGCATCCTGAGGACGGATTTCTGAAGGCGCGGTGGGAGCACTACTGCGAGCTGATGATGATTTATCTGCTGGCGATGGGGTCGCCGACGCATCCGATTACGGCGGAAGCATGGCATGCATGGACGCGGCCTACGGTGAAGTTTCAGGGATTGGAATACATTTCGGGCAACGATCCGCTGTTTACGCATCAGTATTCGCAGGCCTGGTTCGATTTTCGGGGGAAGCGCGACGACTATGCGGATTATTTTGAGAACTCGGTGAAGGCTACAGAGGCGCACAAATTATTCTGCCTGTCGTTGCGCGACCAGTTTCCAGATTACAGCGAACATCTTTGGGGAATTACGGCGTCGGACACGTTTTTCGGATATCAGGCGTGGGGCGGTCCGCCCCCGATCGGAAAGCTGGATGGGAGCGTGGTGCCTTGCGCGACGGGCGGGTCGCTGCCATTCTTGTTTCCGGACTGCATGCGGGTTCTGCGGACGATTCGGGAGCGATATCATCTGGCGTGGGGACGGTACGGGTTTGTGGATGCATTCAATCCGCTGACGAACTGGTATGACCCGGATGTGCTGGGGATCGATCTGGGAATCACGATGCTGATGGCGGAGAATCGGCGCACGGGGTTTGTCTGGAAGACGTTTATGAAGAACAAAGAGGCGCAGCGGGGGATGGAAGTGGCGGGTTTTCGGGCGGAACATGTGGTGCATGC
>Ga0185299_10003146_pt1 | contig 22857 bp, 22 predicted proteins | sample PaiPotPPA55metaG_FD_128002 | JGI IMG/M metagenome (GOLD analysis project Ga0185299, IMG submission 128002) | Iron sulfur acid spring bacterial and archeal communities from Banff, Canada, to study Microbial Dark Matter (Phase II) - Paint Pots PPA... ... | reverse complement strand
GTACGCTCAGTCGAGTGTCCAGCTTTATGGCCTGATGGACCTGAGCGTGCCCACCTATCGGACGCACGCGGATGCGAACGGCGATCATGTCATCGGCATGGGCAACGCCGGCGAGCCATGGTTCAGCGGTAGCCGCTGGGGCTTGAAGGGTGTCGAAGACATCGGCGGTGGTACGAAGGTCATCTTCCGGCTCGAGAGCGAATTCGTGGTCGCCAATGGCCAGATGGAAGACCCGGGTCAGATCTTCGATCGCGATGCATGGGTCGGTATCGAGGACGACACGTTTGGCAAGATCACGGCCGGGTTCCAGAACACCATCGCACGCGACGCATCGACGATCTATGGTGACGCGTATGGCAGCGCCAGACTGACGACGGAAGAGGGCGGTTGGACGAACTCGAACAACTTCAAGCAGATGATTTTCTACGCGGCCAGCGCGACGGGCACGCGTTATACGAATGGCCTTGCATGGAAGAAACTGTTCAGCAACGGCATCTTCGCTAGTGCGGGCTACGCGTTCGGGAACTCAACGAGTTTCGGCTCCAACTCGAACTACCAGGCAGCGCTCGGCTACAACGGCGGCCCGTTCAATGTGTCGGGCTTCTATAGCCACGTGAACCGCGTCGGTATCACAAACCAGACGTGGTCGGCGGGTGGTAACTATACGTTCGGCATTCTGCGCGCCAATGCGGGCTACTTCCGTTACCTGGGTAATCAAGGGTCGCTCGGCCAGCGTCAGGACAACGCCTGGACGGTGTCGCTCAAGTTGGCGCCGAAGGGCGCGTTCGACTACGAGCTTGGCTATCAGCAGATGCGCGTGAAGAACGCCGCGTACGACAGCAATGGCGATATCCCGAATGCGAACATCGGTGCTTTCGACCCGACGTCGGGCCTCCACAACGGCTACAAGGAGACGTTGTACGGGTCGATCTTCTATCACCTGTCCAAGCGCACCGAAGTGTATCTGGCTGGCGACTACATGAGGCTGCATGGCGGCTATACGGTTGGAAGCACGTTTGGCGCGACTAACCAGCTTGAGCTGACCTCAGGCATTCGGACCCGTTTCTAAACGACCAGTCACTGCGGTATCGGCTCTGTTTGCCGACACCGAGGGCGACCGGGTCACCATTCATCCGCTCGTTCGCTCGTTCGTTAGCGATTCCCGCTTTAACGCGTTAAAGCTTTCGTTACTACTGCTCGGCGCTGGCCGCGGTTGCAACTTTTTGCGCCGTACAGTCCCGGTTGTATTCAGCACTAAGCCGTTTTTCGGCATGGTCTAAATCATCGGGATAAGGAGCGTTAGGTGAGCTTGCGTCGTAACCCGCGGCTTCGAGTTCGTAGAGTTCGTTCATCACCTGCTTGTGTGTAGCCGGCGCCTGAGTGTGTACGAACGGGTAGTCACTGCACTGCTGTGCTGTAAGCGTTGGTTCCGCGAAAGAAACCGTGCTTGCAATCAAGAGCGGAGAAAGAATAAGCAGCTTAAGCGTCGCTTTCATAAAACCTCCTTAAGGTCATATCTAACGCACGTCGACCGGCCCGCTCGCATGAACTTGTCTGCATGCGGTTAAAAACAGGATAAGGAGATCCTCATAACGCCAAGCTGGCGGGATCATTAAGAATTTGTCATTTTTCGGGGGGGTGTTTCGCGGACTTTGTGGCGCGCCGTTTTTGTTATGGGAAACGGTTGATCAGCGGGGCGCCTGGTTTGGTATCGCGCTGTAAAAACTTCTCGGCCATAGAGCAGAAAGCAGCAGTGGAATGCGCCGTTTTCATAACAGGCCCGTGGCTGCGACGTAGAAGGCTTTCAAAACGCAAGCTAAGGGCGAGCGCGATCCGGCAAGAACTATTTTTCGCTATCGAACGTGTACATGGACGAAAGCTCAATAGGGTGCAGCCTTGAGCGGACTTCCACAACGGGCAAAGTGAGGGGCGCCGAGGCGGCCCTCACGTACGCTGCGCGTGTACTTGATGCGCACGCCGCTCTCTCAGCAACACCCCCCGCGGCCGGAAGTATCGAGCCTCATTCCGTGCAGACCGCGATAAGGCGGCACCTCCGGCGAGCTCCATCCATCGAGCATCTGGGGCGCAAGCTGATATACCTCGACACCCAAGGGCCGGCAAACTTCGAGCGGGTCTCGCGCGTCGGGACCCCACATCGGCAACGACAGGTCTCCGCCAGGGCAGGTCGACAGCGCGCAAAGCAGATCGATCTCCGCGAAGAACTCCAGGTAGTCCCCTTTCTTCGCCGGACAGGCCTTCATGAAATACTGATCGTTCAGATTGAGCCCTGTGCACTGGAACACATTTAGTACGTCATGCACATCGAATTCGGTAAGACCGTGCGGTGCGATCGCGCGTGTCAGGTTCGAATGGCAATGGAAATCGAAATCTTTGCCGGTCAGCATCCGGTTCACATACGGATCGCAGCGCGTACCCAGCAGGTCATGAACGCGTCCGCCATGTTCATCGATTCCGTAGCCGGCGAGGGTGTCGTTGGTGATCGTCACAAGCGGCCGGAGATAGGGCAGGGTCGACCACAAGCGGTCGAATGTGCTGACATGCGCCTGCTGCAACTGGCGTGTGCGCGACGCCCAAAAACGCTCGCGCGGATTATGCAGATTCCAGATGTTGAGGTCCGCGACCTGGGGCCCTTCAATGGTCACGATCCGGAACACGTGTCCGGCGGGCACCTTCCACGCGTAGCCCGAGCGGATCGGCACCACGGCCGAATCCACCAGGGTGCGGGTTTCATGCGCGGATGCAACCCGTGAATAAAAATCGCGATCGACTTCGAGCGCTGAACCCTCGGTTACCTGATAAGCGGCAGGATAGTTCAACATGGTCTTTATCTCCTGAATGGGTTGACGTGAGGCACGTAGCCTCGTTCGCGAAAAGGACGCTAAAAAGAAGCGCTTCAAAGAAGATCGATCAGTGCTTCTTCCGAGCGGTCCAGGTAGTCGGAAAGTTTCTTGCTTGCACGCTTGTATTCCCCGGCCACGATCAGATCGTAGAGTGCGCGATCACGCTCGATCCATGGCAACTGGAAGCGCCGTTCGTCAGGTGCGGCGGAGAACAGCAAGCGCAACTGCGCGAGAATCGTGCGGAAGAATTGATCGAGCAGCGCGCTGCCGATCATCTCCACAATGTGCTGATGAAACCGGAGGCTATGCGTGCCCACGCTTCGCCAGTCTTCCTGCGACGCGGCTTGTGCGGCCGCATCGCAGGCCGCTGCCATGGCGTGCAGAACGGCCGGATCGGGCGTACCCGGCAACGCAAGCGCCTGCAGTTCCAGTGTGCGCCGGACACGGAAGATGTCGCGTACATCGGTGCGTGTGAGCGTACGCACCACCACGCCGCGATGCCGATAATGCACCGCCAGTCCCTCGCGGCAAATCTGCCGCAGCGCCTCGCGCAGCGTATTGCGCGACACGTCGTAAGCCTTTGTAAGCTCGGCTTCGGTAAGAGCCGTGCCCGGAGGCAGGTCGCCGCAGATGATCTTGTCGCGGATCTGCGTGACGATGCGCTCGGTCACGGACTCTTCTTCGATGTGCTCGGTCACGGTCTTTTTTGGGGTCACGCGGGAGTCGGAAACGGATCTGGTCATCAGAGCTGGAGGTCTTTAAGAAAGTGCGCGACGCGGGAATCCTTGTCGAACGCCGTCATGACGCGAGGCGCGGCGTCCGCCACGATCGAGCCATTCTCCAGGAAGATTATCCGATCAGAGATGCGGAACGCGAAATTGATTTCGTGCGTGACGATCACCATCGTCATGCCTTCGCGCGCAAGCTGCTCGATCACTTTGAGGACCTCGGCCACCAATTCGGGATCGAGCGCGGAGGTCGGTTCGTCGAAGAGGACGATGGAGGGTTTCATCGCCAGTGCCCGTGCAATCGCCACGCGCTGCTGCTGGCCGCCGGAGAGCTGATGCGGGTACTTATGCGCATGAGCGGCCATTCCCACCTTCGCCAGCATCTCCATGCCGAGCGCACGCAATGCGGCCCTGGAGCCACGTTCGTGATAGCGCGGCGCGAGTGTCACATTGTCGAGCACGCTGCGATGCGGGAACAGGTTGAAGCTCTGGAACACCATGCCGATATCGACAATGCCGCGCATATGTTCGCGATGCGACACCGCCCGCCGCGCCTTGCTTGCGCCCCATTGGAACAGCTTGCCGTGCAGCACAATCTCGCCGTCGTCGAGCGGCTCCAGACCGTTGAGCGTGCGGATCAGCGAAGTCTTGCCCGAACCCGACGGTCCGATCACCGAGATCACTTCACCCGCCTGCACCTTGAGGTCGACGCCCTTCAGCACTTCGTGCACGCCATAGGTCTTGCGCAAGCCGACCGCTTCAAGCGCGACGCGGCCGGTCTTTCCGACTTGCGCCACCGGTGCGGTAGCGAGCGCGGCCGGTTCTATCGCAGTGAATGCCACGGGCTCCCTGCGTGCAACGTCCAGCCGCTGCTCCAGCATCTTTAGCACGTACCCGACCACCGTCACGATCAGCACGTAGTAGAACGAGACGGCGAGCATCGTCTCGAGGACCTTGAAGTTCTGCGTGTAGAGGCGCTCGCCCACGAGCAGTATCTCGGCGAGCGAGATCACGGACACGAGCGACGTGAGCTTGACGATGGTGATGTATTCGTTGACGAGCGACGGCAAAGCCACGCGAAACGCCTGCGGCACCACGACCAGCCGTTGCAGGCCGAGGTATCTCAGCCCAAGCGCGCGGCCCGCTTCAAACTGGCCTCGGCCGATGGAGAGCAGGCCGCCCCGGTGAATCTCGGCTATATAGGCGGCTTCGCTGATTGATAGCGCAATCAGACCTGCCCAGAAGGGATCGGCGAGTACCACGCTAGACGCCGGGAACACTTGCGGCAGGTTGTACACGAAGATCAGCAGTACCAGTAGGGGCAGGCTGCGAAACAACCAGATGTACGTGGAACACGCCATGCGCAATGGTGCGATGCGAGATTGCTTGCCGAGCGCCAGCAAAAAACCGGCCACGATCCCGATGATCCACGCAGCGATGCTCAGCTCGACCACGCGCCAGGATGCGCTCCAGAACGCCTTGTCGGCGAGTAGTGACAGGGCGTAGTGCCAGTCGAAAATCATTAAACTTTCTCCGCAGGGCGACGCGGCCGTTCAAGCGCCGCGTGGCCCGTAACTCGTTCTTGACTCTTAATCGGCCGCGCCGAGCGCTTGCGCGATCTCTGCGCTGGTCGGTTCGGCCACGTTGTAGCGCTTGAGCAGCGTTGCGTACTCGCCGTCATGCTTCATCGTGTCGAGCGCGCCTTTCACAGCCGCGAGCAACGCCGGATCGCTCTTGGCTACCCCCAGGCCCACAACCACCGGGAAGAGCGGCGTCGTCGACGTGATCGCGAGACGCCCGCCCATCTTGTCGACGGTCATTTTCGCAACGGCCGAGTCCTCGAACTGCGCATCGACGGCGTGCGCCAGCAGCGCCTGGGAAGCCTGCGGCGAGGTTTCGAACTCGCGTACATCGATAGGCGCGAGGCCCTTCGGTACGCAGGTATCCTGACTAACCTTCGCCAGTTTCGGGATCCATGAGGCACCCTTGATCGAACTAACGCGTTTGCCGCACAGCGCCTCGGGCGTGGCGGGTTTAAAGCCGCTGCCAGTCAGCGCGAGGAGCGAGCCGCCGGTCTTGAAGTAGGGCACGAAATCGATCTGTTTTGCGCGCTCGGGCGTGACGTACAACGCGGACGCGATGACGTCGATACGCTTCGCGTTGACCCCGAGAATCAGGTTCGCGAAACGCGTGTCGACGAAAAGCGGCTTGAGTTGCAAGTGCGACGCGAGGGTCTTCATAAAATCGGGATCGAGTCCGGCGGGCGTTTCGCCATCCATGAAAGCGTATGGGGGATAGGTCAGGTCGGAGCCGATGGTGAGCGTGCCCGCCGCAATGGTGGGCGGCGCCTGCGTCGCGGCGTTAGCCGCGGTCTGCAGGACCAGCAGCATCAAACCGGTGACCCCGGCAATCAGGGCACGACGGGGCGAGAAAGACGGACGATACGGTTGCATTGACGTTCCCTTTCTATGGAAAGAATCGCTTTTAGCGATCTATATTGTTGAACAATGTGTGAACTGTTGTTCAACAAAATAAGGATGTCAAGATTTTATAAAGACGCGGCGACGGGGCGTCGACAACACACCATGACCCGTGTTTTTAAGTGCGACGATGGATTGGGCGCGAAACACCAGAACATGAAGACGGGCGGGGAGCGATGGGAAAGGTGACTGAGAGTCCGGCGCGCGGCCGGCGCTTAAATTACCGGCCGTTCCTGCCTTGCATTTGAAATGCCGCCGTGCAAATCGTCTACCCGGCGTCCGGCACCCATGTCCGGGTCCCTTCAATGGGCCAAATCTCATCGAACAACACGACGATATCGACCGGCTTGGGCGTGTTGTCGCCCTGACCCTGTATTTTCACGATGTCCTGAGGGCAGGCGGAGAACGCGACAAAGCAGTCCATCTCGGCTCGCAGAGTAATGTAGTCGCCGGGCTGCGTCACTGTGGGCAGCGTGTGAAGCGTGATGCCATCGGGTTGAACGCGTATGTTCATGAAGATATTGAACGATGCGAGGTTGGGACGCGGCGGCGTGACGCCCAGTTCGAACATGCCTTCGAACATGTTGTCGCAGCAATTGCGATGGTAGCCGCGCACGCCCAGCAGCTCGTAACGCTTGCGGTCGCATGCGGCCATGAAGGTATCGTGCACACCGGGCGTGGTGTCCTCGACCACCGTCAGGACTGCATGACGTTCGTTGGTCACGAACGTGTCGCCCACCACGGGATTGAGACGCTGGTTCCAGACCCGTGTGGTTTCCATGCACATGTATTCGTTCAGGTTGTAGGCATTCCATGCCCAGCAGTCGACGACCTGCGTTCCATGTGTATTGACCACACGGACTGCTTGTCCGGCGCTGAGGCGAACAGCCTTGCCGTGACCGGCAGGCACTTCGATACTGCGATGAGGTGACGTTGTCATGAGCGTGAGGGTGTGGGGTTGAAGCGGAAAAGGAACTGGCGTAGCCGGTCCGAAGAAGGGTTGTCGAATAGTTGCGTGGGCGGCCCTTCTTCGACAATCCGGCCACCGTCCATGAAGACTGCACGGTCGGACACCTCGCGTGCGAAGCCGATCTCGTGGGTGACCACGATCATCGTCGTGGACCTTGCGGCAAGTCCGCGCATCACGGCCAGCACTTCGCCCACGAGTTCGGGATCCAGCGCGCTGGTAGGTTCGTCGAAGAGGATCACCTCGGGGTCCATCGCGAGCGTGCGGGCAATGCCCACACGCTGCTGCTGGCCGCCTGACAGACTGGCCGGATAAGCGCCGCGCCTGGCTTCGAGCCCGACCTGCCGCAAGGCTTCGAAGGCGGCGTCGCTGGCGGCGAGACGCGGCATGCGCTTCACCGACATCAGCCCTTCCATGACATTCTCGAGCACCGTCATGTGCGGCCATAAGTTGAAGCTTTGAAACACCATGCCGATACGGCTGCGTTGGCGGCGGATTTCGCTTTCGGGAAGCGGGCCCTGCCGTCCACCGCCGCGCATGCCGATCCTCTCATCTCCTATCCATACCGATCCCGCATCGGGCGGCGAGAGCCAGTTCAGGCAACGCAGCAGCGTCGACTTGCCCGACCCCGAGGGACCGAGCACGCAGACTACTTCTCCCCGCATGACGGTCAGGCTGACGCCATCGAGTATGCGATTCGAACCAAACGACTTGACGACGTTTTCGGCTCTCATCGCAACGGGTTTCGGGGTTTCGATCATCGGTTCGTTTTCATCGTGGAAGGGCGCTCAGGTGAGCGCGCCCGAGACGTTGTTCCCACAAGCGGGTCGAGAAAGTGACAAGCGAAGTCACTGCCCAGTAGACGAGCGCTACGACGAAATAGACTTCGAGCGGCGCATAGGTAGCGGAGACCACTTCCTTCGCGGCGAACATGAACTCGTGCACCGAAATCACTGAGAGCAACGCCGAGTCCTTGATAAGGCCGATGAGTAGACCCGTCATGGTCGGCAACAGAAGCGGCAGCGCCTGTGGCACCACGATTTTGCGGGTAATTGCAAGCGGCGACATGCCGATCGCGACGCCCGCCTCGATGGTTCCCGCCGGCACTGCCGTCACGGCCGCGTTGACGGCCTCGGCCACATAGGGCGCGTAATAGATCGCGAGCGTCGCGACACCGACGAATCGGGCGGGCAGCAGGACGCCGAAGTCGGGCAGCACGAAGAACATGACGTAAAGCAGCACCAGTAGCGGCAATCCGAGCGTGACCGCGGTATAAGCCCTGATGAGCAGGGCAAGCAGGCGGCCACCGCGCCGCTGGCCTATCGCGAGCGCGATACCAAGCACAATCGCAGTCGTGCCGCTCGCCATGCAAAGCCACACGGTGCTGCCGAATCCACTCGCAAGGCTGGTCCAGTAACCGGTCAGAACGCTGAGGTCGAACTTCATGACGCGACTCCCGCGCTGAGCCGCCGCGTCGCGATGGAGCGGCCAGTGCGGCGTGCCAGATGAATCACCGGCAAGGCCACCGCGAGATAACCGATGCTGACGAGCAGCATCACCTGGGTGGACGTATAGGTCCGCGCGATCACCATCTGCCCCGCGTAGGTGAGTTCCGTCACGGCGACGACCGATGCAAGCGGCGTGGTCTTCAGCAGGATCGTGAATTCGTTGATCAGCGCGGGAAGACTCGCGCTCAGCACTTGTGGCAGGGCGATGCGACTCCAGATACGCCATCGCGGCATGCCGAGCGCGACTGCGGCTTCGACTTGTCCCGCCGTCACCACACGCAGATTGCCGCGCAAAATCTCCGCCGTGTACGCGCCGCTGTTCAAGCCGAGCGCGAGCGCGGCAGCCAGCATAGGCTTGCCGCCGAGTCCCACCAGAGGCAACGCAAAGAACAGCACGAACAACTGCACGAGCGACGGCGTGCCGCGCATGAAGCTGATATAGAGCCGTGCACCCCAGCGCAGCGGCGCATGCCGGCCGAGTTGCAGTGCAAGCGCCAAGTGGCCGAAGACGAGACTTCCCGCCGCGCCGAGCAGCGTCAGTTCCAAAGTCAGCAGCCAGCCGTCGATCAAAAAGGGCAGGCTGCGGATGACTTGCGGATCGAACCCCATGGATGCGTTTTCCCGGACTCAGAGATCGTCGAGTTCTTCAGCGGCCGAGAGCTCGAGCTCACCCGGCACGTCGTTACCCGGAATCCCGGTGCAGCAGGCCGAGACGATGAACACGGCGTCCGTCACTACCCGGCAGGCGATGAAATCGCCTTCGCGCGTCACATTGGGAAGCGGTTCGATACGACCGTCCTGATGCAGCGCGACGTTCATGAAGAGATTGATCGGGTCCGGGAGCTTGGGCGGCGTCAGTCCGCACGACTCGATGACCGCGCTGACCGATTCCACGCAACCGGTCTGCCCCGCATAACCCTTCTCGCGCAGGAATGCATTGGTCGAGGCGGGCAGCAACAGGTCATGCCTGCCGCTCGTGTCCTTGCCGAGCACCATCATCGCGCGACGGCGGTTCGTGACAATGCGCATGCCGGCTTGCAGCACGTATGAGTTGCTGAACACGCGGGTGTGATGCACCGACATGAATACGTCAGGATTGTCGCGGCTGAAGCCGAACATCGACGCTACTGCGCCATGCGCTTTCGCTTCAATACGAAGAATCTGTCCTCGCTTTACGTCGATCGCCCGGCTTTCTCCGGCGGGAACGGCGACTCTCACCGGCGCCAGCGGCGAGCGCGTTGGCGTGTCTTTCAATAGCAGCATGTTGTGGCTCGTTCAGGCGTCGCAGCCGGCGGCGTGCGTTGCGGGATGGATGTCGATGCGGATGTCGGTCACCTTCAGCCCGTTCCCCGGGATGATGTCCTGCGGACACGACGAGACTGCGCAGATCAGGTCCTCGAGCACCTCGAACGAGATGAAGTCGCCGGGCTTGCTGGTCGGGTCGGTCACCTTCATGCGGCCGTCCGGCGTTACGGGACCATTCTGAAACAGGTTAAACGGTTCCGGCACGTTGAACGGCGAGATACCGTAAAGCGAGAGGCCTGCATGCATGTTGTCGAGGCAGTTGCGGTGACCTTCAACGTTGAAGTCGACCGTGAAGCGGGTGTCGTCGCAGGCGGGCACGTTGGCGTCGTGAATGCCGACCGTATCTTCCAGCACCCGAATCAGCGGACGGCCAAGCGATGAGTACAGCGCATCGCCCACTGCGAAGAAGAGCGTGCCCAGTTGCCTGCGCGTGTGAGTGGGCGAGAGTTTCTCGGCTGGATTGCTCGCGACCACCGCGACAAAATCGGCGGCCTGCTGGCCGTCGACATCGATGATCGAAAGGCGCTGGCCTGCTTTGACTTCGAACGTGCGTCCATGTCCTGCTTTTACGATCAGTGTTTCGGGTTGGCTTGTCATGGCGCTCATCTCACTGCGCCGGAATGAAGTCGCTCGACGGCGTGTCGAAGGTCACGCCGAGATTCGCTTTCTGCAGCTTCGCGAGTTCGCCCGACTTTTTCATGGCAACGATCTGGTCGCTGATGGCCTTGTTCAGACGCGTATCGTCCGGGCGCGTCGCCCAGGCGATCCATTGCGACGGTCCGAGTTCGCCAGTCTGTTTGACCTTGCCGGGATTCTGCTTGACGACGCCCGCGAGCACGGTGAGATCGTCGAACACGAAGTCGGCGCGTCGCGTCATGAGCGCGGCGACTGTCTGGTCGACGCTATCGACCGTCAGCAACTGAATGGGCGCGAGGCCCTTCGCCGTGAGCGTTTCGTTGAATGATTTAAGTATTTGCTCAGGTGTGCTTGCGCTCTTGACTGCCGCCGTGAGACCGGCAAGGGACTCGACCGTTGCCTTCTGCGGGATCTTCGTGAAGTCCGAGCGAACGAGTGCGCCGTTCACGGTCTTGCTGACCGGGGAGGTGTACGAGAGACGCTTGGCTCGCTCGGCGGTGACGTTTAGCGCTGAGCCCTCCATGTCGAACGAATGAGCGAGCAGGCCCGGGATGATGCCGCTGAACGCCATGCGCTGGTATTCGATTGTCACACCGAGATGTTTTGCCACCGCTGCCATGATCGCTGGATCGTAGCCGACGATCTTGTCATTGGCGTCCGTGTATTCGTAGGGTGCGAATGTCGGGTCGATCGCGACGATCATCTTGCCGCGGCTCTTGATGTCGTCGAGCGTGTCGGCTGCGGCGGTCATTGCGTGCATCAGCGTGACGGCTGCAACGAGCAAGAACGGGGCAACGAGTTTGGTACGGTGCTTGAGCATCTGTCCTGACTCCGTGAATGATTGATCGTGACTGCGGCTGTAATCACGTCATTGCACGATCCATACCAAGCACGGCGTTACGGTCCTTTTGTTTCAGGAGGATACACTGTGAAACACATGTTTCTATGCGGTATGTACGGAAATTTCAGTTTCTCGGTGGCGGCAGCCAGCCTATAATCGGCGCTTGAATGCCGCGGGTGGCCCGCACTACATGAGTGCGATTCACCGCGAGTGCACTCAAAGGGTGCCCGGACCGCACCATCTCGCACGAACCTCAACTGCCACTATTCACTCTCAGATGCCAGCAGCCCAGACCAGGAAGGAAAAACGCCGGCCGGCGTCGATAGAAAGCCGAATTACCGAGTGCTATGACGAACTCTCAGAGATCGATCAGCGGCTCGCCGACGTCATCCTTAGCGCGCCCGGACAGCTCGCCATGCAGACGGCAACTGAACTGGCGACGAGCGCGCAGGTGTCGAAGGCGACCGCCACGCGGTTTTTCCAGAAGCTCGGTTATGCATCGTATGAAGACGCGCGCGCCATCGCGCGCACGGCGCAGTTAAGCGGCTCGCCGCTCTATCTGCAGCAGCGCGAGCGCAAGAGCAGCAAGCTCGACGATGTGATCCAGGCTCATCTGGAGCACGAGATGAGCAATCTCGCCAGCACTTATCGTTCGCTCGACACGACGGTACTCGCGCAAGTCGTGGACAAGCTGTCTCATGCACGCCAGGTGGTGATCCTTGGCTACAGGCACAGCCATACGATCGCGATGATGATTCGCCGAGAGCTCATTCAGGTTCGGGCGAATGTGGTCGTGCTGCCCGCGCCCGGCGACACGCTGGCGGAATATCTGGGCGATCTGACGCCCGACGATGTCGCGATCAATATTGGTTTCCGGCGCCGGGTTCCCGCTGTTTCGTTGGCGGCCGCGGCGCTCGCGGACGCGAAGGTGCCGACGCTCTATCTTTCTGACGTCATCGCGGGAAAGCCCGCTCGCCTGTCGAGCTGGGTCATCCGCTGTCATACGGACGGCATGATGCTGTTCGATAGCGTGGTTGGCGTGTCGGGGCTTGTTAACCTGATCTGCTCACTTGTGGCTGAGCGGCTGGTCGGGAACGGAGAGAGGCACCTGCAGAAGGTGGAGATACTTCATCAGGCTCTGCGGGAACTCGAATGACGCGGACGGCATGGGGCCGTCAGATGGGGTGCTTAATTACCTGATGATGTGAAGGAGAGGCAGCGTCACTCGAGACCGCAAACCTCTCACTTCATACGTCTCACTCGGCAACCTTCTCCGGAACCGGTGGCTTCTCTGGGACCGCCGCCTTCTCCGGAACCGCGGCCCTCGACGCGACTCTCGCCAGACGGCCTTCTTCCAGCTTCAGCGCACGGACCCCGTCTTCCGGCGACACGCGGCCGGCTTCCTCACCCGAAAGATCGACGCGAGCCGCGCCTGCGACCATCGACGTCCAGTAACGGCTGCCGCGGCACCAGATCTTGATCGCGGCGCGCAACTCTATCTCGCTCAGCGCCAACTCCGCAGCGTGCGCGAGAAGATCCTCGAAAATGCCGATCTTGAGCGGCACCTTCGGCGACGGGTTTTTCGGGAATGCTTTAGGAAACCGTTTTTGCAGTTTCCCGATGGTCAGCACCACCGGGTCCACCGGTTTCGATTTGACCACGACAGGAGCGGGCCGGGCATCAGCATGCCGGGCAGTGGCGTGCCGTGGGGCATCGGGCCGTGAGGCATCGGGCCGGGCACCAGCGGGCCGGGCACCAGCTGTCCGGGCATCGCCAGACCGGGGCTCGGGCCGGGGCGCGCGCGGCGGCTTGGCAACGGGTTTGGCGGGCTTGGACTTAGGCTTAGCCTGCGCCCGTTTCGCCTGTTGCTCTTTCGCGAGTTGCTCTTTCAATTCAGCGAGCTGTTCAAAGCCCATAGCACATAACCAGGCAGATAAAACGTCGATTCTAGCAGTCCGCCGCGTCCGGCGTTCTCCTTGCCGGACGGGCGGGGCAATCTTCACACAACTGCAACAATCGGCCGACGTCAGCGAACGCCGGAAATCGGCCGCCAGCCGCCGATAACCACCGTGTGGGTGCCAACTTGCATCCAGCACGCAACGACCCCCTCACAGCTCCAAATTCCGCTCCGAAAGGGTCGGCCGGCGAGACCGCTCAGAGCGAGATTTCAGTTCCAAGCCGTGCGAGGAACTGACCCAGCCATTGCGGATGCGCAGGCCACGCAGGGGCCGTGATGAAATTGCCGTCGGTGACCGCGCTATCCACTTCGATGTCCGCGTAGTCCGCACCAGCCAACCGGACTTCCGGCGCGCAAGCGGGGTAGGCGGAAATCCGCTTGCCGCGAATCACATCTGCTGCCGCCAGCAACTGAGCGCCGTGACAAACGGCGGCAATCGGTTTTTCGGCCGCAGCGAACTGCCGTACGATTTCGATCACGCGTTTGTTCAGGCGCAGATATTCCGGCGCACGGCCACCGGCGATCATCAACGCGTCGTAGCCGTTGACATCGACGTCATCGAAGTTCGCGTTCAGCGCAAACAGATGACCCGGCTTTTCCGTATAGGTCTGGTCGCCCTCGAAGTCGTGAATCGCGGTCTTGATCTTGTCGCCGCTCTTCTTTCCCGGGCACACGGCGTGCACCGTATGACCGACCATTTGCAGCGCCTGGAAAGGCACCATCGTTTCATAATCTTCCGCAAAATCGCCGGTCAGCAATAAGATTTTCTTGGCTGCCATCTTGTTCTCCTGTCAAAGACAATCACACTCGAACGCGGCCCGGCCGAACCGGAACCACCTGATTCATCTTAGCTTGTCTTCATTGCAAGTCGAGATTGTGACGACCCGGACAAGCTCGTTATCGAGATCAAGGCAAGCGGCGGCTTTTATCAGCCGCGGCACATTTATCGCATCAGGTCAGCCGTTTTTGCTAACGTTCTGAACCTTCGCCGCGCCGCGCAACAATGGTGCGGTCGTGGCCTAATACAACACGGTTTTTCCGAGTATCCGACCCTGCATGACTGATCCGCTGATTCCCGCCACGCTTGCGTTCCGCCCTAATGGCTCGCCGTATTCGCCTCAGTACGGCGATATCTATCACAGCATCGTGGGCAGTCTCGCCCAGTCGCACCATGTGTTTTTACAGGGCAACGGCCTGCCCGGACGATGGCAGGGGCGGAGGGTATTCACTGTGCTGGAAACCGGTTTCGGCATGGGGATCAACTTCCTGACGACGTGGGCCGCATGGCGTGCCGATCCCGTGCGTTGTGAAAATCTGCATTTTGTGTCAATCGAAAAGCACCCGTTTTCGACAGACGATTTGCGGCGCGCATACACGGTGACCGTTGATGATGAATCTGTCCGCGCACTTGCCGACACGCTTGCGGCTGCGTGGCCGCCGCTGGAACCCGGCACGCACCAGCTCGATTTCGATGATGGCAGGATCACGTTGACGCTTATATTCGGCGACGCGGTGGAGGTCTTGCCCGCGCTCCGGCTGCGTGCCGACGCGTTGTATCTCGACGGCTTTGCGCCGGCGAAAAACCCCGAGCTCTGGACGCCAGAGGTCTTCACCTCGCTCGCCGCTCTGGCGGGAGACGACGCCACGTTTTCCACTTACACCAGCGCCGGCGATGTGAAACGCGCGCTGCTGCAAGCGGGTTTTGAATATCGCAAGGTGGCAGGTTTTGGCTGGAAACGCGCGATGCTCGTGGGTCGCTTTCCACCGCGTTAACCTTTATCCGCAAACCGGCGGCGCTGGCGTCCCGCATGTCTTGGCAACTAGTCCAGGCCAAGACCCGACGGAGTCTCTGCATCTCGCATGTTGTAAGCAGACAAGATCCGGTACAAGGTGACACGGGACACGCCAAGCTCCCGCGCAGCGTCGCCCACGCGCCCGCGATTCCTCAGCAAGGCCATTTCGATCGCCTGCCGCTCTCCCACTTCGCGCGCCTGCGCAAGCGACATGGGTACGCATTCCGCAAACTCGCCGAGTTCGAGATCATGCGCGCCGATCAACCGGCCTTCGGCCATCACGATCGCGCGCCGCACGCGGTTGATCAACTCGCGCACGTTGCCCGGCCAGCCATAGTTTTGAATCGCGGCGATGGCGTCGGGGGCAAAACCACGCAGACGCCGGCTCGCGTCTTTTTCGAAGCGATCGAGCATATGCCTGGCCAGCAATTCGATGTCCTTGCCACGTGCACGCAACGGTGGTTCGTCGATCTGCAGCACGCACAACCGATGGTACAAGTCAGCGCGAAACCGGCCTTCGACCATGGCGGTCTGCATGTCGACGTGCGTTGCCGAGACAATACGGACGTCCACCGGCGTGGACTCGTGACCGCCCAGGCGCTCGATCTTGCGTTCCTGCAGGAAGCGCAACAGGCTTGCCTGGCTCTCCAGCGGCAAGTCGCCGATCTCATCGAGAAACAGCGTGCCGCCATTCGCCGCTTCCACGCGGCCGATCTTGCGCTGGTTCGCACCGGTGAAGGCGCCGCGTTCATAACCGAATAACTCGGACTGCAAAAGATGGGCAGGAATGGCCCCGCAGTTGATCGCCACAAACGGCTGGCCGTGCCGTGTTGAACGCGCGTGAATGGCTACTGCGGTCAGTTCCTTGCCCGTGCCCGATTCGCCGGAGACAAACACCGGCGCGTCGGTCATTGCCACTTTGCGAATTGCGCGGAAGAGCGCGAGCATGGCATCGCACGAGCCGATCATGTCGCCTTCGGCGTGACTATTGTTTTTGCCGTTTGCGGGATCGCGTACGCCGCTATCATGCAGGGCCGCTATCCCGTAAGCGTGGCCCAGCGCGTTCAAGATGCGATCGCCCGATGCCGGGAGCGTCACATAATCAAAGCAGAAATCGCGAACGAGACGCCGAATGGTTGAATCTTCAAGTTGCGCGGGCGACAAGAGCGCTAACCAGCCCACTGTTTTTACCGATAGCCAGCTTTCAGCCAGACGCAGATTGGCCAGAACGCTTCGCGCCGAGAAATCAAGCAATCCGCCGCTGGGTTTCGATGAAAAATTCCCCGGTTCACGATTCAGTTCCATGGCCTTGACTGTCCAGCCGCGCGTGTCCAGGAGCGAGCGAAGTTCAAGCGTCAAAGGATCGCCTACGTAAAACAGATGCCTGGGAAGCGGTGAGGAATCAGCCATGAAAGTCATACCGGTTAGTTATAGCGAACACCGCTATCAAACGCCGCGGGGTCAGCACATCTTCGGCACTTAGCGAAATTTGCAGTTGCCGGCCTCATGAAAACTGCACGCGCTTTAGTTATATCGACTCAGTATTCAGAAACTTGAAAGAATAGAAGGTTGACCGATCGTCTCTTAGCCGTGCCATAAAGCCCCGCTTTCATGTTCGCATTTCGTCTTCGGTTAACAACCAGGCAACAACCGGTAACAAGTTCCCTGTCTTGGCCGGCAGCCGTTCTTCCTTGGCGATAAGCTTTAGAATCCCTTAATAGCACATGTTATCTGCGCAACTGGCCCGTTTGTTTGCTTTTTAGCGACAGTGCAATTATTTCACGTTCGCCCCTTTTGTGTGTCAATCAGGCTCGATTGTTATCAGCACGCCACACGTCTGGCGAATTAATTTCAGGCAAGGCTAGCGAATTTTCGTGATCCGCAACCAAGGCACACTGCAATTTAGGCCGAATAAAAAGGTTTAGCGTAATTATTTGTATGAACATTTGAAAGCAAGGCGCAGCGGGGCCGGCGTTCATAAGCCGTCTGTAAATTCATCCCAATACCAGCCCGGCGCCTTTTAACGCATCGCGAATTCCGAGCGCGGGGTAGGCGTTGTCGACGGTGCGCATGTCCGCGCGCGTCTCCTCGACGATCCAGTCGCGGATCGCTTCGACTATCGGCCGTATCGGCCGGCTTTCTGGCGATACCAGACAACAGCGCCGGCTCGTCACGATCAACTCCTGCTCCGCCGGCAGCAGCGCACCTTCCGCAAGCCAGTGCGACACGACGTTGAGCCAGCCCAGCGCGATCCCTTGTCCGAGCAACGCCGCCTGCACGACGATGGCGTAGTCGTTGAAGCTGAGCATGCTGGCCGCACGCCGCTTGTGCTCAGCGAACGCGCGGAAGCGGTCGTGCCAGCCGCGCTCGCCGTCGTCCATTACGATGACGGTGTCTCCATGCGCGCCGGCCTCGTCCAGCAGCGCCTGTTCGTGATACCGGCGATTGCATACCGGCAGCAGCACTTCAGGCATGACAAGCACGCTATTCGCGCCTATCTCGTCCTGCGTCATGAAGCGCATGCCGAGATCGACATCGACAAGCGGCCCGCCGATACGCCCGGAAATCAGTTGAAAGCGCAGGTCGACGGAAGGAAACGCCTGGTTGAGCCGGTTCATGCGCGGCATCAGCCAGTGTGTGGTGAAAGCGGTCGATACCGACAGCGTCACCGACTCCACCCCGGTTGCACGTGCCTCGATCTCGCGGATCGCACCTTCGATCCCGCTAAAACCCTCGGAGATCTTCCGGTAGAGGATCCGGCCGTTCTCCGTCAACTCGATACCGCCGCGCACGCGCTCGAACAAACGCACGCCCAGATGATCTTCCATGCGCGCCAGCATGCGGCTGACGGCGGGTTGGCTCACGTAAAGCTCCTGCGCCGCGCGGGTAAAGTTGCCGCAGCGCGCGGCGGCTTCGAAGACGAACAGCGCATTCGCGCTCGGCAGTTTCTTGCGTAGATTAGGCATGACCTCATGTTATGCCTGATCCAACAATTCGGGAATTGCCGCCAAAAAAAGTGCGCCGTATATTTTGACCAACCGAAGACTTTGTGGCGAGAAAACAGCGTATGGATGCAAGGGCGAAAGCAGGTGTCTCGATCCGGTCGGCCACGAAGCGCTATGGCTCCGTGGTCGCGCTGGACGACGTGTCGCTCGATATTGCCCCCGGCGAATTTGTCTCGCTGCTCGGGCCTTCCGGCTCGGGCAAGACCACCTTGCTCGGCATCCTGGGCGGCTTCGTGCAGCCGACGTCCGGGGCGGTGTGGGTGGGAGAGCGGGATATTACATACGCGCCACCGCACAAGCGCGACATCGGAATCGTGTTCCAGAACTACGCGCTGTTCCCGCATATGACGGTTGGCGAGAACGTGGCGTTTCCGCTGCGGGCACGGCGTCAGCCAAAAGCCGGCTGGGCCCGAAAGGTATCCGATGCACTGGCGATGGTCGAGTTGAGCGGTTATGAAAGCCGCGGTATCGGCCAGTTGTCGGGTGGCCAGCGCCAGCGCGTGGCACTGGCTCGCGCGATGGTCTTCGAACCTCAACTGATCCTGATGGACGAACCGCTTTCGGCACTCGACAAGCAGTTGCGCGAGACCATGCAGATCGAATTGCGGCGCTTGCACAGGAAGCTGGAAGCGACGATTGTCTACGTGACCCACGACCAGCGCGAGGCGCTCACCATGAGCGACCGCGTGGCCGTGCTGCGCAATGGGCGGCTGATCCAGATCGATACGCCGGAGCGTTTATACGACCGTCCGTGCGACGCGTTCGTGGCGAGTTTTATCGGCGAGGCGACGTTGCTCGATGTCACCCGCGCGGGCGATGACGCCGTGAAGCTGGGCAGCATTGTCTTGCGAACCGCCCACCCGCTGCCACGCGGCGAGAAGCTTTTGCTGGCGGTGCAGACCGAAAAGCTGGTGATAGACGCCGGGCACGAAAGGCCCGGCGTGAACCGGCTGGTGTGCCGCGTCACCGAGGTGCTGTATCAGGGCGAGAGCCTGCGGGTGTTCGCCACGCTTGCCGACGGCACGCCGATCAGCCTCAGGCAACCCGGCAGCCACGACGCACGCCAACGAATCCCCGAGCCGGGTGCAGAGATGACAGTCTTGCTCGATCCGCAGGACACCACCGTCGTGCCGGCCTGAATTTTTATACGCCCGTGAAAACGGGCAATACCGCCAACATTTCAAACGGACTATAGAGGATTACGAATCATGAAGCTCAAGGATTTCAAGGTATTGACGTTCGACGTTGTCGGCACGCTCATCAACTTCGAACGCGGCGTGCTCGCGTCGGTGCGTCGTCTGGGCGGCGCGGCGGCGAAGGATCTTACCGACGACCAGATCTTCGAGCCCTACATGCGCGGCCGTGCAGCATTTCCCGGTCGTTCCAGCGTGGCGATGGCGAGCGTTTACAAGTCGCTTGCGACCGAACTCGGCCTGCCCGCGGACGACGAGACCGCCGCCGCGTTCCAGCGCGACGTGCTCGACTGGCCCGCTTTCGAAGACTCGGTGGTGGCGCTCAAGCGGCTGCGCAAGCACTATCGGCTGGTCGCCATGACAAACGCGGATCGCGTGGCGTTGTCGGCCTATGCCCACACACTGGGCGATCCGTTCGACGACACCGTATGCGCCGATGAAACCGGCGTCGCCAAGCCGGACCCGCAATTCTTTGCGTATAACCGCGGCCGTCAAGCGGCGTTCGGTTATAAGTTCAGCGAGATCCTGCACACGGCGCAAAGCCAGTATCACGATATCGGCGTTGCGACTGAACTCGGTTATGCGACCTGCTGGATCGAACGTCGTCAGGGCATGAAGGGTTTTGGCGCGACGCCGACGCCGAACGCCGTCATCACGCCGACGTTCAATTTTCCGACGCTCGCCGCACTTGCCGACGCCGTGGAAGCCGAAGCGCGCGCCGCATGAAGCAGCCGGTGACTCGACCAGGCGCGTCGTCGCTATGGATCGACATGGCGGGTGCCGAGCCTTCAGCAGAAGCACCCGTTAGCACGGGTGCACCGCTCGATCGCGATCTCATCGTGGACGTGGCCGTGATCGGCGCGGGCTACTCGGGGTTGTCGGCGGCGTACGCGTTGCAAAAGCGGGGCGTGCACGCAGTCGTGCTCGACGCCAATCCGGTCGGCTGGGGCGCGAGCGGACGCAACGGCGGCGTGGTGTCGTCGAAGTTCCGCTTGTCGTTTCCTGACATCGAACGCCTGCACGGTCTTGAAACCGCGAAGACGATGCACCGGCTCGCGCACGATGGCGTGCGGGTGGTCGAACAGTTCATCGATGAATTCAAACTTGGCCGCGCACGTTTCGAACACACCGGCAGTCTCCGTTGCGCTCATACCGAACGCGCATTCGCGTCGATTCGCGCCGAGGCGGAGTGGGTGAAGCAACAACTCGGCGACACCACGATGACCGTTCAATCGCGTGCCCAGGTCGAGTATGAAACGGGATCGAAGGCGTTTGTCGGCGGCGTGCTCAGCGCTGACGCCGGCACCATCCTGCCACTGGAATACGTGCGCGGACTGGCGGCCGGCCTCGCGCAGCGCAGGGTGGAACTCTACGAATCGACACCTGTGCTCGACATGAGCCGCTCAAGCGGCAGCGGTGGCGTGACCTTGCGCACACCGAACGGTACGGTTCGCGCGAAGCAGGTGATAGTCGGCACCAACGCCTATTCGAACCTGACGCCCGCGACTGCGGCTTATCAGCGCGAGCTGGTGCCGTTCCGCAGTGCAATGATCGCAACGGAACGTCTGCCGGGCGAACTCGATGCCCGTCTGATGGTCGAGCGCCGCAGCTATACCGAGACGCGGCGCATGATGAAGTGGTTTCGCAAAGTCGATGGCCGCATGCTGTTCGGCGGACGCGACGCGTTCGGCAAGGAAGGGCAGACGACCGGCTTCGACGCACTGCAGCAGGCCATGGTCGCGCTGTTTCCGGATCTGGCCGGCGTGCGCGTAGAGTATGGATGGTCGGGTTATGTCGGCATGACGTTCAACTCGCTGCCGCATGTGGGCCGCAGCGACGACACGACGACTTTTTGTCTCGGTTATAACGGGGCGGGGGTGGCAATGGCTAGTTTGCTTGGGCAGCATGCGGCGGCTCTTGCACTCGGCGGCAAGCCGGAGCTCTCGCTGCTTGCGGCGCCCGGCCTGAACCCTGTGCCGTTCCATTCGCTGCGCGCACCGGGCGTTCGCCTGGTGGCCGCGTGGTATCAATTCCTCGATGCCGTAGGTGCATGATGCGAAGTGCCACCCGGACTATTCAAGGACAGACTGCAATGCAGACTTCGCCAGCCGATCCTGCCATGCTTTATCAACGGCGCGAAGAGCGCACGATGCTGTTATTGATGACGCCCGCGCTGCTGGTGATCGTGCTGCTGCTGGTCGTGCCGCTTGCATGGCTCTCGTGGCAGTCCATCTGGAACCACGGGTTCACGTTCGAGAACTACCGTCGAATATTTACCGGCGTGTACCTCGACACATTCCTGCTCACCTTCAAACTCAGCGTGATCGTAACCATCGTGACCTTGTTGCTGGGTTACCCGGTGGCTTATTTCGCGGCGTCCGTGTCGCCCAGGTTCAGCGCGCTGATACTTGGCATGGTCATCCTGCCGTTCTGGACCAGCGTGCTGGTGCGGACTTACGCCTGGCTCGTCTTGTTGCAGCGCTCCGGCGTGATCAACAAGGCGCTGATGGCGACCGGTCTCATCGATCATCCGTTGCAACTCGCGTACAACCAACTTGGTACGGTCATTGCCATGGTGCATATCCTGTTGCCGTTCATGGTGCTGCCGCTCTATTCGGCGATGCAGAAAATTCCGCAGAACCTCTCGCAAGCCGGCGCAAGTCTTGGCGGTTCGCCGCTGCATGTGTTTGCGCGCGTGTTCCTGCCCTTATCGATGAGCGGGGTCATCGCAGGCGTCACGCTTGTATTCATCCTGTGTCTCGGCTTCTACATCACGCCCGAACTGATGGGCGGCGGCAAGTCGGTCATGGTGTCCATGGTCGTGAGCCGCAATGTCGAGATCTACAATAGTTGGGGTGCGGCGAGCGCGGTCAGCGTGGTGTTGCTGGTTTGCGTGTTCGGCATCTTCTACGCCGCGAGCCGCGTGGTTCCGCTCGAAAAAACCCTGGGCGCGAAATGAACGGAACGAATGGAATGAACGAAATGAAACCACTCTCGTTCGGCCGCGTCGTCCTCGGCTTCGCGGTCGTGCTGATCCTCGTGTTCCTGATGGTGCCGATCCTGATCGTCGTGCCGCTGTCATTCTCCGACACGCGGTTCATGACTTTCCCGCCACCGGGCTACTCCCTGCGCTGGTATCACGCGTTCTTCAGCAATCCCGCGTGGATCGATGCAGCGCGGACCACGCTGATTGCCTCGACCTGTGCCGCGCTGATCGCCACGCCGCTTGGTGTGGCCGCCGCGTATGCGATCCAGAACAGCACGCACCGCAGCATGCGTTATCTGCGTACCGTGCTCATGCTGCCGCTGATGGTGCCCATCATCATTGTCGCGGTCGGCGTGTTTTTCGTGTACTCGCAAATGGGATACGTGAATACCCTGGGAGGCTTGATTATCGCGGACACCATGTTGGGTCTGCCTTATGTGCTTATTTCCGTAGGCGCAGATTTGCGCACCTTCGATCCCACCCAGGAGATGGTTGCGCGTAGTCTTGGCATGAACCGCCTGCGCAGTTTCATGACAGTCACGCTGCCGCAGATCAAGTCGAGCGTGATCTCCGGCGCGGTGTTTGTATTCATCCAGG
>Ga0185299_10003143_pt1 | contig 22865 bp, 22 predicted proteins | sample PaiPotPPA55metaG_FD_128002 | JGI IMG/M metagenome (GOLD analysis project Ga0185299, IMG submission 128002) | Iron sulfur acid spring bacterial and archeal communities from Banff, Canada, to study Microbial Dark Matter (Phase II) - Paint Pots PPA... ... | reverse complement strand
GGGGAAAAGGATAACGCAGAGGCGCAGAGTTAACAGAGATTCGCGGAGAAGATAGGGAAGACAAAAGAAGGAATTTTACACAGAGGGCACAGAGACACGGAGTTCACAGAGAAGAGGGGAAAGGATAACGCAGAGGCGCAGAGTTAACAGAGATTCGCGGAGAAGATAAGGAAGAGAAAAGAAGGAATTTTACACAGAGGACCACAGAGACACGGAGTTCACAGAGAAGAGGGGAAAGGATAACGCAGAGGCGCAGAGTTAACAGAGATTCGCGGAGAAGATAAGGAAGAGAAAAGAAGGAATTTTACACAGAGGACCACAGAGACACAGAGTTCACAGAGAAGAGGGGAAAGGATAACGCAGAGAGAAAAGGGAAGTAAGGAGGAATGTGATAAAGTAAGGAATGGGAGTACGTCTATGAAGAAACAAGGGGGCATGAAGAGACAAGCGAAATTGACCAGCAAAGGGCAGATTACCGTGCCCAGGGACATCCGGCGCAGGCTGGGGGTGCGCGCGGGAGATAAGCTGGAGTTCGAGGATAAGGGCGACGGCGTGCAGGTGAAGGCCGTGCGAGATGCGAGTGTATTTGAGAAGTATCGTGGCATTGGTACGCCCGGAATTGGAAGTGGACGAAAAGCCATACAGAAATGGATACGCGAGATAAGAGGCCATGAGGACGACGAGTGACGATCGCGCTCGACACGAACGTACTCTCAGCGTTGTGGAATGACAACGACGCGCTAAATCGAGTCGCGGCGGATGCGCTGCAGGACATCCACAAAACGCAAGAAAAAACAGTGATTTGCGGCGTGGTGTATGCGGAGTTGATTGGCGCGACGGGAAGGACGGAGGCGTTTGTGGATCGCTTCTGCGAAGAGGCGGGGATTGCGGTGGAGTGGGAGTTAAAGGAGAGGATTTGGCGGAAGGCGGGGGTGGCGTTTCAAGGGTATGCGACACGGCGGAAAAAGCAGAGTGGCGCGGAGCCGCGACGGCTGCTGGCGGATTTCCTGATTGGGGCGCATGCGCTGGAGAACGGCTACAAGCTCTTGACCCTGGACGGAGGAATGTACAGGAGGGCGTTTCCGGGGTTGAGGCTGGAGGTTGTTTAGAATCCGGAGAGATTGACGGAAGAAGACTGAACGCAGAAATACAGAGAAAAGAAAGAGGGCACGATGAATCGTGCCCCACAATCGGCGAGGATGATATTCTGCCAATCCTGGTAAGGCCGAGCGTTGCCAGACCATTCTGCTAGAGAGACCAGAGCGATGCATGACTTGAACTATTTTCGGGATCATTTGGATGTGTTTGCGGAGATGGCGAAGCGGCGCGGGACGCCGCTGCATCTAGATGCGTTTCGCATTTTGGATGCGCAGCGGCGGGAGTTGATTACCGCGACGGAGCAGCTTAAGGCGCAGAGGAACAAGGCTAGCGACGAGATTGCGCGGTTGAAGAAGGCGAAGCAGGATGCGGATGGGTTGATTGGGGAGATGAAGGCGGTTTCGGAGCGGATTAAGGAGGCGGACGAGCGGATTGCGCAGTTGGATGCGACGCAGCGTGAATTGCTCTTGACGATTCCGAATTTGCTGCACGCGAGCGTGCCGGTGGGGCACAGCGCGGCAGACAATGTGGAAGTGCGAAGGTGGGGGGCGCCTCCGCGTTTTGATTTTACGCCGAAGCCGCATTGGGAAATCGGCGAGAACGCTGGGATTCTCGATTTGCAACGAGCTGTCAAGATTGCCGGTGCGCGGTTTGCGCTTTATCGCGGCCCAGGGGCGCGGCTGGAACGGGCGCTGGCGAATTTTTTTCTGGACGTGCATACGCGCGAGCACGGCTACACGGAGATTCTGCCACCGTTCATCGTGAATACGGCGTCACTGGTGGCTGACGGCAAGCTCCCGAAATTCGCCGGGGATATGTTCCATCTGGAGGGTACGGATCTTTGGCTTACGACCACGGCGGAGACGGAGTTGACCAACCTTTACCGAGAGGAAACTCTGGACGCTAGCGTACTGCCGATCCGTGTGTGTGCGTGGACCTCCTGCTTCCGCTCCGAGGCTGGCGCAGCCGGAAAGGACACGCGAGGCATCAAGCGCCAGCACCAGTTTCAGAAGGTCGAACTCTTTAAGTTCACGCAACCGGACAGCAGCTACCAGGAACTCGAGTCTCTGGTGGGCAACGCCGAAACAATCCTGCAAAGACTTGGGATTCACTACCGCGTGATGCAGCTATGTTCGGGGGACACGGGCTTTGCTTCCTCGAAGACATACGACATCGAGGCCTGGTTGCCTTCGACCGGCGAATTCATGGAAATTTCTTCTTGCTCGAATTGCGAAGCTTTCCAAGCGCGCCGCGCCGGCATTCGCTTCAAGGCCAAGAGCGCAGGTAAGAGCGAATTTGTGCACACGCTAAATGGCTCGGGGTTGCCGATAGGGAGGACGTGGATCGCGATTGTCGAGAATTATCAACAGGCGGATGGGTCGATTGTGGTGCCGGAGGTTTTGCGGCCGTATATGGGGATTGAGAGGATAGAAGTAATGAGGTGAGGAAGGAATGAGAGATATACGAAGTAAAGGAAGTAAAGGAAGTAAAGGGAAGCGGAGCCCCAGGCGGGGTGGGGTTGCGGCGGCGACCGATTGACACGGTTTGACACACCGATTATTACAAACCATTGATAATAGGACAGTTAAAGGAAAATCGGAGCGAATTGGCCGAAATGACGAGGCTCTTCCGCCGCGCAAGCTATTGAAAGTACGTGTTTTCGTTTGACCTGCCTTTTGGCCTTGCATACACTCCCCTGAGGGCCATGTTGCAACCATTCCCGGCCCAATGTAGTAGACCCAAGGGAACTTAGGGGTCGCAAGAAGAAATTATCTCCGAACGAACGAAAATAGAGGAGTTGGCCCCGGGGAGTTGGGAGCCTAGATAGAAGAATTGATGAACTTTTTGGAGCGCATCTTTAGGTTTTTGTTTTGGTTGCTGGTCGTGTCGTGGAGCGTGGCGCTACTGCGGCGCGTGTTGGCTTGGATGGTGCGCGAGGCGATGCCGGTGCGGACGGATCAGGATGTGGCTGGGGCGGGGGGTTTTGCGGCTGATGCTGAAGTTGGCGCGGGGTCGGGCAAAGCAGACGATGGAGTGGCTGCGCGGCGATTGGTGCGCGACCCGGTCTGTGGGATGCATGTGGCGGAAGTACTGGCGGTACCGCTGCGCGACAGCGGGGAGCTGGTGCACTTTTGTTCCGTGGCTTGCCGCGACAAATATGTAAACGGTGCACAGCGGATGGCGGCAAACGGTTAGCGGCGCGCGAATCGCGAATTTCAAACCCCGGGTAGCGGAAAACTTTTTAATTTTTAATAGATCGAGAAGTCGAGACTAGACGCGCAGAGGAAAGGACCGACGCCGATGGCCACGGTCGTAAAGCCCACAGGGCCGCTGAGACAGATTGGCGCACCGCCGATGGTGCCGCGCATCGCTCCGCGAGAGGACTTGAATCCGTTTCGCATCGCGCAGATTCAATTTGATATGGCGGCGGAGTTTTTGAAGCTGGAGCCGGGGCTGCGGCAGATTTTGCGGACGCCGAAACGCGTGCTGGAAGTTTCGATACCGACGAAGATGGACAACGGGCAGGTGAAAGTCCATACCGGATTTCGCGTGCAACATAACATTTCGCGCGGGCCGGGGAAGGGCGGGATTCGCTATCACCCCAACGTGACGCTGGACGAAGTGAAGGCGCTGGCGGCGTGGATGACGTGGAAGACGGCAGTGCTGAACGTGCCGTTCGGCGGGGCGAAGGGCGGCGTGATCTGCGACCCGAAGCGCATGTCGAAGACGGAATTGGAGCGGATGACGAGGCGGTACGCGAGCGAGATTTTGCCGATCATCGGGCCGTCGATGGATATTCCGGCGCCGGATGTTTATACCGACGCGCAGACGATGGCGTGGATCATGGACACGTACTCGATGACGGTGGGGCATTCCGTGCACGGCGTGGTGACGGGGAAGCCGGTGTCGATCGGCGGGTCCGAAGGACGCAGCGAGGCAACCGCGCGTGGGTTGCTGTTCGTGGTGGAAGAAGCGTGCAAGCTGAAGAAGATTCCGCTGCGCGGCGCGACGGTGGCGATCCAGGGATTTGGCAACGCGGGGGCTACGGCGGCGCGGCTGTTCGCGGAGAAGAAGGCGAAGATTATCGCGCTGAGCGATACGCGCGGCGGAGTGACGAACTCGCGCGGGATCGATCCGATCAAGGCGATTCGGTATAAGGAGCGGTCGGGGACGGTGGTGGGGATGCCAGGGGCGTCGCGCATGACGAACGACGACCTGCTGACGATGAAGTGCGACATCCTGATACCCGCGGCGCTGGAGAACGTGATTACGCTGCACAATGCGGAAGCGATCAAGGCGCGCATTGTGGCGGAAGCGGCCAATGGACCCACGACGCCGCACGCAGACGAAATTCTGGCGAGGCGCGGGATTACGGTGTTGCCGGATATTCTCGCGAACGCCGGTGGCGTTACCGTGAGTTACTTCGAATGGGTGCAAAACATGGAAGGGCTCATGTGGGACGTAGAAGAAGTGAACGCACGCCTGCAGAAGAGCATGGTGCGAGCGTTCCACGAAATGGTGGAGACGATGCGCAAGCATCATGTGCCGCCGCGGGCTGGCGCGATGATTCTGGCGGTTGGGCGGGTTGCGGAAGCCACGCTGGTGCGCGGGTTGTTCCCCTAAAATGAATCAGGCATCGCCTATCGTTGCGGCTCCGGGGCGGTGCCGGGGATGGCGATCGGTGTCTTGATGTCTTGGAGCTCGGGCGGGATACCGAGAATGGCGTTGGTGTTCTGGCCGACGACGACGAGCCAATTGCTGCCCCGCCTTTCAGCGACCAGGGTCATCATGCCGTAGCGTGGCTGGCGCAGCGTTCCATCCGGATTTTTATCGCCCTCGATCTTCCAGCTCCAGTGAACAACAGCCATATCTCGACGCAGGAAACGCACTATTGTCTGCAGTGGCGTAATCGTTGAGTCCTTAAAGCGCCCCCTCAGCAAACGCACATGAAATTTTTCAAAGTCGGACCGGCCGTGCAGGTAAGTGGTGGCGACGGTCACGAAGTCGACGTCGTCCGCCATCATTTTCGCTAGTTCATGGCCGTCGTGTTTGGCCCAAGCGTCACTGAAAGCCTGGGGCAGTTTGCGGACGGCCTCCTCGTCTGTCTTTGTCTGCGCGTCGGCCGGTAGGATTACAACCAAAAGTAGAAAGAGAAACGTTATCGAGAGGTGTTTCATTCTTGATGACTCCCTGTTTGAAATTGGTGGCCGGCCCAGAGTTGGACAATTGATGCCTCGGATTCTGACACGGGGTCAGGAAGTCAGCAAATTTTTCTTGCATGGTTGAAGCGAGGCGCGTACATTCGCAATTGCCGGTGCGCCGACGTGGCGCGACCGGCTATTTTCTTCGAGGGGTGCTGCCAAGCACGAAAAATGAGCACGAACGGACATGCAAATGCGGCGCCGCCGATTCTCTTGACGATTTCTGGATTTGACCCGTCGTGCGGCGCGGGGACGGCAGCGGATTTGAAGACGTTTGCGGCGCATGGATGTTATGGAGTGGCCGCAATTACTTCGCTGACGGTGCAGAACACGCAAGGCGTGGAAGATGTGCACAACATTCCTTGCGCGACGCTGAAGGCGCAGCTTGAGGTGCTGGCGAAGGATTGCAACATTGCGGCGGTAAAAATCGGGATGCTGGGGAACCGCGGAAATGCCGTGACGGTGGCGGAATTTCTGGATGCGCACACCTTTGCGCACGTGGTGCACGATCCGGTGATGAAATCTTCGAGCGGGACGGAATTGCTCGACGCGGGCGGGATTAAGTTTCTCGTGACGGAACTGCTGAAGCGCGCGAGTGTGATTACGCCAAACGTGCCGGAAGCTGAGATTCTGACGGGCATGACGATCAAGGATCTAGCCGACATGGAAGCCGCAGCGCGAAAAATTGTGGAGATGGGCGCGCGAGCGGTAATCGTCAAGGGCGGGCACATGGGCCGGCCGATTGACGTTCTTTTCGACGGCACGGAAATGGTGACACTGCCCGGCGAGCGCGTGAATGAAGAGCAACTACACGGAACGGGCTGCACGTTTGCATCGGCCCTTGCGGCGCATCTGGCGGTAGGCCGGGGACTGCTTGAAGCGGCGACGCTCGCGAAAGCGTACGCGACGAAAGCGATTGAGAAAGCTTATCCCGTCGGGAAGGGCCGGCTCCCGCTCGATCATTTCTACCGGCAAAGAATTGAGCCGCCTGCGCGCGGGATCCATGAAGTGCCGCAGCACGGGATGCATCCTGCGGCGGAGCCCACGGCGCACTGAAAGAGTGACTGCTGACTCATGGCTGATGACTCTTTGCGACCATGGTCGTGATCCCTCCTTTTGAAAATTTCATCGTGCGGAGGAAGTTTTGGCGCGAGACCTCAAACTGGGGCCAGCCGCATTAGGTTTCCGCGTCAAGTCTGGCTGGGCGATGGCAGTTTTGCTCGCCAGCCCTGCGAGCGCGCCAAAGCTGGTCCGGTGCCAGGCCGTTCTACTTTCCGATCCCAAGATTCCTCAATCCAAGCAGCCCTGCCATGCAGCGCTGGAGCTTCCCGAGAAGGAAGGAAAGCGGCTCACAAAAGAATTGCGAGACGTTGTAGCTAGCGCGGCAAGGAAAGCTGTAGAAGAACTTCTGCTGCAGGCAAGCGCCGCGGGCTATGTTGTGAGGGGCGCAGGGCTGGTCGTCGGAAGTCTTGTGGACCCCGCCACTCTTCACAACGAACACATTCGCGCGCATGGATTGGAAGGGCAACTGTTTCGAACCGTCCTGGAAGATGCGCTACGCAAGCAAGAAATTCCGTGCGAAGCGCTTTTGGAGAAGACCGCTTACCTAGCAGCGTCGTCTACGCTTCGCAAATCGCCCGCAGAGGCAAAACGGACAATTGCCGGTTTAGGGGCATCGCATGAAGGCTCGTGGAGAGCGGAAGAAAAGCTCGCTGCTTTGGCGGCGTGGATGGCGCTGTGCGCAGGTAGCTAAGTAGCGGCCACCTCAGAAGGCCAGTCCCATCGCGCAACCATGGGATAGGAACGATTACCGCTTGGCCTGCGCGAAAGAAGCCGCGATGCGCCTATAAACCCGCACTCCACTAAATTGACCAGGCTCGTTGTCCACTTCCCTATCGGTTCGCTGGCCCACACTCTGGAGACGCTGTATTCCTCTTCTGGCGCTCCCGCGCGAAGAAACCAAAAACGGCCGCGCGTCTGGCTGATTCTTCGCAGTCTTTAGGGCCCTCGATCTGCGCGAGAGTCCCCTGCGCCTTTCCCCGTAGGTCCACTGGAACAAGACATACAAAAGAAAATCGCATCCAAGAATGCAAACCGCGAAGAATAATGTAGCTGACATAGTTCGCTCGCTTTTTTAGCTCACTTCGCGCTGATGTGAGTGGGCTGCCCGCATATGCACAGGTTAGGAGCGAAGGCACAAGAAAATCCTGGGGGGGGGTTGTTAGAAATTCATTAAACTGTGGCGCAGAGGCCATTCGGTTCACAGGGAGTCCAACTTGATTTCGCGGCGGACGGGCGTGTGGGTCTTGGTCGCGTTCACGCTTGCTGTCGGAGCGGCCGCGGTGCTGGCGCCTCGCATCCCGCAGCCACAGTCTTATCACGACTTCGCCGATCAACGGCGTTGGCTCGGAATACCGCACTTCGGAGACGTAGCTTCGAATCTGCCATTTGCCTTGAGCGGCGCGTGGGGATTGGTTTTTCTGCTTGGGCAACGCGGCCACGAGCGGTTTATCGATCCACGCGAGCGATGGGCTTACTTCTTTGTTTTCCTGGGCTTGTTCCTTACGGCGTTTGGGTCTAGCTACTACCATCTTGCTCCAGACAATGCGCGGTTGGTCTGGGACCGTCTGCCCATGACGCTGGCTTTCATGGGATTAGTGTCGGCGATGATTTCGGAACGCGTGAGCGTGCCAGCCGGCTTTTATTTGCTCCCGGTATTGTTATTCATCGGTGCGGCGAGCGTGGTTGAGTGGTGGTTTAGCGAAGCGCGAGGCGCTGGCGATCTGCGGTTTTACGCGGCGGTGCAAGTGTACGCGGTGCTGATTCTGCCCGTGTTGCTTTTGCTGCCGCCGAGGTACACACGAAGCCGAGATTTCGCGGCGGTGTTCAGTTTCTACGTGCTGGCGAAAATCTTCGAGACCGCGGACTGGCAGATTTTTTCTCTGGACCAACACGCGATCAGCGGGCACACGCTCAAGCATTTGGCAGCAGGCGCCGCGGGATTCTGGATTTTGAGGATGCTGCAGAAGAGACGCCCCACCCGAGCTCAGTGAAGCGGAAAACCGCCGGGCTAAAGCCCGGCACCTACATTTTGTAAATGATGCGGCCGGCGACGACGGTAGCCATTGGGCCGCCTTTGAAGGTGCGGGCGTCGAAGGGGGAGTTGCGGGATTTGCTGGGGGATTGCTTTACGTCGTAGGTCCATTCGTGCGTGATGGAAAAAATCGTGAGGTCGGCGGGCTGGCCGGCGGCGATTTTGCGTTCGATGCCGAGGACGCGCGCTGGACCGGTCGTAAAGAGCTCGACCATGCGCATGAGCGAGAGGCGGCCGGAGTGGACGAGCTGCTCGAGAGAGAGCGCGAGGGCTGTCTCGAAGCCTAGGATGCCGAACGGGGCGCGGTCGAACTCGACGTCATTGAGAGCGGGCTCGTGAGGAGCGTGATCGGTGGCGATGGCATCGACGGTGCCGTCGGCGAGACCAGCGATGAGTGCTTCGCGGTCTTCGCGCGAGGCTAGTGGCGGATTCATTTTATAGCGAGAGTCGTACTGCACGTCTTCGTCGATCAACGTGAAATGATGCGGCGTGACTTCGCACGTGACGTGCAGGCCGCGTTGTTTCGCCCAGCGGACTTGCTCGAGCGAAGCCTTTGCGGAGAGATGCGCGATATGGAGGCGCGCGCCGGTAAGTTCGGCGAGCTGCACATCGCGCGCGACACAAACGGATTCAGCGGCGGCAGGCATTCCGCGCAAGCCGAGGCGCGAAGAAGTGACGCCCTCGCGCATGACAGCGCCGGAAGCCAGAGAAACATCTTCGGAGTGCTCGATTACGGGAATATCGAGCGAGCGGCAATACTCCATCACCTGACGAGTCAGCTTCGCCGTGGCGATGGGCTTTCCATCATCGGAAACCGCGACGATGCCTGCTTCCTTCATGGCGGCGATTTCCGCGATGGCTTCGCCTTTGCTGCCCACGCTAGCAGCGCCGATGGGCCATACGCGCACGCCTGAGCCGGTTTTGGCCCGGTCGAGAATGAATCGCGTCACGCTCGCATTGTCGTTGACGGGCTTGGTGTTCGGCATGCAGCAGACGGCAGTAAATCCGCCGCGAGCTGCGGCGCGTGTTCCCGTCTCGATCGTTTCCGAGGATTCCTGGCCGGGCTCGCGCAGGTGGACATGCATATCAATGAAGCCGGGAGCGACGATCAGCCCGGCAGCGTCGAAAATTTCATAAGTGCGCGAATCTCGCGGAAGCTGCCCTAGCTCGGCGACTTCCGCAATTTTTTCGCCGTCGAGAAGAATATCGCGCGGAGCGTGGGTCTGCGTGGCGGGGTCCAGCACCCCGCCATTCTTAATCAGAAGCATGCGAAAGATCCTTTTTGTCGGTGGCGCGCCGGTTTCTCGGTGCTTGCGTTTCTTCGGCAGCGGCGCTTGCGGGATCGCGTACATCTTCCGGTTCTGGCGCGCCCGAAATTAGTAGGAAGAGAAGCGCCATGCGTACGGCAATGCCATTGGTGACTTGCTCGAGAACGCAGGATTGCGGACCATCGGCGACTTCCGGGGTGATCTCGCTGCCGCGATTCATGGGGCCGGGATGCAGAACGAGTGCGTTAGGCTTGGCACGGCGAAGCCTCTCGGCGTTGAGCTGGTAGCCGAAGACATAGTCTTCGTTGGAAATGGACGGTTCGTGCATGCGTTCGGTTTGTACGCGGAGGACAAGGACGACGTCGGCATCTTCGAGAGCTTCTTCCAGACGGAAAACTCGCCGGATAGGGACGCCGGGCGCGCCGATTTTTTCGAGTTCTTGCGGAACCCACATGGCCGGGCCGCAAAGAGTGAAGCGACAGCCAAACTTTCCGAGCACATGAATGTTAGAGCGGGCAACGCGGCTATGCTGGAGGTCGCCGAGAATGGTGACGTTTAGATTGTCGATTTTGCCCAGGCGATCGCGAATAGTGAGCGCATCCAGCAGTCCTTGCGAAGGATGTTCGTGAGTGCCGTCGCCGGCGTTAATGACAGGAATGTCGAGATGTCGCGCGACGAAGTCGGCGGCGCCGGAGGAAGCGTGACGCATCACCAAGCAGTCCGGCTTCATCGCATTGAGAGTTTGCACGGTGTCGAGCAGCGACTCGCCTTTTTTCACGCTGGAAGATTCCGCCTGTAGGTTCATGGTGTCCGCGCCGAGACGCGAAGCGGCGGTACCGAAGCTGATGCGCGTGCGGGTGGAGTTTTCAAAGAACGCCAGAGCGACGGTTTTACCGCGTAGTGTTGCAAGTTTCTTGAGAGGATTGCGCTGGATGGCCTGAAACGGCCTGCTCTGGTCGAGAAGAAAAGTCAATTCGTCCGCGGAAAGCGGTTCAAGAGCCAGAAGGTCACGAAAGCGATACGTCACATTTGCACTCTTTGACTTGAGACCCAAAAATCCTTGTGCAACTACGACTCCTGGCGGTCGACGAGAACGACGCGCTCTTCATTATCGATTTCTCGCAGACGTACTTCGATGATCTCAGTCTCGCTGGTTTGCACGGTGCGGCCGACAAACTGCGCTTCAATGGGCATTTCGCGATGCCCGCGGTCGATCAGCACGCAGAGAGAAACGCGCCGGGGTCGCCCGAGATCGAAAAGGCCGTTCATGGCGGCGCGAATGGTGCGGCCGGTATAAAGGACATCGTCGACGAGGACGAGGTCCATCCCGTCAACGCCAAAGGTAATATCCGAGGACTGCAGAACGGCGTGGGTCGCGACTTTGGAAAGGTCGTCCCGATAAAGCGTAATGTCCAGAGTGCCAACGGGCACGTCGACGCCGTCGATCCCGCGCATAGCCTGCGCGATGCGCTGGGCCAGTGGCACCCCTCGCCGGCGGATGCCGATCAAAGCGAGATGTTTCGTGCCTCCGCTCTTCTCGACAATCTGATGCGCCAGCCGTCGCAACGTGCGGTCGATCTCCGAGGCGGACATCAATTGGGCTTTTTCGACGATGCGCATAGTCGGGTAATCCTAGCATAAGCCTCTCGGGGCATGCTGGTGAGACAGACATTCTTGTCTGTCGTCTTGGGGCTGAAAGATGTGCGGCAATGGCTTACTGCGAGGAGAAGCCGGTGACAGGCAAGAATGCCTTTCCCACCAATATGGTCGCAGACGCCGTGCTAAACTGCCGCGCGATACTTTGAGCGAGGTGGATATGTTTGTTAGAAACGCGCAGCGCGAGAGGTGGAAGACCGTCGAGACGGTTTGCGGAGTGCTATTGCTGCTGTGCACTGGAGCAACGTGCGTTCCATGGGCCAGCGCACAAGCACGGAACAAAGCCGTTGCGAGCGCAGACCCGAGGCTAAAACTGGTGGTAGTGCTGGTGGTGGACCAGATGCGCGGGGATTACGTGGACAAGTTTCGCGGGCAATGGACCGGAGGATTGAAACGTTTGGTAGAAGAGGGCGCGTGGTTCCGCGATGCCGCGTACCCCTATGCCGCCACGGAGACCTGCGTGGGACACGCGACCATTTCGACGGGGGCGTTTCCGGCGACTCACGGGATGGTAGCCAACGCCTGGTGGGATCGCGACACGCAGAAAATGGTGACGTGCACGGCGGATCCCAACGCGAAGAATGCAGGTTACGCTGGTGCCGATGTAAAAGGCGGCGACTCCGCTTGGCGAATGCTGGTTCCGGCGTTTGCCGAAGAGTTGAAATTCCAGACGGGCAGCGCGACGAGGGTAGTGACATTTTCCCTGAAAGCGCGCGCGGCGATAACCATGGCAGGCCACAAAGCAGACGCTGCCACGTGGTTTGAAGGCGGCGGATGGACGACGTCAAGCCTTTACGGCACGATGCCGTTTATCGAGACTTATGCAAAAGCCCACCCCGTGAAGGCGGACTACGGAAAGACTTGGACGCTAGCGCTCCCAGAAAGCGCGTATTGGTACGACGAAAAAGCAACCGGCGCTGTGCCGCCGCAGGGGTGGGAGCTTACTTTTCCGCATCCGTTGCGAGGAAAAAGCGCGAGCAACGAGCCGGATGAGGCGTTCTACGGGCAATGGTCGACGAGCCCGTTTGCCGACACCTACTTGACGATGCTTGCGGAAAACGCGGTGGATTCGCTGGGCTTGGGCAAGGGCGGCGGCGTGGATTATTTGGGTGTGAGCTACTCTTCCCCGGATTACGTGGGGCACGCCTTCGGGCCGCGCAGCTGGGAGATTCAAGACATCTTAGTGCGGCTGGACCAGGACCTCGGCGAACTGTTCGCGATCCTCGATAAAAAGGTCGGGCGCGGAAATTACGTCGTGGCGCTGAGCGCGGATCACGGCGTCGTGCCGGTACCCGAAGATATGCAAAAAACGGGCGCAGACGCGGGTGTACTGCATTTGCCTGATGCGCAAGAAAAGATTGAAAAAGCGCTCGAGCCTTCGAATTTTCCGAAGCCGGCAGTAGCGCGAATCACCGGAAGCGACATTTATTTTGTGCCTGGTGCCTACGACAAATTGAAGGGCGACAGGGCAGCGATGACTGCAGTGCTGGAGGCCATCAAGAGCGCGCCGGGCGTTGCGGGAGTATACCGAGCCGAACAATTGGCCGACCGTCCTGCGACCGAGAGTCCGCTTCGCCAGGCGATGGCGGACAGTTATTTTCCGGGGCGGAGCGGAGATTTGTTCATCGTGCCAAAACCATACTGGTTGATGGACGGAAGCCCCGCCGGAAAAACGCGCTCCTACGGCACAGGACACGGGACTCCTTACAACTACGACCAGCATGTCCCGGTCTTGCTGATGGGCTACGGCATTCGGCCTGGAGAATATTATGGCGCTGTGACCCCGGCGGACATCGCGCCGACTCTGGCTTCTCTTTGTGAGATCACGTTGGCCCCTCGCGACGGTCGCGTGCTGGCCGAATCGCTGGAAAAGAGAGCTGAATCTCAAAGAGCAAGAGGTGCACCTGCGGCGGCTAGCCCCAAAGCGGGTAACCCATAGATTCGTCTTTTTCCACAGTCTGAGCGACCGCGCAGAGATTCCGGGGCGGCCTTCATGTTATTCTCTGACCGCAGTGACGAGCGCCAGATCTGTTGACCTGACCGTGCAAGTTGGCGCGGTGCGCCTGCGGAATCCCATTCTCGCAGCCAGCGGAACCTTCGGCTACGGCGTCGAATTTGCCCACTTGGTTGACCTGAACCTCCTCGGGGGCCTAGTGGTCAAAGGCCTGTCCCGCGAGCCCATTGAAGGTGCCCCTGCGCCCCGGCTTTGCGAGACCCCTGCCGGGATGCTGAATGCCGTCGGGCTCCAAAACATTGGCGTTCGGGCCTTTGTCGCTGAAAAACTCCCAGTACTGCGAAAATACGATACGGCAATTATTGCCAACGTCTTCGGCTATAGCGTCGAGGACTACGTCGAGGTGATCCGGGTCCTTGAGAACGCCGAGGGTCTGGCCGCCTATGAACTGAACATCTCCTGCCCCAACGTTAAGAAGGGAGGCATGCAGTTTGGGGGCGATCCCGCATTAGTGGCCGAGGTGGTGGGAGCCGCACGGAAGGCTGCGGAGAGGAGGCCGCTCTGGGTAAAGCTCTCGCCGATGGTTGCAGACATTGGACTTATTGCCCGGGCAGCGGAGGATGCCGGGGCCAACGCTCTGACCGTGGCAAACACTTATCCAGCCATGGCTGTCGATCCCTGGACCGGAAAGTCCTGCCTGGGAAACCAAACCGGAGGGCTATCGGGTCCGTCCATAAAACCGATCACCCTGCGCCTAGTTTGGGAATCGTCTAAGGCGATAAAGATACCAATCTTAGGTGTAGGGGGTATTGAGTCGGTCGAGGACGTGCTTCAGTATCTGGCCGTGGGCGCGACGGCCGTACAGGTAGGGACGGCCAGCTTTACTGACCCGAGGGCCAGTGAGCGACTTGTCGCAGAGTTGGAGAGGGCACTTTTCAGAGCTAAAACGTTTACTGTCAATGAGATAGGAGGTAAAATTTCTACCGATTTTGGTTGACATAACGACGATATTGCGATACAATTTTCTGGATATGAGTAGCACAAAGAACACACTATGAGACGACCATTCTTTGTTTTCTGGGCCGCGTTCCGGTGGGTACTCTTAATGTTCCTCATCGTTCCTGTTATGGATGCCCCCCTCGTGGCGCACTTGAGCGCTCCGGTTAAGCCGGTGAAGACTTGGGTTGGCAACGCCAGCTGGTATGGGCCGGGCTTTAATGGAAAGAAGACCGCCAACGGGGAGCGCTTCGACTGCGAGGCCCTGACAGCTGCCCACCCTAACCTGCCCTTCGGATCTATCGTCCGCGTCGTGAATCCCCGAAACGGGAAGTTTGAACTAGTACGCATCAATGACCGTGGTCCCTATCAAGAAGGACGCGAAATTGATGTATCCTATCGCGTAGCCCGTAAGATCGGGCTGATCCATTCGGGCGTGAATCAGGTTCGGCTCGAATTGATGGAATTGCCGCAGAAACACTGACCCCGCCGAAATCGGGGTCGCAAATGACCTTGAGCTTCGACGCCCATCCTCGCAGCAGCTTGATCGTGGCACTGGATTTTGATTCTCTATCCTCTGCCGCAAAATTCGCAAAACAAATCGCCGACCTTGTCGGCATGTTCAAGATCGGCAACCAGCTGTTCACAGCCGCTGGTCCCGCTGCTGTCAAAGAAATTGCCGCGCTGGGCCCCGGCATCTTTCTCGACCTGAAATTCCACGACATTCCAAATACGGTTGCAGGAGCCGTGCTTTCCGCCGCTGCCATGACTGGCGTGCAGCTCGTCAACGTGCACGCACTCGGAGGCAGAGCCATGCTTGAAGCAGCGGTGCAAGCCATCAGCGCCGGCGTCCCGATGGGAGCTGACCGGCCGCGCCTGCTCGCCGTGACTCTTTTGACGAGCATGGACCACAGGACGATGAAAGAAGTCGGGGTTGGCGGCGCTCCAAAAGCGCGTGTAGTGAAGCTTGCACAACTGGCCAAGAAATCCGGTGTAGACGGAGTTGTAGCGTCGGTGCAGGAAGCAAAAGCGATTCGCAAAGCCTGCGGTCGCGAATTCCTGATTGTGACGCCGGGTGTGCGCCCCAAAGAAAAAGATGGCGCGGCGGCAAAACCCGATGACCAGGCGCGCACCGCGACTCCAACAGAAGCAATTAAAGCAGGCGCCGACTTCATCGTTGTCGGCAGACCGATCCTGGCCGCACAAGATCCCCGCACCGCCGCCCAGGCCATCGTCGACGAAATCGCAGCCGCCAAGTAAGCGGTGCGCTGTTTTCACTCCGTCCGAAATACCCACACTCAAACCTGCATAGGTCATTGCCTAAAGCTCGGGCGGAGTGTGGCTGACGGCACAGGCAAGAGTGCCTGTGCTACTTTAGTCTTTGCCTGCGGGGCTCTCCTCTTTCATGAATACCACCTCCAAGAGCGTGATTGTCGGAACGGCGGGTCACATTGATCACGGTAAATCGGCGCTTGTCGAGGCGCTGACAGGGACACATCCCGACCGGCTCGCGGAAGAGAAGCGGCGCGGCATAACCATTGATCTTGGTTTCGCGTTCGTGGAAGAAAATGGCGTGAAGTTTGGTCTAGTGGATGTGCCGGGGCACGAGCGCTTTGTGAGCAACATGCTGGCTGGCGCGGCAGGTGTCGATCTGGTGCTGCTGGTAATTGCGGCGGATGAATCGATCAAACCGCAGACGCGGGAGCACTTCGATATTTGCCGTTTGCTGGGCGTTACGCGCGGTGTTGTGGCGCTGACGAAAACCGATTTGGTCGATGATGACATGCTTGGGCTGGTGCGGCTCGAGGTGGAAGAGTATCTGCGCGGCTCGTTTCTGGAGGGGGCGCCGATTGTTCCGGTGAGCGCGAAGACGGGAACCGGCCTCGCCGAATTGAAGAAAGCATTGCACACGGTCGCGATGGAAATTCCTGGAAAAGACGCGGCGCGATACTTCCGGCTGCCGATCGACCGGGCGTTTGCAATGAAAGGATTTGGAACGGTGGTGACCGGCACGCTAATTTCGGGGAGCATTGGCGCGGAAGATGAAGTCGAGCTCTTCCCGGTCGGCAAAAAGCTGCGCGTGCGCGGCGTGCAATCCGGGGGGAGATCCATTGCCCGCGCGACCGCCGGGCAGCGGACGGCCGTGAATCTTGCAGGCATAGACCATGGGGAAGTGAAGCGTGGCATGACGCTGGCTATGCCGGGACGATTTCGCGCCACGCGCAGGATAGATGTGCGGCTTACGCTTCTTTCTTCGGCGCGCAAGCTGAAGCACCGCGCGAGGGCACATTTTCATGCGGGGACCGCGGAGACCATCGCGGAGATTTTGCTTTATGGGCAAAGCGTGCTTTCGCCGGGCCAGAACGCCCTGGCGCATCTGCGCCTGCAGGAGGATGTGTTGCTGCTGCCCGGCGACCGGTTCATCGTGCGGCAATTCTCGCCCGTAATCACGATTGGCGGAGGCATCGTTCTGGATCCGCTGGCTAGGCGGCCGACACTGCGGGACACGGGCCGCGCGGTATTTCTTGAAACGCTGGAAACTGGGAAACGCGAGGATGCGCTGGCCGCGATGACGAAACGTGCGTTGCTGGGGTTGACGCTCGAGGAGATCGTGGCGCGGACCGGCTGGTTCGATAAGGAGATTCGAGCGGTGGCGCAAAACCTTGTCACCGCCGGCGAGATCAAAATCGTTTCGGCTGACCCTTTGATCCTGCTCGGCCGAAAAGCATTCGACGATGTGCGCCGAAAACTTTCCGAGCGCGTCGAGCGGTTTCACAAGGAGAACCCGCTGTCTCCAGGAATCGCGCGCGAAGATTTGCGCGCGAATCTGGGCAAACGCGTGAAGGCAGAGACATTTCGCGCGGCGCTCGAAGAGCTGGCGAGCGAGAAGAAGCTGGACGTGCAAGGCGAGCTTGTAAAGCGGGCAGGGTCGCAGATTGAGCTGCAGCCGGAAGAAGTGAAGGCCAAGGCTGAAATCGAGAAGGCGTTTGGCGATGCCGGTTTAGCTGTGCCGTCGGTTAAAGAGGCTTTGGCGAAACTTTCGATCGAGGCCAAGCGCGCGGAGAAGCTGTTGCAGATTCTGCTGCGCGAAAGAAGCCTCGTCCGCGTAAGCCCGGAGCTCATTTTTCACCGCGACGCTCTTGGTCGCCTGAAAGAACGGCTAGCCGCGCACAAGAAGGCGAAGGGTGAGCGAATCTCCGTGCCAGTCTTCAAGGACCTGGCCGGGATCTCGCGCAAGTACGCTATTCCATTGTTAGAGTACCTCGACCGGGAGCGCGTCACGCGCCGAGCCGGGGATGAGCGTGTTATACTTTAATTGATTGTTACGTCAAGCCCAGTTTGTGGATTTGTTTGGACGGAGTGAAAGGTAGGTGCCCTATGTGGGACAGCCCAATGCATTTGTTGATCGTCGCCATCGTCATTCTCGTTCTTTTCGGCGGGCGCAAAATTCCTGAATTAATGCGCGGTCTGGGAGAAGGCGTGCGCGGATTCAAGGAAGGCATGTCCGGGGCGCAAGCGCAGTCGACACCTCCTCCTCCGGCGGCAGCGGCTCCAGTCGAGAAGCCCGCGGAAGAGAAAAAGGCTTAAGACGCGGCAAGGTTTTTGCACGAGAATTGAGAGGGCGGCTTACATGGCCGCCCCTTTTTTTGTGCCAAGCATATTGAACTTCTAAGCAAGTAAATTGTGCCCAAAAAGTAGCGGAAAAATTTTTCCAAGACGAAAAAACTGAACTTTCGACCAGTAGCGCGACCGCAACTTTCTCCTCAAACTTGGGTATTACAGAGCGTCCCGGACAACCCAGAGCCTGAACGAAAACATAAAGGAGAGAGAGATGAAACTCACTTGGTTGAAGTGGAGCGCCTTGCCGATGGCAATGTTGATTGTGGGAACGGCGGCAATGGCGCAGGATCAATCGTCTTCGCAAGGGTCGAGCGCGCCGGCGCCGGCTACACAAACGGCAACGCCCGCGGCGAAACCCGATCCGAGCATCGCGCAACGGAAAGAGAATCAGCAAGACCGCATCGCGAACGGCGTGAAGAGCGGGCAATTGACGGCCGGCGAAACCGCGAACCTGGAGACCAAGGAAGCGGCGATCAATGGCGAAACCAAGGCGGACCGCGCGGCCAACGGCGGAAAGCTGACCTCGGCTGAGAAGACGCAGATCAACAAGCAGCAGAACGGCGTTTCCAAACAGATTTATCAGGACAAGCACAATGCCAACACCGCGCAGTATGGCAACAACAAAGTCGGACAGCGCCGCGAGAACCAGCAGGACCGCATCGCGCAGGGCGTCAAGAGCGGGCAATTGACGGCGGGCGAAACGGCGAAGCTGGAAAATCAACAGAAGGGCATCAACCAGCAGGTGAAAGCGGACCGCTCTGCCAACGGCGGAAAACTGACGGCCGGCGAAAAGAAACAAATCGACGGGGAGCAAAACGCCGCGTCGAAGAACATCTACAACAAAAAGCACAACGCCAGGACGCAGGCGGGCGCGAAGCCTAAATAACACGGTTTTCCACCCCCTGAAGCGAAAAGAAGAGGTGTTCTCCGAAAGGAGGGCACCTCTTTTTTTTTGTCGCATTTTCGGATGGGCTCCCGGAAGCACGCTCGTTCCTCCGGTGAGGGCCCCCCCGGGGGTTTTTTCGTAAGTGCGGATTCTAAAGGACTTTAAGTGCCGTGTTTTGGAAGTGCAGATTCTACAGGGGTTACGGGTGTGTTTTTCGTAAGTGCGGATTCTACAGGAGATAGTAGAGAGTAGTGAGTAGAGAGTGGTTAGAATACCGAAAGAGGAGATTTGGCTTGAAGGATGTGACCCCCACCCCGGGTGTTTTTTGTAAGAGTGGCAAACAAAAGACTTATGCTTGACGCGGGCTGTAGGAGTGGCAGGGAAAGGACTTAACGAAGAGAAGTTGACAGTCGACAGTTCAAAGTTGAAAGGCAGAGGAAAAAAGCAAAAAGGAAGGGCGCACTCACGGGAGAGGGCGGGTTGTCGAGGCAATGGCGTACTTCCTTTTTCCTCCGCGACTAAAAGCAAAAACAAGTATACCACATTCGTACTAGTTGTCAAGTGTAATCTTGTAAGTGGTTTGTCTGCTTGAGGATGGCCGGCGCAGATTCTAAACGGGATGGGTGGAAGTGGAAAGGGTTGGGGGATTGAATTGTTTTGGTGAGACTGCGGAGTCTGTGGAAACATCAGATGCCTGAAAAAGAGGAGTGACCCACCGTTTGCAAGAAACAAAACCGCAAACGGTAGGCCACCCTCGTAAGAAACAAAGGCATGATCCCTTTAGCGCGTTAAGGGGTCGCCCACCCGCCAACTTGGGGTGACGTGTCATACCTCATCCCCATGCCGAAGGCATGGCTCTTCCTCGAAATAGCAGCGCTGGCCCTCCCCCCCACTCAACCGCCCACGTCCTGCTCGGCTTTCGCTCGTAGGTCGGCAACACAGGTGTCTTCTATCGCCATAGCCTCATGCAGAATTTGTATCTGCTGTATCACTGCTATTGGTGCCGCTTGTGTCGCGGGCTCCAGCAGATAGTCGCAGACAACGTGGAGCGCTAGTCCCCACTCGTGCTCTCGGACAAATTCGTCAAAGATCTGATGGGCGTTCAGACCCTGACCCTCAGACAACACGGCTCTCAGGCTGGTGAGTCTCTGTCCCGTCTCTTCTTGCCAAATACGTTGATGCTCCATCTCTGCTCTCACGGATTCCTTGGGAGGTTAGTCGGATAGCCAGTAACGATCCTACCGTCTCGGACGACGACCCTGATATTAACACCCTCTCTCGTTCCGTCCACCAAGGTAGTTCGACCCGCGGTTGTAACCTTGGACGCTGGGTCGGTCGCAACGTCTGAAATCTCTTGCATGATCTTGTCGTCGTCCCAGTTTGCCGGGAACTCGCTTTTCCCTGGGATGCCTGTTCCAGGTCTGTGGCCCCCTCCAGTGGCGTCCCCATCGAGGACATGTGTGGTTGCCTTCTGATCGGCCAGGTTGACCGCGGCATCTTCCTCCTCAGGATCATTCACGAAGTGCGAAGTCACGTGTCTGACTATTGCTAACGAGGTCGCAAAAATTACCGCATAGCCTATATAATCCTTCCCTGCGTTTCCGTTGGGATGCTGCCATGCATCTTTGTCCTTTTCTGAATCACAGGTGCAATCGTAGTGCTTATATCCGGCCTCGTCGTAAGCAGCTCGCTGGTCTTTGCTGGAAAGCTCGTATTGAGAATCGGTGACGTCACAAACTAGAGAAACTCCCTGATTCTTCTCGTCGTCGTTGGAGGGTCTGCAAAATACCGTCCCTGTTGGGTCCGTTAGATTCAGCGGATTGTTGCGAACGTACGAGTAAATCATGGTCCCCAGGGGCCCGCAACGAAGGATGAAAATGGGATCGAGATGGCGTAGCGTTTGTGCAGCCGCGTTGGTGACAGAGGCCGAGCTACTCTGGCGCTGGTACAGCCCGCTTACGAGTATGGCTGGGACGCTGAGAAGCACAACGAATTGTAGCCTCCAGAAGTTGCGGAGAGCACGCGTAGGAGATTTTCGCTTTTTCGAAGCGTCCAACGCCGCGCGGTGGAAAGGAGTCGCGCGATGGAAGTTGTCTATCCCTGCTGTTGTGGTTTGGACGTACATAAGAAGAGTATTACCGCATGTGTGTTGTGGGCAGAGGCCAAGGGGAAGAGCCGTAAAGAGAAGAGGCGCTTCGGGACCTTCACTCACGATCTGCTTCAGTTGGCTGATTGGCTGGAGCAGTGCGGCGTAACGCATTTGGCCATGGAGTCCACAGGAGTGTACTGGAAGCCGGTGTGGAACATTCTTGCGGAGCAGTTCGAGGTGTTGCTGGTGAATGCGCAGCACATCAAAGCCGTGCCGGGCCGGAAGACGGACCAGAAAGACAGCGAGTGGATCGCGGATTTGCTGCAGCACGGATTGCTCCGCGGGAGTTTCGTGCCCCCGCAACCCATCCGTGAATTTCGCGACCTCACGCGGTATCGCGTGAGTTTGGTACAGGAGATCAACCGGATTGCGAATCGAATTCAGAAGGTACTGGAGGATGCCAACATTAAGTTGGCATCGGTAGCGACCGATGCTTTGGGTGCTTCGGGGAGAGCGATCTTGGAGGCGATGCTTGCTGGGGAGCAAGACGCTGCCCGGCTGGCAGAGATGTCCAAAGGGCTGCTGCGGAACAAGATCCCTGAACTGAAATTAGCGCTCGAAGGTCGTATGACCGAGCATCATCGATTTTTGCTCCGACAGCTTTACGATCATCTGCGCTACACGGAATCAAAACGGAGTGAGATCGAGCAGGAGATCGATAGACGCATGCTCCCTTTTGAGGATAAGGTCACTCGGCTGTGCACCATACCAGGAGTCGATCGAGTGACCGCTTGGGGAATGCTGGCGGAAATGGGAATGAACATGAATCAGTTTCCGTCTTCTGGGCACCTGGCTTCTTGGGCTTGTTTGTGTCCCGGGAGTTTTGAGAGCGCCGGGAAGCGGCTGAGCGGCAAGATGCGCAAGGGCAATGTCTCGCTCCGGCGTTGTCTGTCGCAGGCGGCCTGGGCCATCTCGATGATGAAGAACAACTACCTCTCGGCGCTGTATCGGCGCATTGCTGCTCGGCGGGGAGCCAAGCGCGCGGTCATGGCGGTAGCTCACGCATTGTTAGTTATTGCCTATCACATGCTGAAACGAAAGGAAGACTACCGGGAACTCGGTGCGGACCACTTTGACCGCATCGACGTGAACCGAATCCGTCGCTCCTTAGTCAATCGGCTGGAACGCCTGGGCCACAAAGTGACCTTGGAGCCGCTTGCTCAAACCGCCTGAAGGTATTTTCGTAGGAGTAGCCATTCCAGCTTTGAGGGTCGTCGTCCATATGCAAAATGCCGCTTATATTGTCGGGGTCTGGGCTCATGAACCTACCCATGCTGGAAGCGTTGTATCTGGCACCAAAATTGTCCAAACCCGACTCGGAGTCACGTTCTTTGCCGGTGAAGTGGAGATGGTAGTCGAAGGTGTTGGTGCAGTTGAGGGCGTCGCCGAAGGGGAGGCTGGTGCAAGTCTCAGAGATGAGATGACCGTTATAGAGCTGGGAGCTCATGCGGAAGCGGGAGGTGCCTAGCCAGTCGGCGTGGTCGAAGACGATGTCTCCATCGGCAGTGGCCAGGTGGCGGTCTCCGACATAGATTTCGCCAGTGCAGCCAGTGCCGCCAGCTTCGTTGACTTCAGCGACCCAGTGGCCGGCCAAGTCGAAGACGTAGCCGCGCTTGCCGGTACTATCGCAGGTGTCGCTGCTGAAGCCGGTGCGGAAGACGCGATGGCCCTGGGCGTCGTAGTAGTAGCAGGCCGTGGTGCCCGTGGTGCCGCCACTGGAGCAGGTGCCGAGGGTGCCGTCCACCTGGATCAAACGATTTTCCGCATCGTAGAAATAGTGATGCGAGCCGTCGAAGAGCAGGTTGCCGGCCGCGTCGTACCGGGCATGATTGTGTTCGGACGATGGTGCTGGAGCTGCGAAGGGCAAGGAGCGTGGATATTGGCAGGGAATCACAGGAAGGAGAGGAAAGAGCTTGGTGGAAGGGGTAAAGTTTCCGCATC
>Ga0185299_10003142_pt1 | contig 22868 bp, 19 predicted proteins | sample PaiPotPPA55metaG_FD_128002 | JGI IMG/M metagenome (GOLD analysis project Ga0185299, IMG submission 128002) | Iron sulfur acid spring bacterial and archeal communities from Banff, Canada, to study Microbial Dark Matter (Phase II) - Paint Pots PPA... ... | reverse complement strand
GAGCGGGCTACGGCGTAGGGGCACGCACCGAGCGGGTGGATGGCTCGCAGATCGGCGGAAGCGCAGATCCGACGCTTTCGGATCAACTCGCTGACGCATTCATCTATCGGAAGAGCCGGCCGCGGAAGGCGGCCAGCAACCCACCCAGGAGGCGGAGCCTCGGCCGTCACCCTCAGTCGCTTTGCGAGCTCGCGCTGCGTGACAGTGGATGGATCAAACGCGACGTCTGAGCCGGTCATCGCGATTGCAAATGGAAAACTGCCCCAATCGTTCGACGGCGTTCATCAGCGTGCACAGTCGGTCACCAACGTTTGCCATCGTTCACTGGCGTATATTCGACGCATATTCAACGAACGCGACGCGCATCGGCTAAGGCGTTATGTCTGGCGCTCCCTAGGGGAATTGAACCCCTGTTTCAGCCTTGAGAGGGTTAAGTATCCCAGTTAGCACGGGCTTTCGGGGACGGGCTTGATTTGCCTTGGCCTGAGAATTGTACAGCCGTTGTACGGATTTTCATTTGGAAGCGTGCCGCTGTTCTCTAACTTCTTAGGAAGAGCCCATTATATCAGTATTTCTGAGCTTGGAGCGGGCGAAGGGAATCGAACCCTCGTATGCAGCTTGGGAAGCTGCCGTTCTGCCATTGAACTACGCCCGCAAACCATTGAAATTGTTTTATATTCCAAGTCCGCTATCGGATTTTCCCCTGTCTTTTCCCTGTGTCAAGTCACGGGCCCCATCATGCCCCGCCCGTGATCTTATATCGACTCGGAATGCCGCGTTCAAACCGTTTGGGCATCCACGAGAACGAAGACCATGAGCACAGTGCGTGCGCCTTCAATTTCAATCCAAGCGCAGCGCCGTATGCGACCCCAAACTGATCGGAAGTATTGCACCTGACGCAAGATCGGCATTCAGCCGTGATACGCAAACAGCTCGACTGGGTCGTTGAAGCCGCGGACCGGATATTCGCCGACGCGTTCGAGATCGAAATCGCTTTCGACGATGCCGGCGAACGCGCGGGACAGCAGCACCGTTCTGCCCAATTGTTTGGTGAGGGTTTCGAGACGCGAAGCCATGTTGACCGCAGGACCGATGACCGTGAAGTCGAGCCGGGTGCGCGATCCGATATTGCCGTACATGACGTCCCCGACATGGACGCCGATGCCGTAATTCAGCGGCGCACGACCGGTTTCGCCGTTCTTTTCGTTCAGGGCAACCATGGCCTGACGGGCTTCGGCCACGGCATGCAGCAGATTCGCGCAGGCCGACGGCTGGCTGAGCGGAAAAATGGCGAGCAGACCGTCGCCGATGAATTTCAGTATTTCCCCGCCATGTCGCGCAATCGGCTCCGACATCGCGTCGAAATAGCCGTTCAGAAGATCAATCACGTCATCGCGCGGCCAGTTGTCGGAGATCCGGGTGAAATCACGCAGATCGCAGATCATGATGGCGGCGCGTACCGTCGTCCCGCTTCCGCGCCGGGTGGCGCCGGCCAGAATGAGCTCGCCGGCATGCGACCCGACATAGGTTTCGAGCAGCGTTCGCGCCAGCCGGTTCTTGATACGGATTTCGCTGACCAGCGCCAGAACCGGCAACAGCTTCAACAGGCCGGCGATATGCGCGTCGTCGAAACCTCCGGGCCGGTCGGTTGCAAAGGTCACGATATGGCGCTTGCCGAGCGTATGGTACAGCGGCCACGCCACATAGTCGGTCAGGCCTTTTGCCCGCATCTCGTCATAGACGGCGTGCTTGCGGCCCAGCGCGGGATCGCGTTCGAGATTCTCCCGCACCTCGGTGGCACCGTCATGGATTTCGTTGGCGGGACTATTGATGTATTCGGATCGCCCCCTGACATCGTAGTCAACCCTTGCAATCTCGGCCCCGCGCATCCCGTCGGCCCACATGATCCGGGCGCCAAGCCATTGCGGATGATGGATCAGGACATGAAGCGACGCCCGCTTGACGGGAATGCCCGCGCGCTGGAGCCGGACGCACAGCTCAGCGAAAATATTGTCAATGAAGCGCTCATCGCGCGCGTCGTTTGTCAGCCAGTGCAAAACGTCGCCGTCAGAATGCGCAGTGACGGAATCGTTGTTCGAGGGCGCGTCCATATCTTTGCTCCTGAACAGTGACCTGGATCGACGGTACTGGATATGTCGTGTCCCCGCTCGGCGGCGTCAATGGAGTCCGCCGCAATCTGCCGGCTCATAGCCTGAGCCGTTTCCTGCGGCGCACCTGTTCCACCATTTCCATCCGCCAGTTTAACCGCAAAAGCGGTCTCGGCTTTCCTGTCGGCACCATTGGAATTCGTCCATCGACCTGCCGGCTGCTGAGGGACGACCGCCTCCGCCGCTAGCGCCGCGAAAGCCCGTTACTCCATCTACGGTCTACGGTCACTGCTGGATTTTGAGATCCTCAGAGGCCTGGCTGGCATACGAATTGCATTATATTGGTTTAATGCCATTATACCACCGGCATGACTTTGATTGCCACTTTGCTCGCGGTGGGCGGGGCGCCCGCCTCGCGGCAGCCGAACAGGACATGACACATGAATGGTTTGAGCCCGCTCCCTGCCGGCACGACGCTCTGGATTTCCGGTGCCCGCGTTCTTGTCGCCGATGGCGATTGGCACGATCCGCCGGTCGCGGACATCGCGATCACGGACGACATGATCGTCGGCATCGCGCCGAGGTTCGAACCGCCGCCGGACGTAGCGCCGCCCGAGCGGCTCGACGCTCGCGGCCACCTGGTGCTGCCGGGATTCGTCAACGCCCACTACCACTCGCACGATGTTCTCGCCAAGGGCACGCTGGAGGAGGTGCCGCTTGAGCAGTGGCGGCTCTATGTGCTTCCGGCGCAGTACCCGCCGCGGTCGCTGGCGGAGGTGCGCGCCCGTACGCTGCTCGGCGCAGTCGAATGCCTGCGCTCGGGCATGACGACGGTGCAGGATATGCTGACGCTCTATCCGTTCGATCCGGCCCATCTCGAGACCGTGCTGCAGGCCTATCGGGACATCGGAATCCGCGTCGTGTTCTCGCTGCAATACGGCAACCGCAAGGGCCTCGATACGGTGCCGTTCTGGCGGGATATCTTTCCTCCGGAATACCATCACATGCTGTCGAGCGCCGCCGAGCCGGAGAAGAACTTCGACCTGCTCGGGCATTTCGAGGAAACCTGCCTGAAGGCGCCGGCCCGTCCGCGGCTGCACTGGGCGCTCGGTCCGTCGGCGCCGGAGCGCTGCACGCCGGAGCTGATGGCGCGCACCGTCGACCTCGCGCGCCGTTACGATATTCCGGTCTACTCGCATCTCTATGAATCCAAGGGTATGGCGCTGCAGTCACGGCTGGAGTTGCAGACATACGGGGGTTCGCTGATCCGTCGCCTCCACGCCGAGGGCTGTCTCGATCCGCACATGAATTTCGCCCACAGCGTCTGGCTCGCCCCCGACGAGATCGAGATCCTGGCCGAGACCGGCGCAGGCACCGTCCTCAACCCGCAGGGTAATTTGAAAATGCAGTGCGGGCTGCCCCCAATCAAATCGCTGATGCGGGCAGGCGTCCGGATCGGTCTCGGTTGCGACAATTGCAGCTGTTCGGATGCCCAGAACATGTACGCCGCGATGAAGCTGTTCTCGCTGCTGTCCACCGTGGGCGATTTGCGCAAAGGTCCGCCGCCGGCGGTCGAGGCCATGCGGGCCGCCACCCAGGGAGGCGCTGCAAGCGCGCGCCTTGGCCACCTCGTCGGCAAGCTGGCGCCGGGCTACAAGGCGGATCTGTCGATCCTGGATCTGGCCGATCCGAGCTTCGTGCCGCTCAACAGCGTGGTGCGGCAGCTCGTCAACATCGAAGGCGGGCGCGCGGTTCGCCACGTCATGGTGGATGGCCGCTGGGTCATCCGGGATCGCCGCCTCCTCACCATCGACGAGGCCGCGATCTTCGACGAGGTCGAGGCCGTGATGCCGACCTTCCGCAAGGACTTTTCCGCGATCACCGCCCGCGTCGCCATGTTGCAGCCCTGGCTGGATCAGGCTCAGCAGAAGATGCAGGACGCCGACGTCGGCATCGAGCGGCTGCCGCGGTTGAGTTGAGACCATTCGATTCGCTGAATCGTCGAACTAAAGGTGAGACCGATGACCAAAGTCGCCAAGCTTGCCGCGGTCCATCCCGGCGCCGACGATCTCGTTTCCGAACCCGGCGGCCTCGTCACGCGGCTGCATGGACAGTTGCACGAGATGCTGCTGACCCACGAGATCCCGCTTGGGCTGCCGATCTCCGAACGGCAGTTGTCGCTCCGGCTCGGCGTCTCCAGGACGCCGCTGCGCGAAGCGTTGCGGCGGATGGAGGGCGAGGGCTTCGTCCAGCGCCGCGGTGGCATTCTCGAGGTCAGGCGGATCATGCTGGAGGAGTTCCTCGACCTGCTCAAGATCCGCCGGCTGCTCGAGGTCGAGGCCGCGGGGGCCGCGGCCGGAGCGATTGAATCCGGCAGGCTTTCTGGCCTGCGCACCAGGCTGGTGGCGCTGCTCGAGACCGGCAACCCCGACAACCGCCGGCGCATCGCGCTCGATCTCGAACTGCACCGGGCGATCTGCGAGGCCTGCGGCAATCGCAGCATGGCCCAACTGGTCGAGCAGTTGCGGCGCAAATCGATGCTGTTCGCCACGCCGCCTGTCCCTCAGAACTTCCGGCAAACCGTGCTCGAGCACATGGAATTGCTCGACGCGCTGGAACGCGGCGACGCGGAGCGCGCCCGCCAGGTGATGGCGGAGCATCTCGACAACGTCCAGAAGAATGTCCTTTCCCGCCTGCTCAAGCGCTAAGCGTCCCGCTCCCGGAGACCGACCATGATGACACCACATCCGCCCGAGATTGCACCCGGCATCCCCGTGATGTTTCGTCCCGTGACCGTGCGAGGGTTGACGGTGCGCAACCGCATCGTCGTCTCGCCGATGTCGCAATACCGTGCTGCGGACGGGGCTCCCACCGATTGGCATCTTGTGCATCTCGGCAAGTTCGCCATCGGCGGCGCCGGCATCGTGTTCTGCGAGGAGACGTCGGTCTCGGAACGGTCGCGCAAGACCTATGATTGTCCCGGCATCTATACCGATGCTCAAGCCACGGCGTGGCGCCGCGTCACCGACTTTATTCGCGGCCAGGGTGCAGCCGCGGCGATCCAGCTCGGCCATGCGGGCCGCAAGGTCGCCACCCGCGCGCCCTGGGACGGCTTTTCACCGCTCGGCCCGGCGGATGCCGAGATCGGTCGCCCGCCGTGGTCGGGTCTCGCGCCCAGCCCGATTCCGTTCAAGGACGGTGCCATGGCGCCCAAGGAGATGGATCGGGACGACATTCGCCAGGTGATCGCGCTGCATGTTGAAGCCGCCAAGCGCTCGCTCGATGCCGGCTTCGACATTTGCGAGATTCACGGCGCACACGGCTACATCATCCAGCAATTCCTGTCGCCGATCACGAACAAGCGCACGGACGCCTATGGCGGCGAACTCGACGCGCGCATGCGCTTCGGGCTCGAACTGATCGAAGCGGTGCGCGCGGCATGGCCGGCCGACCGGCCGCTGTTCTTCCGCGGCTCCTGTGTCGACGGCCGCGGCGGCATCTGGAGCCTCGAAGACACCATCGTGCTCGCGGCGCGGCTCAAGGAACGCGGCGTCGATGTGTTTGACTGTTCTTCGGGTGGCATCGAGGGGCCGTTGACCCTGCATGTGGTGCCGCGCGTGCCGGGCTATCACGTTCCGTTCGCGCGCCGGATCCGCAAGGAGGTCGGCATCAGGACCATGGCGGTGGGGCTGATCACGACCGGAGCCCAGGCGGAGAGCTATCTCGAAGCCGAGGACTGCGATTTCGTGGCGCTGGCGCGAGAGATGCTGTGGAATCCGAATTGGCCGGTCCACGCCGCGCAGGAGCTCGGCCTCGACAAGCCTCATGAGATTTTGCCGCCGCACTATGCCTGGTGGCTGCAGAAGCGCGAGGAGACCCTGAAGGTGTCGGCCATGGCCGATCGCGATCAGTCGGCCTGACTGCATCTGGCACGGCCGTTGCTTAGCTTCGGGTGAAACAACGTCGAGAGCGCAAGCATGAGTTCGAAACTGGTGATCAGGGACGCGCTGCTGGTGTCGGCCGATGCCGGCGAAAATCGCTCCCGCGCGGATGTGGTGGTGGAGCATGGCCGGATCTCGGCCGTGGTCGACGCCGGAACCGCAGCGACGGCCGGCGCCACCATCATCGATGCTCGTGACCGCCTGCTGATGCCCGGCTTTGTGAATGCGCACACGCACTCGCCCACCAACGTGTTGAAGGGAACCGGGGATCGTCTCAGTCATCCCGCCTTCATGTGGCGCAATCAGGCGGACACCGCCGGCCGCACGCCCGACGAAATCAGGCTGTCGGCGCTGCTGGGATGTATCGAGCATCTGCTGGGAGGCACCACCGCCGTCATCGATCATTTTCCGGAGCAAGGTTTCTCCGAGGCCGACGTGGACGCCGTCGTCGACGCCTATCGAATGACGGGCATGCGCGCGATGGTCGCGCTACGCATTTTCGACGAGGCGTATACCGATATCGAACCGCCGGACGGCTATCCGTCCGACTTCGCCATCGACAATCCACTGTCGCCGCCGCCGCTGGATCAGACCGTCGCGCTGGTTGAAGCGTGCATCAAACGCCACGACGGCAGTGCCGACGGCCGCATCCGCATGTGTCCGGCACCGTCGAACCCGATGCGGTGCAGCGACGATCTGCTGTCCGCGGTCGCGGTCATCGCGGAGCGTCACGACACCGCCGTGCATATGCATCTGCTGGAAACAGCGATTCAGGCGAAAATCGCCAGGGCGCGATACGGGCGCAGCATGGTCCAGCACCTGGACAGGCTGGGTCTGCTCACCGACCGGCTTTCGACGGCCCACACGATCTGGCTCGACGACGACGACATCGCCTTGATCGCCGCCCGTGGCGCGATCCCCGTGCACAATCCCGAGAGCAATCTGAAGCTCGGCGCCGGATTTTCACCGGTTGCGAAGATGCTGCACGCGGGCGTCACCGTCGCGCTCGGCACCGACGGGGCAAGCACCAACGACAATCTCGACATGCACGAGGTGATGCGGCTCGCGCTCATGCTGCAGCGTCCCGGCGAGCCGAACCGCAGCCGTTGGCCCACCGCTGGTGACGCGATCGCGATGGCGACGGTAGCCGGCGGCAAGGCGATGCGCTGCGCCGGGCTCGGCACGTTGGCGCCCGGCGCGCCGGCGGATCTTGTCCTGCACGATCTGCGTGCGCCGTCCTGGATTCCCCTCAATGATCCGGCGACCCAACTGGTGTTCGGGGCGAGCGGCGCCACGGTCGACACCGTGATCGTGGACGGGAAGCTGATCGTCGCGGGCGGCCGGATCGTGGCCTTCGATATGGAGCCTATTCTAGCGGAGGTCAGGGGCCTCGTGCGGCGGCAACGCGATCGCGGGCATGACCTGCAACGGTGGGCCGCGCGCATGGAAGAGATTGTGCCGTGAGCCGCCAAACAAAATTTCGAAATTTTTACAATTTGCACAAATTTAGGCAATCTGCACAAATTATTGCCTGTTTTTTCGGCAAAGCACGGTTTCCCTGCTGTCGCGCCTCGTCCATAATCGTCACCACCCAGCCCACCGAAAGCCGATCGCATGGATGAATCCCGCACCTTCGCGCAAGCGGTCTATGCCCGCCTCGCCGGCGACATCCTGGACGGCCATCTGGCGCCCGGAACCCGGCTGCGGCTGCAGACGATGTGCGATACCTATCATGTCAGCATGAGCCCGCTCCGGGAGGCGCTGGCCGCCCTGGCGGGACGCGGCCTCGTGGCTCAGGAGGGGCAGCGCGGCTTCCGCGTCGCGCCCGCCTCGGCCGACGACCTGCGTGACGTCACCGAGACGCGGGTCAGTGTCGAGACCATGGCGCTGCGCTTTTCGATCGAGCGCGGCGACGACGCCTGGGAAGCCGGCGTTCTTGCCGCGCATCATCGTCTGAGCCGCCGGCTGCGAAGCGAGAATCTGCTGGTCGACGAGGGGTGGGAGGAGCTGCATCGCGGCTACCACATGGCGCTGATCGCGGCCTGCGGCTTGCCGCGCATGCTCGCGTTCTGCACCATGCTGCATGATCATTTCGACCGCTATCGTCGGCTGGCGGTGCTTCACTCCACCCAGCACCCGCGTCTGAAGTCCAGCCATGCCGCCATCGTCAAGGCGGCGCTGGCCAAGGACATCCAAAAGGCTGACCGCTTGCTCGCCGCTCACATCCGAGAAAGCGCGGCGCAATTTGCGTTGCTGCTCGGCCCCGACGGATTGGCGCGGCTTTCGTCGCCGGTGGAGTGATGTGGCACACCGCTTGCAAACCAATTTGGCTTGGCTTGCGGCCAATCTCGCCAACGATCTCGCAAAAGCTCTTGCAATTGAGCCGGCCCGCCATTCCGAACGGAGAGCAGTGATGACATCCAACGTCAACTTCACCCGGCGCAGCGTGTTGAAGGCCGGCGCGGCCGCGGCCACTACATTCGCAACGTCCTCCTGGATGGGTCTCACGACCGGGTTCGCGCAGCAGGCGAAGCCGCTGGCGTTTCAATTGTCCTGGATCAAGAGCATCCAGTACGGCGGCTTCTTCGCCGGCCTCGAGCAGGGAAGCTTCAAGAAGTTCGGAACCGATCCGACCTTCGTCTCCGGCGGCCCCAACGTCGATCCCGTGGCCAACGTGGCGAGCGGGCAGTCGCAGCTCGGCGACCGGCCGATCGGGCCTCTCATCGTCGCCAGGGAGAAAGGCATTCCGATCAAGGTGATCGGCACCGTGTTCCAGAAGAGCCCCTACAGCATCATCAGTCTCGCGAAGTCGCCGATCAAGACGCCGCAGGAATTGAAGGGCAAGACGATTGCGGTGGCGACGTCGGGGCGGCCGCTCATTCTGTACATGATGCTGAATGCCGGGCTGAAGCCGGAGGACGTCAACATTGTGCCGTCGTCGCCCGACCCCTCCGCGCTGGTCAGCGGTCAGATCGACGGCTATTGCGGGTACGCGACCAACCAGGGTGTGATGCTGAAGACTCGCGGCATCGAGATCTATGCGCTGAATGCTCAGGACCTCGGGCTCCCCGAAACCACCGGCACCATCTACGGTCGGGAAGACTTCCTCGCCGCCAACAAGGACCTGGTGGTGAGCTTCCTCAAGGGGGCGATCGAGGCCCATGGCTGGTCGCTGAAAAATCCCGAACAGACGGCAAAGCTCACGGTCGAGAAATACGGTGCGCCGGGACTCGACTACAAAGCTCAGCTCACGGAGATCGTCGAAAGCAAGCCCTACATTGAGTTCGGCCCGGGAACGACGAAAGGCCTGCTTGCGCTCGACGTTCCGCTGTTCGGCAGGATCATCGACGTCTATCGCAAGGTCGGCATCGTGAAAACGGATATGAAGGCGGAAGATCTCTGCGATCCATCCTATGTCGACGCCGCGCTGTCGGCCTGAGCCGCCATGTCACGCGACATCCAAGTTGATCAGGTCTCCATGGTTTTCTACGGCCAGGGAGAGCCCGTCATCGCCCTCGAAAAGGTGGACATGCAGGTGCCCGCCGGGCAGTTCGCGTCGATCATCGGCCCGAGCGGATGCGGAAAGTCGACGCTGCTGCGTCTGGTGGCCGACGTGATGAAGCCTTACGCCGGCAGCATCACGCTCGGGGGCGACACGCCCCGCACCGCGCGACACGCGCACTCCCTCGGCTTTGTTTTCCAGGCCCCCACATTGCTGCCCTGGCGGTCGGTGAAGCAGAACATCGAATTGCCGCTCGATGTCGTCGGCCGCGGAAGCGCCAAGCGCTCGACGCGCACGAGTGCCGAGCTGATCGAGCTTGTCGGATTGTCCGGCTTCGAGGATGCGCTGCCGCATCAACTCTCCGGAGGCATGCAGCAGCGCGTCGCCATCGCGCGGGCGCTGATCCTGACCCCCGATATCCTGCTGCTCGACGAGCCGTTCGGCGCGCTCGACGAGATCACGCGCCAGCGGATGAATCTCGAGCTTCTCCGCATCTGGTCGGAATCCGGAACCTCCGCGTTGCTCGTGACGCATTCGATCGCCGAGGCGGTGTTCATGTCGGACCGAGTCTATGTGATGAGCGCCAGGCCTGGGCGCATCACCTCGATCATCGACGTGCCGCTGGAACGTCCCCGGCGCATCGACATGATGCGGAGCCAGCAGTTTTTCGAATGCGTCAATCGCATCCGTGACGGGTTGTTCGGCCACGAGCAGGCCCAGGCTGCGGCGCCGGGCGAACCGGTCGAGGCCTACTGATGGCGTCCTTGTCCCTCTCGACCTTGCAGGCGAGCTGGCGACCGCTTGCGACCGGCGTCATCCTGCTCGCGGCGATGGAGGCGGCCAAGCGCGCCAACGTGCTTCCGATCTTCGTTCCCGCGCCGTCCGCGGTGCTGCTGGAGATCTGGAATTCTCCGCGGCTTGTCGTCGCCAATCTCGCGCCGACGGCGTGGAAAGCGGCGTCGGGCTATTTCATCGCGGCTGTCGTTGCCATCTCCGCCGCCTCCCTTGCGGTCTCGCTGCGCGTGCTCCGCGGCCCGATCTACAACATCGGCGTGATGATCAACAGCGTTCCGATCATCGCCACCGCGCCGCTGCTGGCGCTCTGGCTGGGGACGGGACCGCAGATTCAAATTGCCATCGCCGCCCTGACGAGTCAGTTCCCCATGCTGGTGGGGACCATGCAGGGGCTGCAGGCCGCCGACTCCCGCCAGCGCGAATTGATGCATGTGCTGTCGGCGTCCCGCCTGCAGACGCTGCGTTATCTGCTGATCCCGAGCGCGCTGCCGTATTTGTTCGCCGGATTCAAGATCGCGGCGCCCTCCGCCGTGCTGGGCGCGATCACCGCCGAATGGGCGGGCGCCGATCAGGGCGTGGGTGCGATGATGCTCTACGCGCTGTTCTCCTACGACACCGCCAAGGTCTGGCTTTCCGTGCTGCTGACCTGCCTGCTGGCGGGAGCGGGATTCGGCGTCTGGGCCGCGATCGAGCGCATGGTGGTGTATTGGCGCCACGACGTCGATCTCGTGGACTGAGCCGATGTCGCAGGAATCGCGCAAACTCGTGGTCAAGCGGCTGATGCAGGTCGGCTTTGGTCTGGCGGTATTCATCGCGATCTGGCAGCTCGCGGTGATCGGGTTCGGGATCCCGAAATATCTCGTGCCTTTACCCCTTGATGTTGCCAAGGCGATCCAACTGCATTGGCCCGTCCTCGCGTCCCAGGCGGGCTTTACGCTGTCTGCCGCGGGACTGGGACTTGCGGCCAGCACGGTGCTGGCTACCGCAGTCGCTATTTCGTTCTCGATGAACCGCAGTCTGGCGCAGGCGTCGCTGCCGGTCGTCCTGGTGTTCCGCTCGACGCCGGTGGCGGCGGTGGCGCCGATCATGATGCTGATTTGCGGTCGCGGCATCAGCACGAGCATGGCCGTCGTCACGATCGTCTCGTTCTTTCCGATCCTGGTAAATTTGATGCGGGGGCTGGCGAGCGGCGATCGCAACACCGCCGAGCTCCTGCACGTCTACGGTGCCTCGCGCTGGCAGCAGCTTCGGCTGGCGCGCATTCCGTTCGCCTTGCCGTATCTGTTCACCGGGCTGCGGGTGGCGGGCTCGAGCGCCATCCTGGGAGCGATGCTGTCGGAATGGATCACGGGATCGAAGGGGCTCGGCAACCTCATCCTCGAATCCGGCGAGATGCGGGAGACTGAACTGTTGTGGGCCGCGGTGCTGCTGTCGGTCGCCATCGCACTCGTCGTGTTCTGGACCACCTCGGCCGGCGAGAAAAGGATGCTTCGCTGGACGAACCGATGATATCGGCGCCGATCGACGCCGCAAATTCCACAATGAGGCCAAGACTGCAAGACATGCGAATTCTCTGCGAACAAGACGTCGAACGATTGATCGAGCCCGCCGCGGCGATCGCGGCGATGGCCGACGGCTATCGCCGGCAGGCTGATGGCGACATTCCGGCGCCGGGACGGCTGGACATGGGGCGCGACACACCCAAGGGCAACGTGCTGGTGCTGGCGGGGCATTCCGACAGCCAGTCGTTCGCGATCAAGGCGAACATGCATGTCTATCCCGAGCCCGAATCAAGACATCGCAAGGCGGCGAGCATGATGCTGCTGTGGGACGCGGTGCGGTGCGTGCCGACCGCCCTGGTCGCGACGACGCTGTTCAACAATCATCGCACCGCCGCGGGCCTGGCGGCCGCCGCCCGGCATCTGGCGCCGCCGCAGGCCAGGACCCTGGCAGTGTTCGGCGCCGGGAAGATCGCGCCGGCGGTGATACGTTATCTGCTGCTTGTTCGCGCGTTCGAAAGAATCTGGATTGTCGGACGGCAGATGCAGAGGGCCAGTGAACTCGCCCAGGCGATGCGCAGCTCACCCGAGCTCGCCGGACGAGAGGTGGAGGCCATCGCCGATCCGGGTGCGGCGGTGCGAGACGCGGACGTGATCGTGACCGTCACGACGGCCGATATGCCGGTGTTTCCGGGGCGGATGGTCAAGCCTGGCGCGCTTGTCATTCTCGCCGGCGCCAACCGGCCGCACGCCCGCGAAGCCGATGACGACCTGATGGCGCGCGCAACGATCTATGTCGATCACCGCAGCGGCTGCATCGAGCGTGCCGGCGACCTGTGCATTCCGCTGCGGTCGGGTCACCTGAAGCTGCGGCAGATCGCCGGCGAGATCGGAAGCCTGCTGGCGGGTTCGCCGCAGCCGCCACGCGGTCCGGAAGACGTCACGGTGTTCAAGTCGATCGGAATCATCGCGCAGGACCTTGCGTTGGCGGAACTGATCGTGACCCGCGCCGGGCAGGAGGGCATCGGCGTCGAGTTTGACCCCTTTACCGGACTTTGCCGGCCGGCGAGCGCGTCGTCGCCGCCGGCAGGTCTGCTCGCGGAGGATCTGCCATGAGCCTGACGCTGCTGCACGATGCGCAGATTCTCACGCGCGATGCCGAAAGCAACGTGATCGATGGCGGGTACGTGCTGGTGCGGGACGACTGCATCGCCGAGGTCGGCAGAGGGGCCTACGCGGGCGGCGAGACCCCGGATCTGCGGATCGATTGTCGTGATCGGCTCATTGCTCCCGGCCTCGTCAATGCCCACACGCATTCGCAGTCGAGCACCATGTCGGGCTTCGGGGATCGGCTGAGCCATCCCGCCTTCATGTGGTTGACCCAGGCCCACACCTCGCGCCGGACGCCGGACGAAATCCGCTTGAGCGTGCTGCTGACCGCTTACGGCATGATGACCACCGGCAGCACGGCGGCGATCGATCACTTTCCCGGCCAGCGGTTTACGCTGGCCGACATGGATGCCGTGTTGTCGGCCTGGAGCGAGACCGGCATGCGGATCGCGCTCGGCATGCGATTTTTCGACGGACCGTTCAGCGACATCTTTCCGGCCACGCCGCTGCCCGAGCCGCTGCAGGCGCGCATCAGCCGGGTAGAATTGCTCAAGCCGCAGCCGGTCGGCGAACTGGCCGACCTGATGGACGCGACCATCAGGACGTGGCATCGCCGGCCGCGCCTTTCGGTGTTTCCCGCGCCGTCCAATCCCGACCGCTGCAGCGACCAGGCCCTGCTGCTCTGCGCCGAGCTGGCCGAGCGCCACGACACCGGCATCCACACGCATTTGCTCGAAACCCGCAAGCAGGCCGAACTGGCGCAGACGCGCTACCGGACCACGATGGTCAGGCACCTGGAGGAGCTGGGCGTGCTGTCGGACCGCTGGTCCTGCGCGCACAGCATCTGGCTGACGGATGACGATATCGAGCTGATGGCCGCCCGTCAGGCGATCGCCGTGCTCAACCCCGAGAGCAATGATCGCCTCGGAACCGGACTGGCGCGAGCCCCGGACCTGCTCCGACGGGGCGTCAGGCTGGCGGTGGGAACCGACGGCTCCAGCGCCAACGACAACCTCATCATGCACGAGGCGATGCGCGCGGTCGCGGTAGCGCACCGGTCGCGCGAGCCCGACCGGTCGCGCTGGATCACCGCCGGCGATGTCCTGCAGATGGCGACGACGGGCGGGGCAGGCGCTCTGCGGCACGACAGGCTCGGAAGGATTGCGCCCGGCTTTGTCGCCGACCTGGTGGTCTATCGCCTCGACGCGCCATGGTGGGTGCCGGTGAACGACGTCGTGAACCAGATGGTGTTCGCCGAGAACGGCGCCAGCGTCGAGACGGTGCTGATCGACGGGCGGATCGTCGTTGAGAACGGCGTGGTCACAACATTCGATGTCCCGGCGCTCCTTGCGGAGGTGCGGTCGATGTCCAACAGCCTGAAGCAGCGCAACGCCGACTTGTTCGCGGTGGCGCATGACATTGCGGAACTCTTGCCATGAGCCGACCATGAACGAAGTGGACCTTGTCGTCACCGGCGGACAGATCGTCAGCCCGGAAAGCATCGCCCCGCAGGCGATCGCCGTGAACGCCGGAAAGATCGTCAAGATCGGGCAACCGGATCAGATGCCGCCGGCGCGGGAGCGGATCGATGCCAGCGGACTGCACCTCCTGCCGGGCGCAATCGACGTCCACGTGCATTTTCGCGAGCCCGGCTTTTCGCACAAGGAGACCTGGACGAGCGCCACCCAGGCCGCTGCCGTCGGCGGCGTGACGACGGTCTTCGACATGCCCAATACCAATCCTCCGACGTCGAATGTGAAGGCGCTGCTGCAGAAGGTGGAAATTGCGCAGCGCCAGGCGATCGTCGATTTCGGGATCTACGGCAACATCGGCGAGACCAACCTCGACCAGTTGAAGCCGATGGCCGAGGCCGGGGCCGCATCGTTCAAGCTCTACATGGGTAGCGAAAATCCGTTGGTGCCGTGCCCGCCGGACGGCGCCATCCTCGACGCGTTCGAAATTCTGGCCGAACTCGGCATGCGCTGCACGGTGCATGCGGAAAACACGCCGATCCTGGTCTGGCGCGGTGAGCGGCTGATGCGCTCGGGCCGGACCGACGCCGCGGCGCATCTGGAACAGCACAGCGATATCGCCACGATCGAGGCGGTCAGCCGCGTTGCGATCTTTTCCGAATGGACCGGTTGCAAGATCCACATCGCCCATGAAAGTACGCGCTTTTCGCTGCCGCACATTCGTTTTGCGAAGCAGCGCGGCGTCGACCTGACTGTCGAGACCTGCCCGCATTATCTGTTGCTCTCGACCGACGACGGCGCCCGGCTCGGTCCCAATTTCTTGCGCGTCAAGCCCCCGGTGCGCGAGCCGGGGCACAGGGAATTTCTGTGGCAGGCGCTGATGGATGGAACCATCGACATCCTGTCGACCGACCACGCGCCGCATCTGCCGGAGGAAAAGCGTCGCGCCTCGATCTGGGATTGCGCACCGGGCTTTCCGGGTGTCGAAACCTCGATGCGGCTGATGTTGACGGAGGTCTCGCGGGGGCGCCTGACGCTGCCGACTTACGTGCGCATGGCGTGCGCGATGCCGGCCAAGGCGTTCGGCTTGTACCCTCGGAAGGGCGTGCTCGCGGAAGGTGCCGATGCGGATATCGTCATGGTCGACATGGCGAGGCGCGGCACGATCAAGGCGCAGGGCCTCCACTCGGTCGGGAACGCCACGCCGTTCGAGGGCTTCGAGGTCGTCGGGATGCCGGTGCGAACGCTCGTTCGCGGCAAGACCGTCGCACAAGATGGCCGGCCGACGGGAACGCCGGGCTGGGGCCGCAATGTCGTCCAGACACATTAGAGCATGATGAAATGAGGTTGGGTTGGAGCGGCATCGGAAGTCGTCCACCTCTCCCATTGGGAGAGGTCGGCGCGTAGCGCCGGGTGAGGGGCTACGCTCCCTCGTTAGACCAGCGCCCCCTCACCCGATTTGCTGCGCAAATCGACCTCATGCGCCGACGGATCGATTCAATCTAACTTCATCCCGCTTTAGAGCGTTTTCCAGCGAAGCGGGCCCGCGGACTTGATCCGTGGGTGGGCCCGGTTCGCGTAAAGAAGACGCGTCAAACAAAAAGCTAGAGCCTCCGTTCCGATTCAATCGGAACGGAAAAGGCTTTGGAGAGCCGGAGCGTGCATGGCACGGCGTGCCCGGTCTCCGGCACCAAAGCCTTTCGATAAAGCAACGCTACGCGGCTGACATGGCGTAGCAGGTGGTTTCAAGCTCCTGAAACACCTTCCCCGACGCTCCGACCGGCGTCGCAGGAAGGTCGGCGGCCATATTCATGCGCTTAACACCATCCCGTTTGTTTCTCTCAGCAACAACGCTGTCAGGAACATCAGGCCATATGATATCCCTGCGAAAATGCTGATTGCGTCGCCGAGGGAAACGTATGCGGTCACAAAGCCCACAAAGAACGGAAAAAGTCCGCCAATCGCTCGTCCCGCATTATAGGTGAATCCCACGCCAGACCCGCGTACCGCTGTAGAATACAGCTCGTTAAGACAGGGCATGATCGCTGAATAGTATCCGGAAGCGAAAAATCCCAGCGGAAAACCCATGATGAGCACGAGATCGTTCGACACGCTCAGATGCGTATAGGTGTAAGCCAGTCCGGCAGCACAGACAGAGAAAATCAGAAACACCGGCCGCCGTCCCAGGCGGTCTGAAAGCCATCCACCTGTGACGTATCCCAGAAAGCATCCGCTGATTAACGAGAAAAGGTAGGGGGCTGAACCGATGATCGATATCTTATGGTAGCTCCGCAGGAACTGCGGCAACCATGTCATCAGCGAATAAAAGCCACCTTGCGCGCCTATCGTGAGCATCGCACCCAGAACCGTCGATCGCAGATGCGCTATCTTGAAGATGGCCAAAATCGAAACCGGCTCCTTGGCGCCGGCCTTTGCTTCCGCGGAAATCTGCGGTTCCTGCACGCTGCGGCGGACAAAAAAGATCAGCAATGCCGGCAATGCGCCGATACTAAACATCACCCGCCACGCAATCTCCGGCGAAAACATCGCGAATGCGGCAACTTGAATAAGAACCGCCAAAGTCCAGCCGATCGCATAGCTCGATTGGTAGAACCCCATGGCACGGCCGCGATAGCGCGCGCCGACAACTTCCGACAGAGTAACGGCAGCGACTGCCGCTTCGCCGCCAAAACCTAACCCCAGAATGGCGCGAAATATCGCCAGCTGAGTTGGATCCTGCGCGACGGCGGATAACAAACTGCCGACAGAGAACAGGAAGATGGTGATTTGCATCGTCTTGACCCGACCGATGCGATCCGACGCATAGCCAGCGAACCATCCGCCGGCGGCACTGCACAGCAGTGTCAATGACGAAATACTACCCGCCGTCGCGAGATCCATTCCCCAAACAGTCACCAGGGTGCCGATCACCAGGGGGAACAGCATGAAATCCATGCCATCAAGCGTCCAACCGGAGGCGCAAGCCCAAAAGGTCAAACGCCCCTTGCGATCCATCGTTCGATAGAACGCGAACAGGCCAACAGAATCGGCGTTCTCCTCCACGATGGTGTCAATCGCGCTGCTCATTATCCCCTCCCCTTGTGTCGCCCACCCGGATTGCAGCAGCCGAATTCCGCTCAAATAGCGGAAGCTCGCCTACAAGCACATCGCATGCCAGTTTAGGAGACCGTAATACAAATTTGCCCTTCCAAATTCATTTTGTGCTTCCTGTATCATTCAAGCGAAGCCGGTCGATTTCAATTGGATGATTGGCAATCGTTCGATGTATTTCCAGAATTTCGCGTGCCAGCGGAGCCATTCGTTCGCTGACGGCGCGGTGGTCGTCGCACAGACAGGATTGAAACTTGCGGGCCGCGTCGCCGAGGCGGCTCTCTTCAAAAAGCCTGGTCCGGCCCGCTTCAACCACAACTTCGCCGTCAACCAGGACCGTGTGAATCGCACGTGGCGTGCCGGCGTACACGAGCTGACGGACGGCGCTGTTGAGCGGAACGAAACTTGGGTCATCAAGATTCATCAGGACCAGGTCGGCTCGCATCCCTGGCTGTAATGCACCGATTTCGCTCTCTTTTCCGAGCGCTTTGGCGCCGCCCAAGGTTGCGGCCTGAAATGCCTTGCGGGCGGCTCCGGATTCGCCAACCTCGCTTTGCAACCCCCACCACAGCGCAAAAGCCTTCATCGACTCGAAGATGTTCTGCGCATCGTTGCCACTGCAGTTGTCACAACCCAACGCGATATTGACGCCGGCATCTGCGTAACGACGAATCGGCGCGACACCGTTCAGAAGTTTCAAATTGCTAATTGGGTTGAACGCCAGATTTGCGCTCGCACCACCAAGCTGTTCAATCTCGCTGTCGGTAATCCAAACGCCGTGAGCGATGGTGAGACGCTTGTTCAACAGTCCCAGTCGAGCGAGAAGCGAAACAAGCGAAGAATTATCCGCCTGGTAGGAAACGCGTGCCAAAACAGCCTGGGAGCGCGTCTCGTACACATGGGTAAATACCTGAAGATCGAACTCCTCGGAAATGCGCGCAACCCATGTCAGGAGCTGCTCGGAGCAACGCTGCGGTGCAGAAGGGCCAAGCGCCCAAGTCAAACGTTCCGATCGAGGCATCGCCAATAGCGCAGAAATAAAATCCTGCATGGGCGCGGGATCAATATCGCCGCCGAGCTGGGAAAGCGCCTGTGGGGAGAGCTGATCACGCCAAAAAGGAACCGTATCGGCTGCAGCACGATCGCCAAATTGCAGCGCCACCACCGCCCGGATGCCTGCTTGCTGATAAGCGGAAAGCAGCGCATCGACGTGGTTACGATCCGGGCCGACGATCGTCGCCATATCCTGAACAGTGGTCACACCACAGCGCAAATTCTCGGCCGCACCGAGAAGCGTTCTGGTTCGGATTTCATCATCATGGCGTCGCGGATAACTTGAAGGGAAACTGTAGAGACCCCAGACTTCGAGCGGAAGTTGTTCAAACATGCCGCGCAGCAGCACATCGTGTGAATGATAGTGCGTGTTTATAAAGCCCGGCGTGACCAGCATTCCCCTCGCATCGATAACGCGAGCTTCCTTGCCACAGTCGAGCGACCCCGCAGGGCCTATTGCAGCTATTCGACCTTCCTGGATGAAAATGTCGGCGATCGGCGGCTGATCGAGTTCACCATGGGGATCAAGAACTTTTCCGCCCTTGACAAGAACGGGTGATCTGGTCATGCGGGCATCTCCACTCTCAAGACGCCGGCTGCCGTCTCAACGGCGTCGATGATTGCATGGTAACCAGTGCAACGGCAATAATTTCCCGATAGGACCTCGCGAATGTCATCGCGACTCGGATTTCTATTTGCGCGCAACAGTTCGGACGCCTGCAAAATCATTCCTGGGGTACAAAACCCACATTGCAGTGCGGCGCGCTCATAGAAGGCGTTCTGAAGCGCACGAATCTCTTGTGATGCGTTGCGGGCGTCAATCGTAACAACCTTTGCGCGATCGACTTGCACGGCAAGCATCAAACATCCACGCACCACTTTATCATTGACAATAACGTGGCACGCGCCGCAGACGCCGTGCTCGCAACCAACATGTGACCCGGTCAGGCCCATACCGTGGCGCAGCCAATCAACAAGCGATTGCCGAATCGGAACGCGCGCAGAGATTTTCTCTCCGTTAATCGTCGTTGTGATGTCGGCGGTGGGTTCGGAAGGGATTGTCATGTGTGCACCTGCCGGCTGATGCGCGCAAGGAGGCGATCGAGCAGCACTTGCGCAAGATAACGACGATACGACGTCGGATACTGACCTTCTTCAAGAGGCTCCAATACGTTCGTCAATACTTCAGACGCCGCGCCTCGGACAGGCAGGTCGGCAATCAAAGATCCTGTAAGCGCCGTTTCGACCTCCGGAAGCCGGCGTGCATGATTCTCCACTCCCGCGAAGGCAATCCGGCACTCTGTAATTCGATGATCAACAACTTTCACGGCGAGCGCGAGCGCCGCGATGGCGAAGTCACCGCTCCGCCGCGCGACTTCATCGAAGCCGACATGCCAGGTCGCGTCGAGCAAGGGGAAAGCTACCCGCGTGATCATTTCATCTGGCTCAAGCGCCGTCGCATAGAGACCCTGAAAGAAATCGGAAGCAGGGATAACGCGCTCGCCACGCTGCGAGACGACCGCGATTTCAGCACCAAGACAGACCGCGCAAGCCGGAAGTTCGGCTGCGGGATCTGCGAGCGCCAGGCTACCGCCGAGTGTTCCACGATTGCGGATCGCGGCATGAGCCACGCTGGGTAGTGCATGAATCAACAAGGAGTTCGATGCCGTCAACAATGGCGAATGCAGTGCATCGTTGTGCCGGACCCTGGCGCCGACGATTATCTGATTATTGCGATCAGCGATCGTATCGAGGTCCGGAATATCGTTAATATCAATAAGGATCGCGGGTGTTGCCATGCGAAGATTAAGCATGGGCATCAGGCTCTGACCACCCGCAAGGATGGCGGCATCCGATCCATGTTTTGCCAGGAGCGCCAAGGCCTCGCCCAGCGTTTCTGGCCTGGCATATCCGAAGCGGGCGGGTTTCACTGGATCGTCGCGTCAGTAATGACGCCGAGAGCGTACAGCACCGACACAGGTGTCACGGGCAAGGCGCTGACTCTGGCATCAAAGGGAGCCAAGGCATCGTTGACGGCGTTTAAAACCGCGGCGGCTGCACCACAGGTCCCAGCCTCACCGGCACCTTTCGCGCCAAGTAGCGAACCGGAATATGGCGTTTCAACGTGGCCGACGACGATATCCGGCATTTCCACAGCCATTGGCAGCAGATAATCGGCGAGCGATCCGCTGGTGAACTGCCCGTGCTCATCGTAGCGGCAACATTCGAACAGCGCCTCGCCGATACCCTGGATTACACCGCCGCGGATCTGTTCATCGACGAGGAGCGGATTGATCACCCGGCCGCAGTCGCCTACCACCCAATGTTTGAGGAGACGCACGATTCCGGTATCGCGTTCGATCTCCACCAGCGAGGCTTGAATGCCATTCGTGGGAAGAAACGGATCGGCTTCCCGGCCATATTGATGGCTTGCCGTCAACTGTGGCGACGTTCCGTCGGGCAGATCATAACCGTGGAACGTTGCAATACGCGCGATTTCGTCCAATCCAATCCGGTCGGCGCCCGAGGCAATATCGACGATGCGTCCACGTCGGATGTCCAATTCGGCTGCCGAGGCTTGAAGGAGTGCCGCCGCTGTCGCAATAATCTGCTCACGGAGTCGCCGGCCCGCCCCCCACGCCGCCTCTCCCGTGATCGCCGCGCCGCGTGATGACCATGCGCCTCCACCATGGGGTGCAGCCGCGGTGTCACCAAGAAACACGCGAACGTTCTCCGCACGGACGCCCACTGCGTCGGCGACGATTTGTGTCAAACCCTGCTGGATACCCTGTCCGATTTCGCTGGCTGAACATTGCGCACGCACTTCGCCGGACGGCTCAAGGGTGACGACCACGGTATCGATCGATGCAACCTGGATTTCCGCCCGACCATATCCCGCAGCTCCGGTTGCCGTGAATTCCAGAAAGCTCGCAAAACCCAAACCAACGATTCGGCTCTCCGCGCGCATCGCGTCAATCTGAAGCCGCAGCGCCGTCAAATCAATCAGCTCGATCATCTTGTCGAGGCATCTCTCGTGCGAGAGATCGACCATCCGGGCACCTTGCGGACTCACCCACGGCAGTTCGTCAGCACGAACAAAATTTCTTCGTCGCAGTTCCAACGGATCTTCGTTGCGCTTCCGGGCAGCAATATCGATGAGACTTTCCGTCATTACACAAGCGATCGGATGCCCGACCGAGCGATACTGACCTGTCATCGTCTTGTTCTGAAGCACGGCTCTGAGCGATGCATGATAGTTGTCGAACCGATACGGTCCACCGACGGCTCTCAAGGCACTCATCGCTTCGGTGATACTTGACCTTGGGAAAACCGAATAGGCGCCAAGACCCTGTATATCGTCAACGTCAAAACCCAGGATCTTTCCGCTGTCATCGAGGGCCATGCGAGCTTCTATGATATGCTCGCGCGCATGAACATCGGAAATCAGACTTTCAATGCGGTCGGCGATGAACTTGACAGGCCGGCCTACGAGTTTCGATGCTGCACAAACGGCGATTTCGTCCTGATAAACATGCATTTTGATCCCGAAGGCACCGCCCACGTCATTGCATACAACTCTCACATCAACGGGTGCCAAATTCAGAAAATCAGCCAAGTGTAATTGCAGTTGATGCGGCATCTGATGGGAAATGTGAACCAGCAGAGACCCCATCGTGGCATCGTAGTCGGCGAGTACGCCGCGAGACTCGAGAGGAACACCCGTTTTCCGCGCGAAGACCAGTCGCTCGGAGACGACGAGTGCAGCTTTCGCGAAAGTGACGTCCGCCAGCTCTGTTTTGATGTCCGTCTGCCAGGATAGATTGCTCTTGAGATCTGGATGAACGAGCGGCGCGTCGGAATCGAGCGCCCTCGACAACGACGCCACTGCCGGGAGCTCGTTCCAAGCGACCTCGATGCGTTCCAGCGCATCTTCAGCGGTAGCCCGCGATCGCGCCAGGACAATTGCCACCGGCTCGCCCTGGTAGATTGCACGATCCTTTGCCAGAGGGCGCTGCTCAGGCGAAACCATTCCGGGAAAAGATCGCGAAACGCACGTCCAGGGACGGCAAACTGCATCGAGGTCGGCAGCCGTCAGGACGTGTAGTACGCCGTCCATGGACAGCGCGGCAGCTACGTCGCTGATAACAAAGGTCGCATCCCTTCAACGTCACCGGAACTCCTGCGCTGTCTCTCCCTATCGGGTTCTCGAAATCCGGCTTGCCGATCGGTATGCAGGTGGTTGGAAAAGCATTTGATGAAGCGATGATTTATCGCAT
>Ga0185299_10003141_pt1 | contig 22875 bp, 19 predicted proteins | sample PaiPotPPA55metaG_FD_128002 | JGI IMG/M metagenome (GOLD analysis project Ga0185299, IMG submission 128002) | Iron sulfur acid spring bacterial and archeal communities from Banff, Canada, to study Microbial Dark Matter (Phase II) - Paint Pots PPA... ... | reverse complement strand
GATCGAACGATTCATGCGCCCGGTTTGCTCGGGTGCCATGTAGGCGAGTGTCCCGGCAACAAACTCGGGAGGTTCTGGAGCCTGGCGCTCACGCGGCAGCCGCGAAGCGATACCAAACCCAGTTAGCCAGCACTGGCCGGTGACAGTGTTTACCAGAACATTGGCCGGCTTGATGTCCTTGTGGATGATGCCGTGCCGATGCAACCGATCGATGGCGTTCGACAGGCCGATAGCCAGACGCAACGAAAACGCCATGTCCAAGGGCTGACCAAGCAATCGGTCGAGAGGCACCCCCCCGGGATCCTTCAACAGAACTACCGTGCGCTCCCGGTCGCGAGCCATGGCTATCGCTGGTGCAGCCCACGTCGGATCCAGCTCTTCTCTCAGAAGATATTCGTGCTCCAGCCGTTTCAGACTTTCGGGCCTGGGATATTCCGCTACGAGCGAAAGCACAAGAATCTGAGTTCCGTCGTCCCTGCTGCGTGCGCGATAAAGGATAAACTCTTCATCCTGGCGCAGCGTCTCGAGGGCGTATCTCGATAATTCGATCACGAGCGGGACTCCAGCAGCACAACCTATACTATTTCTCCCCGTGATCCCAACGCAAGACGGCGAGAACAACTGATCCAGATGCGAGAGGATATTCAGCAAGTCATCTTCCTTGGCTGGTAGACGGCGCGTGAATCTCAGCCGGTGGCCATCAACGCTCGGCCCCTACGCTTGCGAGTATAAGGCGAGGTATCAATCGGCGTTCCGGAAAATCGTCGCCGACCTCTTAGCACTCGCCACTGACCCGGCAAAATTCGATTACCAATCCGGCGGCCGGGACGAATGGCTAGCTAAGATCCATGGAATCCGCCTCAGCGAAATCACTCCCGCCAAGATCCGGGAATGGAAACAATCATTCCTTGCCGCCGTCCGAGATGACCCGCTGGCTCTTCGCCAAGCGCGGATCTCCGAAACACACTTCTCCGGCGATCGCGCAGCCTCTTTTCGCGAAAGGTCCTTCGGCAACTGCCACTCAGCTGCACCGTCACTTAGCTGCCCTCTCCCCTGCCTTTCGATGGCGTAGAATTCGAACCTCGCCAGAGCATGAAGTACGGCAGCAACTTTAATGTTCTCGACCTGATCAAACTGGCAAACAAAGAGCTCAGAACCTGGTCAGCATTTCGGTTCAAGGAGAACGCAATTCGGGTCGAGGCAACCCAATTCTTTCATCCAAAGTCTCAAGATTCGATAGCTGAAGTTCAGGTGGGCCTGTCGGTAGAATAACCCGGCTACAGGACCGAGTTAGAAGTTAGCGAGGATCCTGTGATCCAACAACTCTTCGATGAGTTAGGTCGAGCTTGGATCGCCTATTAGCACGAATACCCGAATTGGATCCGGGGAGGCCCCCCCAAGCGTTTTCTTTTCAAAGCCTTAAATCATTTGTTCATATCATAGATTACGATAACGTTATCGGTAACGGATGACTGTTTTATCTGTTAAAAAATCGCCTTTTCTATGAAGCTCGCCACCGCTCCCGTTAATTGGAACAATGCAGATGCTCCGGATTTCAGAGAATGGTTCCCCTATCCTAAAATCCTCGATCTCATGGTCGCCGCCGGGTATTCAGCGACCGAATGGGGGATGAACATGCCTAGCCAGGTTAATCGTATGCTTACCGACCTCGGTGAGCGCCAGCTAAGACTCCTGGGAGGCTTTGTTGGGCTGGAGCTTCGCAACGAAGCCAAGTTCACAACCGAGATTGAGCGGGCGATTGAACTCGGACGATTTTTAAAGTCGCTTGGCGGCCAGGTGTTGATCGCCGCAGACAGTGGAGATCAGCGCAGGTTGGCTCAATCGGGACGCGTCGATCCTACCTCCGAGCTGAAAAGCCATGAATGGCGAAACCTCACGAGCGGCCTTGACCAAATTGGAAAGCAGCTTCGCGTAGAAGGCATCAAATTGGTGTTTCACAATCACGTCGGTTCCTACGTGGAGACACAAGCCGAGACAGCCCGGTTGCTTGAGGAGACCAATCCTGATTATGTTGGCTGGTGCTTCGATTGCGGGCACCTTGTTTATGGGGGCGCGGACGTTTTTCGGCTTTTAACGAAATACGGATCTCGAGTCGGGCATGCCCATGTAAAAGACGTTAACGCCGAGATCCTGAAGGAGGCCCGAGCCCGGCGGTGGAATTTGGCGGACGCACTCAAAGCGTTCATTTTTTCACCCCTGGGAAAGGGAAATCTCGATCTTCGGCGAGTCCTCGAGCAGCTTAGGGATCAGGGTTACAATGATTGGCCGGTCGTGGAACAAGACACCACACCTCTCGATCCAACGACAGTGGCAAGACAGAATCGAACTTTCTTGGAAGAGCTTCTGAATGAGCTTGGCATCGAATAGAGAAAATGCGGGATATCGTCACAGAAATGCAGGACATCCCCCTCGCCTTCCTTCGGCGCCCGACGCCGAGGGCTCAAGAATTGAGCCTTTGATTTCACGCGGAGTAGGCGTAAAAAACCAGTTGGTGGACAGCAAAGTCGATCTTTTCGCCGAAGAAAGACAGGAATTGCTCCTGCAGATTTTGCGAACCCAAGGCAAAGTCCGAGTGGAGGATGCGAGCGCCCTTTTCGGCGTCTCGCCAGACACCATTCGGCGCGATCTGAATCGACTGGTGCGAGCTGGGCTTGCTTATCGAACGCACGGCGGCGCTTTAACCAGAACCAAATCGCCAGCTGCAGCGGCAGAGGGCAAGAGAGAGTCAGATCCCAAATTCAGGATCGGAAAAAGGGCTGCTAGCCTGGTTAAAGAAAATAGCCTCATCCTCTTCGATACCGGTTGGACTTCGCTGGAAGTTGCAAAAAACGTTCCGGCCGGCCTCGCTTTTACTGCGGTGACAAATAATCTTGCCGTCGCCGAAGCCCTGGCTGGACGACCTGGCACAACGGTCATCATTGCATCCGGGAGGATCCTGAAAAATTCTAGGTCGATCGTCGGTGACGACGTTCTACACTTCCTAAAATCCGTCCGGGCTGATCTCTGCTTCCTCGGCGCGTGCTCCATCGGACTGGGATTCGGCGTCGGGGCTATCGAGCCGGACGAATTGCCGATCAAACAGCAAATGATCCAGTCGTCAGCGAGGGTGATCGCGCTGGCTTCTAACGAGAAGTTTAGCGCGACAACCGCCTTATCGGTTTGTCCCCTTCGCGCGGTAGACATCATCATCACTGACCAGAAACCGCCCGAGTCGCTCCTGGAACGTTACCAAGCTTTCGACGTTGCGTTCGGAGCTTCTTAAGCGGCCGCAGTCCTTGCCCCAAGCCAAGGCGCGAACCTTAGTACCCTCCGATTCATTCGACATTGACAGCTATTGTTCCCCGAACTACTATCTCGGTATCGATCCCGTTATCGATACCAGATTTACATGCTATGGGCAAGATTTACCAAGAAATCGACGAACGGATTAAGAAGTGGATTGGCCTGCAGAGGGTCTTTTTCGTGGCGACGGCTCCACTTGATCCAAATGGCCATATCAATTGTTCTCCTAAAGATGGTTACTCAATCCGCGTCCTGGACAACAGGACCCTGGTTTACCTCGACTTGATCGGGAGCGGAGTTGAAACGATTGCTCACATTCGCGAGAATCGGCGGATTATTGTGATGATGTGCGCCTTTGAGGGAGCGCCCATGATCATGCGATTTCACGGGATTGGTGAAATCATCGAAAAAGACAATTTCGATTTCGAGCAGCTCAAACCGTTATTCGATTCTGAAATCGGGATTCGTTCATTTATCAAAGTCCACCTCGATAGAATTTCAGATTCGTGTGGGTTTGGCGTTCCCGTAATGGAATTCAAGCAGCATCGGAAGCAATTGCGGACCTTCAACGAACGCAACGGCGAGGAGAAGCTCGCCGACTATAAGATCCAGCATAACTCACTCTCCATCGACAGACTTCCAGGTATTCGGACAAGGTAGCTTCTGAATTGAAGTTAGCCTCTTACAGCATTTCGTTTCGTCACAAAGAAAATCGCCCTACCCCTTCCTCCCAAGAATCTATGGCCACTAAAGACCTCCGCTTGGATGCAAATGTCCCTGGGCCTTGGTACATCGATAGTTCCTGTTTGCCCTGCCTGCGTTGCCTTGACGAAGCAGGTCCGGATACTGAAAATCCGCTCTTACTTCTAAGCGACGATGAGTCGTACGTTTTCTTCGGCAAGCAGCCTCAGACTAAAAGCGAGTTAGCGGCCGCTGGGTCCGCCTTGGATGTCTGCCCGCAAAACGCGATCGGTAAAGATGGAAGCGATTAAGGCCATGAGATCTCCCGCTTATTGAGCAGTTAGTCGTTAAAATAGATTTTTCGCGCTCTTGAAAATGCAAGAGCGAAACCCGGCTACTACAATCTACCAAAAGTCTGCGCTACCGCTTATCGGTAGCGCCGGCCGGCGTCTAATCGTCCGGCGACCTAATAATTCTTAGATTCACTCGTTAAAAACAAAATCTGTCCTCATCTCTTTCCGTTATCGATAACGTTAGCCAAGCAACTCCCATATAATCCCTGATTATTTATGTCATTTAAAAGCCTCTTCTGTTTCCCCCTTTTCGTTGTTTTCCAAATGACGGCGCATCCAGTGGCTGCAGCTCCCAAAGCAGCACTCGAGATATTTTCTTATTGGACCTCTGGCAGCGAAGCTGCTGCGCTGAACGCGTTACTTGATCTTTACAAAGCACAAAATCCTGGCGTCGAGATCGTCAATGCAACGGTCGCGGGTGGTAACGGATCAGCGGCCCTTCCCGTGCTGCAAGCCCGACTGCTGGGCGGAAATCCACCGGACACTTGGCAAACCCATCCAGGGTCGGAGCTATTTAATCGATATGTCGCGGCCGGGAAATGCGAACCAGTGACAGAGCTCTATGCGTCTGAAGGCTGGCTAAAAGTTGTCCCCGCTCAACTGGTGGACCTGATGTCTCAGAACGGACAGACCTATTGCGTATTGGCTGGAGTCCATCGTGCCAACGTTCTTTGGTACAATAAGAGGGTCCTCGAAAAGCAGGGAATCACCATCGGAGAGAAGATCACTTTCAAGAACTCTTGGCGGCCGCCGATAAATTGCACACTGCGGGGATTACTGCGCTGGCCGTGGGTGATTCCGGTGTCTGGACATCTACCTGTCTGTTAGAGAACTGCCTGCTCGCAAGTCTTCATGCCTCTGGCTGGAATGGTCTTTGTAGTAACCAGATCCGTTGGGACGATCCCCGGGTGGTGGCCGCGGTTCGGTCTTATAAGCAACTGCTAGAAATTGAAAATCCGGATCATGCGGCTCTCAGTTGGGATCAAGCCATTGCTAAGGTGGTCGAAGGTAAATGTGCTTTCAGCGTGATGGGCGATTGGGCTTACGGAGAGTTTAAGAAAGCAAACCTGAAGGACAACGAGGATTTCGGCTGGGTGAACTTTCCCGGAACCGAAGGCAGCTTCATCATGGTGGGGGACGGATTTACTTTGGCCACGGGAGCTCCGCACAAAAGTGAAACGCTGCAATGGCTCAAGGTTCTCGGGAGCAAAGAAGGACAACTGGCATTTAACAAGATCAAAGGTTCCATTCCGGTCCGGACGGACGTTAGTCCAAAAGAATTTGGGGCCTACCATCAGTGGTCAATGAATTCCTTCGCTCACGATTCAATTGTACGAAGCGTGTTCGAAGGTGAAGCGACTTCTCCCGCATTCCAACAGGCGCTTAACGACGCGGTATCGGCTTTTTCGGCCGATAGAAATGTAGATCGGTTTGTGAAAACCATAGTAAGTGCCGCCGTAGAGAACGCGTCATCTGATTAGTCGTCCTGTCCTGATGGACACCCAAACGTACCAGGCGACCCAGACCCTTTCTGGGTTGCGCCGTCCATTCTCCGCCAAACGAACGGCGCCGTCGTCCACAAAGAGACAGCCGATCAATCAACTCTTCAATTTATGTCAGCAGAACCTATCTACCCAAATCTCCAAACCAGTGACCAAAGGCTCCTTCTTTGGGGCAAGCGAGCAGCGTTGGAAATCAGTATGCCTTTTAGCGGGGCGATCCGCTTTCGGCACCGTCCTGGTTCGTCCCAGTCCAACGAGATCCATCCAATTTTTGAGCCGAAAGACTCATTTGCGGTCTCCTGGACCGGCGAGCCCATCCCCATGCGCTCGGAACATTCGGACGATGAGTATGCTCAAGCTCAGTCGGATTCGATTTCGATAAAAATTAACCGTCGAGACGGGTCCTGGTCAGTCCTTGCAGGAGATGGCAGCACAATCGCGCGCTTAGTGGATCAAGGGAGCAAAATCGCCTTTGATCATACGGGAATGATCTTCGAAACCACCATCAGCCTCGAAGCGGTTCCCGGAGAGGCTTACCTCGGACTCGGTGAAAAGACCGGTCCGGTTAACAAACGCGGGCTTTCATTCATATTTTGGAACACTGACGTAACCCCCTATCACGTCGATTCCGATCCTTTATATCTCTCTATCCCCTTCTTCATCGGTGTGAGGCCCAATTGTGTCTGGGGCTGCTTTCTGAACGAAAGCTGGAGGACTGAAGTTGATCTCGCCAAATCGGATCCAAGCCAAATCCGCTGGCGTTCCAGTGGCTCGGAAATGGACCTTTACCTTTTCAGCGGGCCAACCCTGCGCGATGTGGTGCAGCAGTACACTCAACTAACCGGCAGAACTCCGCTTCCGCCTTTGTGGGCACTTGGTGCTCAACAAAACCGATGGGGCTATGAGAAAGCGGAGGACGTTCTTAGAGTCATCCAAGGCTACCGGAACCACGGGTTGCCACTCGACGCCGTCTACATGGATCTTGACCATATGGTGGCCAATAAGGCTTGGACTTGGAATCGTGACGTTTTCTCTGATCCCGAGAGACTGGTTGAACAGGCAGCCGCTCAGGGCGTTAAACTGATTCCCATCGTAAATCCGGGCATCAAGGTCGAGCCCGGCTATGCGGTGTACGATGGAGCGGTTCGCAAGAACTACCTCGTTTTGACTGATCGAGGGGTACCGTTGCATGGAGAGGTCTTTCCTAACCCATCCGTTTTCCCAGACTTATTGCGGGAGGAGGTGCAAACCTGGTGGGGCGATCTTCATCAGGATTTTATCAAGGCAGGAATTGCGGGGTTTTGGAACGATATGAACGAACCAAGCAATTTCTCTATTTCGGGGAGCAAACATAGCGCCGTCAAAACAGACGGTGACGGACTGGGAAAAATTGAAGGCAAAACGCTGCCTTACGACGCTCGCCATGGGAAAAAAAGACATCTCGAGGTGCACAATCTGTACGGACTTTGCATGTGTAAATCCTCATTCGAGGCCGTCCGACGCTTTGCACCCGACAAGCGGCCATTTGTACTCACCAGGGCGGGCTTTGCCGGTAGCCAACGCTACGGTTCTGTCTGGACCGGAGATGTCTCCAGTTCGTGGTCCCATCTCAACGCCTCCATTTCGATGTTAATCGGCCTCGGACTCTCCGGGATGCCTTTTAGCGGAGCGGATGTCGGCGGCTTTCATGGAGACACCACCGGTGAACTTCTCGTTCGCTGGTATCAACTCGCTGCGTTTTATCCCTTTCTGCGAAACCATTCTCACAAGATGAGTGTTCGTCAGGAGCCGTGGCAATTCGGAGAACCGTTTCTGACTTACATCAAGGAGGCGCTCGAGTTGCGCTATCGGCTGATCCCCACCCTGTATACATTGATGTATGAGGCTTCACAGACTGGCCATCCGCTAATACGTCCCTTGGCTTACGCCGAAGCAGACGAAGAAAGCCTTTTGAGCGACGACGCCTTTCTCTTTGGGGAGGAGATTCTGGTGGCGCCGATCACGCACGCCAACGCGAGCCGCCGCAGCGTCTATTTACCACCGAGCGAATGGCTCGAATATCCGAATCTGTCCGAATGCCAGCTGCCGAGAAAAGGGGCGCAAACCGTCCCTTTAGCAGCTTCTCTCAATCAAGTAATGACCTATGTTCGCAGTGGCGGGTTAGTCGTTCTCACCGGTAGCGCCAGCCATACTACCACTGCGAATTGGAAACATATTGAATGGCATATCAACCCCAATTCAAAAGTAGAGGGCATTCTTTACGAAGACGAAGGAGACGGCTTTGGCGAACATAGAATCACTCGTATACTCGGTGAAGTCAGCAATGGCCAGATCGTGATTCGCCGCTTCGCCGAAGGCGGCCTTCCATCCGTGCGCGAATCAGAAGAAATTCACTTGTTGGGTTTAGAGCGGGCATCGTCAATCGAGGGATCTCTCTCGCATCAGTCGCGTGGGAATAAGCTCGTTATTCAAATGCCGACCGATTGGACCGAGTTGAAGGTTGCTACTTAGGGTTAGTCTCATGCCCCGAAGGAGCAATAGGACTAAGCCTGGGGTTTTAACCCAGGACCGCACCCACACCACGATGCGCCCTGAAGGGGGCGCCAGGTTTTTCGTGAAGGCGTGTTTTGGAAAACCGTACACGCGTACTACAACGATCCTGCCGCCCCTTCAGGGCGGGTTCTTCTATTTTTCGGTTCCTGGGGTTAAAACCCCAGGCTCAGTCCTATTGCCCCTTCGGGGCATGAAACTAATCCTCGTGGCAATCTTCTCCCTATTTAACTGGCTCACCTGAACGCTCCTTTGCGGAGGGCGCAAGAACCGCGATCAGTAGAACGACTGCAGCGACCGCTAAGAGCGCTCGATCAAGGGTCATTAAATGAGCAAGTAATCCGATCAGAGGCGCCCCGATTAAAAACCCTGCGTAACCGATGGTAGCCACTTGCGCGATCGCGGCGACGCCGCGGCCGGGAACCTCGCCGGCCGCTGAGATTACCGCAGGAAATACTACCGAGAGTCCAAGTCCCCAACCAAAAGCGCCGAGCAGCGCGACGAGGGTTGAATTCACCAGGCAAAGGGCCGTGACACTCACGCATGCTAAGATGCCTGCCAAGCGCAACACCGGAACTCTCCCATAGCGTTGGATTACCGCGCCCCCGGCAAAACGGCCGATGGCCATCGTTAAATTAAACCCTCCATAAGTAAGGGCGCCGAGAGCCGGAGGGGCTCTTCGCGCGTCCACCAGCACCAACGCGAGCCAATCGTTCGCAGCACCTTCACCCAGCGCCGTAGCGAAGATGACGATGCCCAAGAGAATTATCACTGCTTCGAGGCTCCGTCGCCTCTCTCGGTAGGTTGCCGATCCGCTCGCCAGACGGTTTTGCGACCCATGATCAACTGGTTCCTTCGATGGTTTTGCCTGGACGCTCAAATCCCGAGTCCGATCCTGTAAATAGTGGGTTGTTGCTAACCCCATCACAACCAGCAAGACTGCCGAGACCATTGGTAACTGCCAGCTCAACGGCACCCCTACCCCGGCGCAGAACCAACCGCACAAAGATCCGGCTACGCCACCGATGGAAAAGATTCCGTGCCAGTAAGGCATCAAGACCCTTCGCCGGCGCGTTTCGACCAGATGACCTTGTACGTTCATCGCGACGTCGCCCAGGCCCGCACCAACACCCACGATTAACAACATCGCGCCGAATACGAATAGGGAGCGACTTAAAGGCAATACACTACAGCCTCCAAGAAAAAGCGCAGTGGCCACCAAGCTCACCGTCCTTGAGGAGTATCGTTCGACCAATCGGCCGGCGAATGGCATCCCCAAGACCGAACCAATTCCCATGCAAACCAGAGCAAACGCAAGCTGATCTGGACTCGAACCCAGCTGATCACGGATTCCGGGCATCCTTGAGAATGTCGAGGCAATCCCGAACCCATTGCCAAAGAACATCGTCGCCGTCGCGAACGGAGATCCGACTCCCCATGATTGGCCCATACCGAAATCTTTATCGCAAGCTGCTGCTTAAGGGAACAGACCGCGGTTAACGCGTGCGTCCATTACCCTCTCCACTGCGATGGCAAGGGAAGCTAGCCGGTTGGAGATACCGTCTCTTTTCACCCGCTTCAACACCGCCGCGAACGACTGCTCCAGGATGCGGAAGAGACGGTCCATTACCTCTGTCTCTTTCCAGAACAAGCTCTGCAGGCTCTGCACCCACTCGAAGTAAGAAACAATTACACCACCGGAGTTACATAAGATATCCGGCAACACAAAAATTTCATCTTGGCGCTGATTCAATACTGCATCCGCCTCGGCGGTAGTTGGTCCGTTTGCTGCCTCGGCTAGAATACGACATTGAATTTTCTCGGCCATCGTAGCATCGATGACACCTCCGATTGCTGCGGGTAGGAGGACGTCGCATGGTATCGTTAGCAACGTCTCTGGAGAAATGGGTTCGGCACCGTCGAAGCCTCGCAAGTCACCCTTTTCCATTACGTGGGTTTGCGCACGCCAGATGTCGATTCCTTTCTTATTGAAGAATGCCGAGGTTGCGTCGCTAATCGCGATTATTTTCATTCCATTTTTGTAAGCCAATCCGTGAGCGGCAATGCTGCCTACATTTCCGAAACCTTGTACTACTGCCGTCCGATCGGAGAGTTTCAACTTGAGGAAGTTAGCGGCCCGTTCAATCAAGTAGACAACGCCTCGCCCGGTCGACTCCCGCCGGCCATAGGTTCCGCCAATACTCATTGGCTTCCCGGTTACTATTTCGGGCACTGCGTGTCCTATATGCGCCGAATAGGTGTCCATAAACCACGCCATCACCTGTTCATTAGTTCCCATATCTGGACCCATTACATCTGTCCGTGGGCCGATGAACGGGATCATTTCCTGCATGTACCGGCGCGACAAGCGTTCGAGCTCGCGCAGGGAGAGTTCCCGTGGTTCAGCTCTGACTCCCCCTTTTGCGCCGCCATAGGGCAAGCCTGCGATCGCACACTTCCAACTCATCCACATGGCGAGCGCGGCGACCTCACCCAGAGTAACCGATTTCGCGAACCGCGTTCCGCCCTTAGTCGGCCCCATAGAAAGATGATGCTGCACCCGATAACCTTGAAAGACCTTGGTAGAACCATCGTCTAATCGAACGGGCACCGATACCGTGATAGCCCGCTTCGGGTACATTAATCTGGCTCGCAAATCATCCGGAATTGAAAGATGGTCTGCAATCTGTCGAAATTGCTCACAGGCTACATCAAAGCTTGGATCCGAAAAGATTTCGTCCATTTAAATGTGATCGAACCGGCGCCGCGAATCACGAAGCCCAATTCTTACGATAGTCGGCCGAAAGAGTAAGCCCTCCATCGGCATAGATGGTTTGACCGGTTATGTAGGCCGCATCCTCCGAGGCCAGGAAAGCAAAGACGCCGGCAATTTCCTCAGCGGCCGCCGCTTTTCCTAGTGGGATGTGGCTTTCTACGCTCGCCCGCTTTTGCGGATCATCGGTCCAACTCTTATTCAGTGGCGTGATGGTGGCTCCGGGCGCGACGGAATTCACCCGAATTCCTCGATCGGCAAATTCCAGAGCCAGCGTTTTTGTGAGATTTCCCAGACCACCTTTGCTAACCGAATAGGCAATAAAGCCTGGCTTCGGCTGGCTCTCGTGATTGCTCGAATTATTGATAATGACACCCTTAATCTTTTTATCGAGGAAATGGCGGATCGCATGCTGACTAAAAATGAAAACCGCCCGGAGATTGATGTTCAATACTTCGTCGAAGTCTTCAATGGGAAATTGATGGGATGGATGCCCGCGGTTAATACCAGCATTGTTAATTAGGATATCAACTTGCCCAAGCACAGCGACTGCAGCCTGAAACGCTTCATCGATGGCCGCCTCTTTAGAAATGTCCGCTCGATACCCATCGATCAATGCTTTGCCATTTTTCGCCACGCTTCGGATTTCTTCGAGAGCAGAGGCCATTTGGGTAGTCTCTACTCGGTCAACGATGAACACCGAGGCGCCTTCTTCCGCGAATCTCTTTGCCACGGCGAGGCCGATTCCCTGCGCGGCGCCAGTTACCAAGACGTTTTTCGATTCTATTCCTTTTAACATATTATGAATCACTAACTAAAAGACCCATGACTTGCGGTACTACAAGATTGGACGGCGCTCGCAATTAGATAAGCAATCAGCACCGTCGTTCGTCACGACGAGATTGTCTTCGATCCTGATTCCTCCAACTGCCTCGATATACAGGCCGGGCTCGATGGCTAGAATCATACCTGGTTCTAAGAGGACCTCGGAGTCACTCTTCAGGATCGGTCGCTCGTGGAACGCAAAGCCAACCGCGTGCCCGATATAGTGCAAAAAATTCTGTTCCAGCCCGAAGGACCGAAAGCTCTTGCGGGCCAACTCGTCGATGCTGCCCGCCGTAACCCCGGGTTTGACGGCGTGGACGACGGTCTCAAGAACCTCAGTCACGGCCTGGATCATTTGCCGTTGCCGCTCGCTTGCTTCACCAATGACGATCGTACGGCTGAGATCCGTCCAGTATCCGTCAGCGAACCCGTTAAACTCGATCAGAACCAAGTCACCTTCCTGCAAAGCGCGCCGCGTCGAAAAGTTAGCGGGCAACCAAGCGTTGGCTGAATTTACAGGCCCGGACATGACAAAAGCATACCCCCGCGCTCGACCCGCTGCTTCGACGGATACGCCGCGTTCTTGGAATGCGGATTCCATGATCGCGGCCAGCTCGATCTCGGTCACACCGGGACGAGCCGCTTCTCTGACTCGCGTGAAAGCATAGTCCGCAATCCGATTGCATCGCTTAAATGCTTCTATCTCCCGCGAGGTCTTGAGTCGCCTCAAATAACGAATAAGATCCGAGCTGTCTTCCACCATCAGACGGGGCAATTGTTTTTTCAGTGAGACGTACATCTCTGGACCCGGTACATTCGCTTCCGATCCTCGGAACGACCCGGCCACCGTTTCAAAGGTTAATTCGCAGCCTAGACGCCCAGCGCCGAGGGCGAACTCTTTCAGCGCAACGGTAAGTGATTGGACAACCTTATCTCGAGGGCTCCCTGCTTGAATATCGGTCGGGTCGATATCGTAGCAAACCAACAACCCGTTCCAATCTTTTGGTACGAAGGGTTTATCTACCGACGGAAGCACTAACGCTTGTTGTCCCCGTCGACTGACTACCACGGCAGAGTCGCCCGTACTTGGCCAGTATCCACTGAGAAAGAGAATATTCTCCGGTAGAAAGCAGAGCAGACCGTCTAGTTCTGCTCTAGCTAACGATTCGGTAATACGTTCAGCGCGAGATGTCATAGGGTGTTCGTTCGGTTTCCGGTGAGGATGCTCATCGACGGTGAAGCTCTGATAGAATCGGAGTTGCCTCGCTCATTCCGCTTCTCCTAACCCTCGAAAAATCTTCCGAAAGATTCCCAGCGCCTGATCCAAATCCGCAGAGGTATGAGCAGCAGTAATTCCCGCGTGGACCGGGTGAGCCGCTCCTCCTGCTGACCAGCCACCAGCGTGGAAATAAATGCCTCGTTCTAGGGATTTCTTTACGAACTCCGCGTAGAGATCATTGTCGAATTTGGCAGAAATGGTTCTCAGGTTGTAGTCGTCCTCTTCATCTTCAATGCCGAAATAGGTCGCAAACCTAGGACCCACTCCCTTGACGTGACCGGGGACACCGAACTCCTTAAACAGGGCGTTGAATTCATCGTAGAACTTGTAAGAAAGAGCGTTCAGCGACTCGTAGAATTCCTTCTCCCTCATCATTTTCAGGCATTCTATTGACGCCATGACCGGCATCACCGCCGCCGTGTAGGTTCCGCTCATGACGACTTTGCCCCCGGGAGTTAGCGCATCCATGATCGCTTTCTTTCCGACCACCGCGGCGAGAGGAAAGCCCCCGGCCAGCGCCTTCGCTAAGGTAGTTAGGTCCGGAGTCACGCCGTAGTGCTCTTGGGCTCCGCCCAAACGCATTCGAAAGCCGGATAGAACCTCATCGAAGATCAGGACGATTCCTTTTTCAGTGCAGAGGCGGCGGACCTCCTGCAAAAATCCTTCTCGAGGCGGCATGCAACCGCAGTTGTAACAGATCGCTTCCATTATCACGGCCGCAACCCGCCCCTTATATTTTTCTAAAGCATGCTCGAGCGCTTTGACGTTGTTATTCTCCACAACCACGACCTGTTTTCTAAAAGCTTCGGTAAAGCCGGCCGAATCTGGGATCGTTTCCACTTCGCCTGCTTCGTCAATCTTACCAATCCTACCGTGATTGTAGAACGCGCCTTCATGCATCCCGTGGAAATGCCCCTCGAAGTGGATGATGAGGTCGCGTCCCGTATAACCCCGGGCCAAACGTATCGCTCCTAGCGTGGCCTCGGTGCCCGTGTTGGAGAAGCGCACCTGTTCAGCGGACGGGACAGACGAACAGATTAGTTCCGCCAATTCCGCGTGATGCGCGGTGTCGAAATTCATAAAAAATCCCTCAGCCACGGATTGCTCTACCGCCGATCGTAACCGCGGGTGATTGTGTCCGAAAAAGGCGCCTCCCGCCGAGTTGTGGAAGTCGATGTATTCGTTGCCATCGACGTCGTAGAGACGGGCGCCGCTTGCGCGCTTCAAGTAGAGCGGTCGACCGATACTCCCATGAATCCGCCCTGGAGCACAGGCTCCGCCTTTCATATATTTGGATGCCCTAGCGTACAGAGAATCCGCAGCCGGCGTCGCTTTAGCTGCCTCGTTAGTTTGAGTCGTCATAATCTAGAGATGTTCTATGTTGTTTTCTTACAGGGTTGGAGCCGCAGGTTGGTCTCCACTAACTGGTGCCTCTCGCTGGTTCATGGTCCGTGCGGAGCAGATCCCGTTTTACGGTCTCGATGCGATCAGCAACTCGCAAAGCCTGGGCAGCAATGGTGAGGGCCGGATTTACGGCCGCTGAGGATGGGAAAAAAGAGCCGTCTACCACATACAGATTCGTGACCTCGTGACTTCGGCAAAATGCGTCCAGAACCGAAGACTCCGGATGATTACCGAAACGCGCGGTGCCACATTGGTGCGAGTTAGCTCCAATACCCATGCGTTGTACAAAAACCGCCTGATAACCTACCTTCTTTAGAATTCGACGGATGGTTTTCACGAGCGCCTCATGGGCGCGCAGATTTCTCGGTTTCCAGAAGATCTGGATCTTGTCGTCAGCAGTAACGGATACCCGATTTTCTTTGTCCGGTAAGTCCTCGCTAATCGCCCACCAATCCACGCTATGCTGCGCGATGCTAGCTGCTAACCAGTGCGGCAACATCCCGTTAGCCGTCTTCAACATCGCCGCCTTCGATTTACCGAGCAGTTGGAGACTGCCAAGCGGAAATGGATACTGCCGATCGCCGCTGAAATAGAAATCATTTATTACCATCGTCTTCTGAAATACGGTGGGATTGCGGCGCGTGAGATCGACGGCGAGGATGGCGGAATTCAGATGCGCCATGTAATTTCGGCCGATGAGGTTGGTTGAGTTACCGAGCCCGGACCGGTGCGCTTTGCACTTTGACCTCAATAAGAGAGCGGCGGAGTTGATGGCGCCGCAGGAGACGACGAAGGTGGAAGCCTCGATGGAAAATGCCTCATCCTGGCTTGTTCCCTCTGCGCGAACCACCCGATCGCCCGAGCTGTTAGTGACTAATCGACGGACCTGCACATCCGTATACAAATCGATCTTCCCTTCTTGCAAGGCCGGCCGTACACAGCAAACGTCGGCATCCGCTTTTGCATCCAATAAACAGGGGAAACCGTCGCAGGTATCACATCGGATACAGCGTCCATTGGAGCGACGATCAACCCCAAGAGGAAGATATCCGGGTTTTAGTCCAAGACTCGTGAGCCGGCGTTCGAGATCGCGGATGTAAGGCTCATGCTCGAGTGACGGGAACGGCAGTGGTTCTGAACGCGGCGGACCAAAGGGATCTCCACCGGCTGGGCCGTGAACGAAAAACAATTTCTCCGCCTTACTGTAGTATGGCTCTAAATCTTCATACTGTATTGGCCAGGCTGGGGAGACTCCCTCGGCGTGTTGTACGGCACCAAAATCTTCTTTTCGCAGGCGCATCAAAGCCGCGCCATAGACCTTCGTGCTGCCACCCACGAAATAATGCATCGCGGGATGGAACTCATTGCCCTGACCATCAAGCCAGGTCTCATTGGCCTTGTACCGGCCTTTCCCAAATACTGCGCCGGCGTCCCAATTCTCTCGCTCTCTGGGTAAGAACTCGCCTCTCTCCAATAGGGCAACTCGCAGTCCGGAATGGCCTAAGGCATAAGCGAGAGTCCCGCCGCCCATGCCCGAACCGATGACTGCGACATCGTATACCAGGTCCTTCAATTTGGATCGCTCTGCCATAACGATGAACTACCCCTTGACGGATCCTGCCAGCATTCCCCTGACGAAGAACTTACCTAAGAAAATGTAAATCAGCGCCGTCGGGATCGCCGCGATCACCGCCCCCGCCATCACCACGTTCCAATCCACAGAGAATGATCCGGATAAGTTGTTTAAGGCGACCGTAATCGGCTGCGCCTTTGGATTGGGCACAATGGTGACGCCGAATAGAAAGTCGTTCCAAATGTTCGTGAATTGATAGATTCCGGTCACGATGAACGCCGGCCGGGCTAACGGTAACATGATGCGTAACAGCACATCGATTAACGTTGCGCCATCGATCTTCGCCGCCTCGATCAGCTCGTTCGGTAACGTGTCGAAGAAATTTCGGAACAACATCGCCGTTATCGGAATCCCGTAGACCACATGCACGGCGATCAGACCGAGAACGGTTCCATATAGGTTGATGGTCTGAAGAAACTTTACTAAGGGAATGATGATGCTCTGATAGGGAATAAACATCCCGAAAGCGAAGGCGATAAATAGCAAGTTGGATCCCTTAAACTTACATTTCGAGAAGACATAGCCGTTTACGGCTCCCAGAACCGCCGAGATAATCGTCGCGGGGATTGTCATGAAAAGGCTATTGACCATGCTAGGCCATAATCTTTTCCAGGCCTCGCTGAATCCCCCGCCAGATAGGTAGGCGGGCAGGTTCCACATTGAACTAAGGCTCACATTGGTGGCGTCCTTTAGGCCGGTGACCACCATCAAATAAAGCGGCATTAGGAAGACCAGTAGGAAAAAGCAAAGAGCTCCCAGGATCGCCCAATCGGCAAGCGATCGCGGCATTCCGGCACTAAAGACTTTTACCGATGACGCTCTCACCTGACCCTCCCAAGCGTCCGCCATAGATAGGGAATGATCACGATCGCGACCAAAACTAACATCACGATCGAAGCGGCTGCGCCGGTGTTATAGCGAATCGCCTTGAAGGTTTGTTCGAATACAAAGATCCCGGGAACATCGGTGGCAAAACCCGGACCGGCTCCCGTCATCGCGAACACCAAATCGAAAATCTTCAGCGAGATGTGGCCTAGTATAATGACCAAGCTAAAGGTAACCGGTTTTAGCTGAGGAATAACGACCCGGGTATACACCTGCCATTCGTTGGCTCCGTCTATCCTGGCCGCCTCCCGCAGCTCATGCGGCACAACGGATAAGCCCGCGATGTACATCGCCATAGCAAAGCCTGAGAGTTGCCAGCTCGCGGCAATCACGACAGGAATGAGCGCGACGGGAATGCCAATTTGGATAGCGAGGTCATTCGCTGCCGGGAAAACCTTGCCTAAGAGATCGTTGACCGGCAGAAGCACGGAAGGATCCGTGATCCAGCCGGGTTTGAGCGGAGGCGCTCCCAATGCGGCTAATACATGGTTAATTCCGAAAGCATTAAAAAGCAGGTTAACGCCGGCCTCCGGATTGAATATCCAACGCCAAGCGACCCCGGTTACGATAAACGAGAGCGCGTAAGGAAATAGAAAGACATTACGAAAGAAGCCGCAACCAATCAGCCTGCGGTCCAACAGCAGGGCAAGGAGAAGGCCGACCCCGATGGCTACGACCAAAAACAGGATGGTAAAAACGACCACATTGCGCAGGTCACATTGCCAGCGAGCCGCTCCGAACATTTGCGCATAAGTCAGCCAGACCGGGTCGCGAAGACCCAGGTTCATTACCGGAGAGCTCCACCGCGAGATCGAGGTCCAGAGAGTGAAAAAGATGAAACCGTAGATGAAGGCCATCACGGCGACTGCAGATGGTGCAACCAGGAATATTGGTAGCCATTGTCCTCGATTTTGACGCCGGGAACTCCCCTTTGAAAGCGCCCGGGCGGAGCTCGTTTCTAAGACAGCAGGCGCGATTGAATATTTTGATTGGCCGCTACTCATCAACTCCGCTCCGAGGATCACGCGGAAAGCGTCACAGCTCTTTTGGTGCGCGACGATTCTAGAATCGCAGTCGCGATAGCGACTGATTTCAGCCCATCTTCTCCCGTCGCGAAAGGGCGGCCATGGCCGTGAACCGCCTCGATGAATTCGTGGATCAGAAACTCGTAGTGGTTTTCGATGGTGCCGACGGGTATCGCTTCCCTCTTGCCGTCCTTTTGTAAGTAAATGCGCCCATTCGGTCTCTGCAGCAGATTCTCTTCTGCGTACAGCGAGCCCTCCGTCCCGTGAATCTGTAGGCCGGTTAAATCGTGTCCGATCGTAAACGAATCATGAAACTGGGCCAGGATGCCGCTACGAAAACGCATCACCCCCATCACCCCATCTTCTATCGAAGGGGCGGCAACCCCCTGATTCGCGGTGAAGGCGACGATCTCCTGCACATCGTCATCCAGAACGAAGCGAAGGGTGTCAGCGACATGAACCGAAATATCCAGAACCACACCGGCGCCGGCTTCACTATTTTCCGTGCGCCAGCCCCGCGCTTCTTCCGGAAGTAGGACGGCAAAAAACGACCTGGCGGCTAACGGTTTGCCAACAACACCGTCCTTGATTAACGCCCGCAGCTTTCGTTGAATCGTTGAGCTACGCAAATGATGGTTCGTTGCAAATATGACCTTGGCGTCAGCGCACGCTTTAATCATCTTGCGAGCACCGTCGACAGACAGCGCTAAGGGCTTGTCACAAAGCACGTGTTTGCCACGTTCCGCGGCCGCAATCGTTTGTGACTCATGCTGATCGTTTCGGGTTCCGATATAAACCACCTCAATCTCGTCATCCTTCAGGAACGCATCGAGGGAACTGTAAAACTTCGGGATTCCGGTCTCGGCCGCAAAGCGTTCGGCTCTTTCCGGGCTGCTGCTATACACGGCGGCAACTTTCGCGTCGGCTTGGGCATTGATAGCATTGATCATCCAGCTCTTAGCAATGTTACTGGCGCCGATGATGCCCCATTTCAGTGTCTTCGTTTCGTTCATCTGAGAATCCTGTCTCTGGCTTATGTTAGGTACCTGGTAGGCTGGCGTAATCGCTCCTCACTTTTTGGCTGAGGAACGATCACGCCTACTGCCCCCAAAAGTTGTTAGTTGCTGACGTCGTCCTTCGAGGCGCTGTCGACCGCCTTTACAAAGACGTTGACATTCTTGCTCGCTACAAAGGCACTCACCGCATCCGCGATCGATTGCTGAAGCGCAGGCGTAGCGGCGGCACCATGGAAAAGACTGGGCACCAGCGCGGCTTTCTTAAAGTCTGCCATCGACCACTGCTGATAATCGCTAAGCTCCTTCGGATCGATGTCCGTCCGCACTGGGATAGAGCCTTTGATTTTGTTAAAATTCAGCTGTGCCTCTTTGCTACCTACCGCTTTTAGCCACTCAATCGCTACTTGTCCATGGGGGGCATTCTTAGCGGCGACAAAGCTATCGCCCACCACAAGGAAATCCGCATCGGTCTCTGGGAATGCAACCCAGCCAAAGTCTTGGTTCTCTTTTTGATTGGCCTTTAAAAATTCACCAAACGACCAATCGCCCATCACGCTGAAGGCGCAGCGCCCCTCGATCACTGCCTTGATGGCCTGGTCCCAGCTCAAGGCAGAATGATCTTGATTCTGATACCCTAGGATTTTTCCGTACAGAGTCAGCGCCTCTTTAACCTTGGGACTATCCCAAGAAAGCTTTCCGTTAAATAGATCGGCCCAGTCTTTCGGCCCCACCTTTGCCAGCAGGGCGTTCTCGAGAATATCGCCGGACGCCCAAATACCGGAGTCACCGACGGCCAGCGGTGTGATCCCAGCCACTTTCAACTTCTCAGCCGCGGCAAAGAAATCCCCGAAGCTGATCTTGTCCCCGATTTTAATGCCGTTCTTATCCAGGACTTTTTTATTATACCAAAGGACGTTCAGCCGATGAACGCCGGTCATGACCGAGTAGATCTTTCCTTTGGAACTGAGCTGGTCGATTAGAGATTTAGGGACCACCGCGTTCCAGTTCTCCGATTGGTAGATGCTGGTAACATCCTGACAAAATCCCGGCTCTACGTACCGTGAAAGCAGCTCCTGGCCGGGATGGCTCTGCCAGGTATCGGGAGGACTACCGCCCGCTAGCCGTGTCTGCAGTACGGGCATGGCGGCACTGCCGCTGCCACCAGCAATGGCGGCATTGACCACTTCGACATTCGGATTGTGCTGTTTAAATGCTTGGAACAGGGCGTCCAACGCGCTCGCTTCGCTGCCCGAGGTCCAATATGAAAACACTTCAAGTTGATTGCTATTCGCTGCGCGGGCGGACAAGAGGCCGATGATCGTGCAGTAACTGAGGACTGCTGACGTCGCAGTCAGATATTTTATAAGTCTGTGCATAGATGCGGTGGTTGTTCTAGTGGAATGCCGAAACAGGCTTGCTCGGCAGAATTGAGGGGGACTGCTCTTCCGTGACTCCGTTTTTCCATGCGGTGCAGACCGCTTGCTCAAGAAGGAACCATTCTTTCCGCACCGGACCGTTTTTAGGTTCAGACAACAGGTTCATTGGGTGGAACAAGATCGGTTTAGGTTAAACCTCCCTGATTTCGGTCACGTTATCGATAACGTGCGGCGTGTCAAATTGGTTTGAATTTTTATTTTTACTGCATAGAAGCTGAGGTTTTACAACGAACCTAATTCCTTTAGGTTATCGTTCACGTATTCGGTAGCTGCTTGCCTCTGATTATCGAAAAAGCGTACCGGAAAAGCCTTATTTAGAGTCTCAATTTCTTGACCCGTTGAAAACTCAACCCACGATGCAAAGCCCAGACCAACTCGATTATTCCCCTGCGATTCCTAAGATGGCCCAAACGAATGATGTCCTACGAATTTGCGATCTTCACGATAAGGTCGCCGTGGTCACTGGCGCCACGGGAGTCTTAGGCCGCGCGCTGGCAATCGGACTGGCACGGGCGGGAGCGAAAGTGGGGATCCTGGGTCGCCGGAGCGAGGCGGCCGAGGCCACGAGCGCAGCGATCCGCGAGTTCCAAGGTCAATCGATCTGTTTAACGGCCGATGTTCTGGATGTTTCCGGGCTCCAGGCGGCCAGGAGTGCCGTTTTAGGACGTTGGAATCGGATTGATATCCTCGTTAACTGCGCGGGTGGAAATGTGGCGGAGGCCATCGTCCATAACGAACGTACCTTCTTTAATTTAAGCCACGAGGCCGTAGAACGAGTAGTAAACCTGAATCTCCATGGCACCCTTCGGCCATCACAAATCTTTAGTGAGGTTATGGCTGATCAGAAGAGTGGGTCGATTATCAACATCTCTTCGATGAGCGCTCAAAAACCCCTTACCCGAGTCATCGGCTACAGCGTGGCGAAGGCGGCGGTAGAAAACTTGACGAGGTGGCTGGCTGTCGAGCTCGCCAAGAAGTTCGGTGAAGGTATTCGAGTCAATGCCATTGCTCCCGGTTTTTTTCTCGGGGATCAGAACCGAGCGCTCCTGATTAACGAAGACCAATCACTCACCAGCCGCGGACAAACGATTATCGATCACACTCCCATGGCCCGTTTCGGACAGCCGGACGACCTGGTCGGAACTGCCATCTGGCTGGCCAGCGATGCGGCTCGCTTCGTCACAGGAGTGGTTGTACCGGTCGACGGCGGTTTTTCAGCGTATGGCGGGGTTTAAAGCTTCGATCACTCCCTGCCCCCACCCCTTGATTGGAAAATTAGCGATTCATGACTGTCTCGCGCGTGTTAAACGGCCGGGAGGAGATTAGCAGGAGAAGCTCGCTTTGGCGTAGTTATCAGATACTGTCGCCTGCGGGCCTTGATTTCAGCGCTCCTGATCTCGCCATAGCCCCGAGGCCGAGTACGGCAAGGAAAGCAAATGCCGCCGGGATAAAGAAGATTTTGGGGAGGCCGACTGTGGCGACGCCAAGAGCTCCAGTAAGACCGCCAAGAGCGCTGCTGACTGCCGTCGAGCTCATGAAGATTGCCGAAGCCGTAGCGACGGCAGCCGGAAGCAACCTCTGTGCAGCGATGATGCCAAGCGACGCGAAAATACCCCAGACACCGCCCATAAGGATCTGACCGGCGAACATGCCGAGCGCATTAGCAGTTGTGGCAAAGCAAATGTTCGCTGCGACGCCGAACGCGGCGCCGATGCACATAAGCCACAGAAATCCGACGCGTCGACCAAGCGTCACGCAGAACGGCATGATAGCGAGTTCAACCAGCGGTTGGATACCGATCACCGCACCACGCACCGCTGGCTCAAGGTGTAGTTGCACGTCCATGTAAAGCGGCAGGAAACCGTATTTGACGGACTCTCCGGCGTAAACGAGCACGTAGAGACCCGTGAACGCGAGTAGCGGCCGAATTGTGTGCCAACGTGATGGCGGTAAGACGCTCAACTGAGGACGACTTGCTATCGGTGGCCTGATTTGGCCACGCTTGAGGGTCCCAAGTGGGATGATCTGAGCAAGAGCGCATAGAGCGGTCATCCAGAGCATGGCGCGCAGGCTGGTGGCGGCAGCCAGCCAAGCCCCGACCATCGGTCCGATGACCCAGCCTGCCGTTAGGGCCATCCGGACGATCGCGACGACGCCCTCGCTCGAACCTTGCGCTTCCTGATCGAGGTCATCACGGACGGCCGCGAAGA